>OLPE01000947.1_pt1 | contig 20219 bp, 9 predicted proteins | sample 1671901 | NCBI WGS metagenome assembly OLPE01 (sample SAMEA3136624, study PRJEB25190) | human gut metagenome | biome: human gut; feature: human-associated habitat; material: faeces | place: Austria | collected 2013 | reverse complement strand
GACGGGAAAGTTATGGATTATCTGAGAAGATAACCGTGATTTTCCCGTTTTTTATTGTTTATTTTAGAGATGTGACTGTGAAAATACGGCAGTAAAAAGAGCATAAAATAGCATTTTTCTGTGTGACAAATATGGGGGAGTGAACCTATCGGATTTTATAAATTGATAAATTTATAAATCAGTCAAAATTTTACAAGAAAATGTAAAAATAATGATAGGTATTTTTGTTTTAAAGTTTAATAGATCAAGAAAGGTAAGAGTTTAACAAGTTGGAGTCGGAATCGTCGATGTTTTTTAATGCCGGTATCTACTATAATCGGAAGAAAGGACAATAGGAGCTCTCGGAATCCTGAATGATTATAGCCGGTTAACATTGGTATTATACTTTGTTTTGACAGGTGGTATGATCGTCAGAATTAACAGGTAACATAAAAATCACCCTCCAATCGATGAAAATAAAATATATTTAATCGGATTTACTGCAAATTTTTAGCAATTTGTTAAGTGTTTTTGCAAAAAAAGTGGGAGATTTTATAAAAAGGAATTTGAAAGCCTTGATTTTACCGGGCTGAAGATGCCGAGAGGTTATCAATGAGAAAAGGAGGATGTTCAAAGATGAAAAAATGTGGAAAAACAGCATTGAGTTTGTTGCTGAGTGTATCGATGGGGGTGGCGACAGTAACACCGGTTATGGCTTCACCTGCTCGTGGAGAACCGGAATTGAATCCATTAGTGGCGGTAATTGAGAAAGTAAACTCTGGAGATACGCTTAATTTAACGGAGGAAGGAACACTTGATTGGGTTCATATTACGGGAAAAGAGATAAATCGAAAAAGTGGTGATGAAGAATTAATTCAGTGGGAAAACTTAGATGCAGATAGTGCGTTGTCAACAGCGGGAGATTCGGCAATGGCATATACATGGACCGATGGTACTCCTGTTGTAGAGAAAACAAATGATACACATGCAGGTGTATTTAATTACAGAGGAATTGAAACAGGTGTGGTAGAGGAAGATGCAGGATATCGGATTTCAATCCCTGCGGCTGATGAGACTCGTACATTGACATTTGTATCGGGAATCTGGCAGGCTTCAGCAGAGATCGGTATTACAGTAAATGAAGATGAAAAACCGGTATATACAACTCAGCTGAAGGCAGGCGGCTCGGCTGAGATGAATAAATATACTGTAACAGTACGTGAAGGAAACGAAGTGACAATTACGACAAAGATAAAGGAGAAAACGCATAAAGATGGAAACCTCTCGCTTGGAGGGATTGCTCTGAAAACAGTGGAACCATCTCCGATTGCCGTAAAAGTACAAGATGTTTCGTCACTTCCTAAGTTGAATTTGACAGAACGTGGAGATGTGGATTGGATTCATTTTGAAGGAGAAAAAGGGGTTAGTCAGGAAGGAGTAGGGACAACTGTTCGTAAGAAAGATGTGGACTCACAAGTTACTTATCAAAAGCTGAGTGATGATGAGACTACTACAATGAGCGATGCAAAAGTAAAATACACATGGACAGATGGAACACCGATAGAATCAGCAGAAGATAATACAACCGGAGCCGTATTTACATATAAAAATGGTGATAAAAATTCGATTGGAGAAGACATTACTTCTCCGGCCGGATATGAATTGAAAGTAGCGCCGGCTGAGTATGACAGGGAGCTTGTATTTGTATCCGGAGTGTGGAGCGCAGACGCATCAATCTCTATTAAACTAGATGGAGAAGAGACGCCTGTATATGAAAATAATGAGCTTACAGCCGGAGGAGAAGGAGCGAATAAAGTGTACACTGTGGCGCTTGCGGCTGGAAAAGGAATGACAGTTACCGGACAAATCAAGAAAAAGAGCAATGAGTGGGGAAATTTCAATCTTCAGGCGGCTGCGCTGTCAACAGAGAAGACCTTGAATGATTACAAGGTATTGCTTCAAGAAAAAGTAAATGAAGCAAAGGCACTGGATCTTGCGGATTATGAAGAGTTTTATGCAAATCAACTTAATGCAGAAATTCAATACGCAGAAGGACTGTTGGAAACAGAAAGTACAAATGCAGAGTATTATACAGCGCTTTTATTCTTGACACAGGCATATGAGAGCTGTTTGAAAGCAGAGACCAAAGGATCTTATATGTATGAGACGAACAGTGGATTGACATCTTCTTTCGGTTGGGAAGGCGATAAACATGCACCGATTGCATATCTTGATGGTAGTTATAAGTTGAGAGACAATGGAAACAAGATGGTTACTTTTGGAGTAAAAGATATTCCGGGAAAAGTGAAATGGTATAATGCAGAAGGCTACTTGCCTTGTTTTGTCAGCGAATATTCAAAAGATGGAATAGACTACAAGATTGAGAACTTTGCAAACAAGCATACGATTGATGGAAATGATTACGAAATTGCATATTCCAGAATGACAGTAACCAATCAGTCAGAAGAAGAGAGAAGTCTTCCAAGAGTGTCAGCGGATTTAATTCCATTGAATGAAGAGGCGAAGAATGTAAAAAAAATAGGAGCAGGAGCTGTAGTCGTGAGAGACTATGCAATCGGAGCAGATCGGTTTGGAGGAACATATGATTACCCTGAAAGTGATAAAATTGCAGCACAGGGAGGATATGACGAAAACTATGCGACGATGAAACAGTATTGGAATGACCGGCTGGCGCCGTTGACAGAGCTGAACTTACCGGATGAACAGCTTGTAAATGCATATAAAGCCGGATTTATTTATACTTTGATTATCCGTGATGATGTGAATGGGAAAAAAGAACTTCATGTAGGAGAAAATGGATACGATATTATGTATGACCATGATACGATCGGGATTGTTGCATCATTGTTGACGGAAGGAGATTTTACGTATGCAAAAGAATATCTTGCAACGCTTCCGGCGCAGCTGCAGTATGATGACGCAAAATGGAAATACAGCTGGCCGTATGCACTTTACCTGAGTAAAACAGGCGACTATGATTTTATCCGCGAAAAATTCGACACAATCAAAAAACATACACATAATGTTGAAACAGACCGAATTGATGATGGAGAAGGAATTATCAAGAAAACGAATGCGATTGATTCTAATGGATATTGGCTCATAGATAACTGGGCGGCTCTTGCAGGATTAACTACATATCAGTATTTATGTGATGAGATGCACGATAAGTATGGCGAAGAGTTATATCAGACAGAATCTCAGTGGGCGCAGGAAGAATATGATTCTCTTCTTGCGGTGGTAGAAAAAACACAGAAAGCTATGCGGGATACATATGATTATCCATATCTTTCTATTGATATGAATGTACCGACGGAGGATAGTGCAAGAGGAGACGTACGAGATGGAAACTGGGCATCTATGTTCTTGTTCGGAAGATGGGGCTGGGATGGCTATCTTTTCGGAGCAGAACAAGAAGGCAGTGAGATGATCGGACTTATTGACGATACTTATGCACATGGTTTTGAACGGCGTGAAGAAGTGAGTGATACGATTTATAATTTTGGCGGGTATCCACACGGATATTATAGCAGCGCTTATAATGCCGGATACGGAAGTACGGCGCTCCGTGGTGAGGAGTATCGTGACGCAGGTATCAAAGCTTATCAGTTTATGATTCAGAATGCGATGAGCGGTCCTTTCGGCTGGTGGGAAGGTGTTGACTATCAGAGTGATGATTCACCGTGGGATGTCGCGCATGCAAAAGGCGGCGGCGGTTCTTGCCAGCATATGTGGGGACAATCTACTGCTTCCAAAGTTTTGATCGATGCGCTGATTGCAGAAAAAATTAATGATAAGATTATTATCGGGCGAGGCGTTCCGAAGGAATGGATCACAGCTAATCAGACATTTTCAGTTTCTAATCATGTGGTAGAACAAGGAAAGAAAGTTGGATATGCGGTTCAAACATCTCCGGATGGGAAAGAGGTTACGATCACATTTACAGGAGATCAGACAACGATTCCGTTCAGCGTAGAACTGATTAATTTTAAAAATAATATTGCTTCAGTTAGTGGAAACTTTGAGTTTGATCAGGAGGCCGGAATTGTGACGGTGCCGGCCGGAACAAAGTCTGTGACGGTTACTTTGAAATCAGCGTATGACAAAGATGCGGCAGCAGAATTAGAGAAAGCGGATAAGAGATTAAAAGCGGCGCTTTCAAAGGTTCAGGAAAAAGAGGAGGCCGATTATACAAAGACTAGCTATGAAATCATGAAACAAGCATCTGATGAAGGTGAGGCGCTTTTGGAAGATGCAGAGAGAACCGCGGTTCTGGTGAATGCAGCGGCAGAGAAAACAGAACAGGCGATAAAGAATCTTGTTCCTATTTATGTAGACTATGATGTTGTAGATACATCGGGTAATAAAGAAGGCAGTGCATATCGTGTAGGGCAAAAGAGTGATCAGTACATGAGATATCAGACGTTTTTTGCAAATCATACAGGTGTGCTTGAAAAAGTAGAAGTGAAAGTAAGACGTGAGAAAGATCCAAGCGATTTAATTGTAAAAGTATATTCATTGCAGGAAAATCACAAAGATTTAGGAGAAGAATTGGCATCAGCGGTAATTCCGGCAGAAAATGCAAATGGAATCGTAAGAGTAGTATTTGAAAATGCACCGACTTTAAATGAAGGAGAGGCGTATGCGATTCTTTTAGGTCAAGAGACACCGGATAACAGCAATGTTTATGTATGGTCACATGTAGAAAATACAGATTCTAATATCTTTTCCGTAAAAGTTTCAAATAATAATGGCGAATTAAGTTATAAAGATGAAACACAGACGATCGGAACTGCGTGGTTTAGAGCTGTGATTGCAAATTACAATAAAACTAAACTGGAAGAAATGATACAAGAAGCAGAGAAATTAGATTCAGAAGAATACACAGAAGAAAGTTTTGCAAATCTGCAGAAAGCTTTAGAGGAAGCCGGAAACGTATTGGCAAATATGAATGCCGATAAAGAAATGGTTGTAGGAGCAGAGGAAAGTTTGAAGACGGCTCTGGAAGCGCTTCAAAAAGCAGATCAAGAGGCAGATAAAGCAGACTTGGAAGCATTGATCGAGTATGCAAATAGTCAAAAAGGAGAAGAAGAATATCAATGGGTTGTAAAAGCTGTAAAAGAAGCATTTGAAAAAGCGCTTGCAGACGCGGAAGCAGTAAATATGAATGAATCCGCAACACAGGAAGAAGTAGATGCAGCTTATGAATTACTTCTTGGCAGAGTTCATCTTCTTGGATTTATCGGAAATCCAACAAATCTGAAAGTGACATTAGATCTTGCGAAAGAGACTTCGACAGAAGGAAAAACAGAAGAATCTGTAGCGATATTGAATGCAGCGATTGAAAAAGCAGAGACTTTGTTAAAGACAGAAAATGTGCTTCAAGAAGAGATGGAAGCAATGGTTGCAGAACTGAAAGCAGCTATTGAAGGTTTGAAAGATGAAGTTGTAGTAGAAGTTGATAAATCGGACCTTCTTGAACTGATTAAAAAGGCAGAAGGTTGTGATCTTACAAAATATACGCCTGTTACAGTAGAAGGATTAAAGACGGCTCTTGTAGGTGCAAAGGAAGTATATGATAATCCGGATGCGACTCAGAAGGAAGTAGACAGTGCATACCAAAGTCTGCATCAGGCAATCTTTGGATTGAGATTAATTCCGAATAAGGATGCATTGGAAGAATTGATTAAAGAAACTGAAAAAATTGATTTTTCATTGTATACAGAGGAAAGCGCAGCAACAGTACAAAAAGCGTACAACAGAGCGAAGGCAGTATTTGAAGATAAGAATGCGGTACAGGAGGAAGTAGACAAAGCTGAGAAAGAATTAAAAGTTGCAAAAGATAATTTAGTATTAAAAGATGATGAAGATAAAACACCTTCTAAAGATCAAAATACGGGTGCGTCATCAAATCAGAAGCCTGTTCAAACAGGTGATAACATGTCAACAGGTGCGCTTGCGGGAATCGTTGTTGCGGCAGTTCTTGCAATGGGAGCGATTGCAGGCGTGATGTTCAGTAAAAAAAGAAAAAAATAAATAAGGCGGCACTATTAAAAAATAAGTAGCTGTAACGGAGAGCTTGTTAATAAAACAGGCTCTCTTAATTTTGGAGTAAAAATTGTTATAAAAGGAGTAAAAATTTTTATAAATAAATGCGATGTGGAAAGCGGAGGTAATAAAAAGGTCAGATTCCAACAAGCAGGGGTCAGAATAGTGGATGTTCTTTGAAATGAGTCACTTTTATAATGGAAACTATAAAAAACATTTAAAGAGGTGATATAAATATGAAGAGTATGAAGAAAGGAATTGTATTAGTATGTGTACTTGCTTTGATGATAGTATCAATATCAATATTTCCTGTAAAGGCAGCAGTTACTGGTCAGTATACGAATCCGCTGATGAATGGGGCTGATCCGACAATCGTTCGTGGAGATGATGGTTATTTTTATTCAGGATTTGCTACAGATAATGATATTTATATTAAAAGAAGTGAGACACTTCTTGGACTTTCTACAGCAGATAGTCATCTTGTATGGGATAATCCAAGGTCAGGAAGTCCGGATGGGAATAAAAATTATTATGTGTGGGGTCCGTATATTTATCGTATTAATGGTGCATGGTATATTTATTTTTCATCCAGCACAGAAAATGATTTTGGATATGGACATCCATCTTGTTACGTGTTAGAGAATACGTCAGTAGATCCTTTTAAAGGAGAATGGAAATTAAAAGGAGAAAATACAAATAAAGATGATTTTGAGGGGAATGAAAGCAAAAAGGCTGGACTTATGAATACAGAAAGTTACGGTCTTGCTTGTGGTGTTGTAACGATTGCGGGGGAACAATACTTTACTTATACGAAATATGAGTATTATAAAAATGAACCTGGAAATACAAAATTTAATGAGTGTCCGACTATTGTAAAAATGGAAAATCCCTGGACATTGACAGGCGAGGAGTGCACAGTTGCCAGACCTACGTATGAGTGGGAACTTCATGGAGATAATGTCAATGAAGGCGCGGCGGTGGTAGAGCATGGAGGAAAGACGTATTTTGCATATTCAGCCAGTTCGTTTATGAATGATAATTACTGTGTTGGTTTATCTGTATGTGACTTAAATGCTTGTGATGAAAATACAGAGTTATCTGACTATGTAATGAATGAGCAAAATTGGAAGAAATCGACCACGCCAATTTTATCAAGATCAGATGAGAATAGTGCGTTTGGACCGGGGTCTCCACTTTTTGTAAAATCACCAGATGGAACGGAAGACTGGTTGATTTATCATGCCGGACCAATTGGCGGACAGACTGCGACAGATCGTCGTGTAAGGGCGCAGAAGATTAATTGGACAGATGATGGGCAGATTAATTTGGCAATTCCGTCTAATCCGAATACTGTGCTTGATCTTCCGTCAGGAGAAATAAAAACTGATGTGTATGAGGCGGAAAATGCAGACTATGAAAATGTGACAAAGAAGCTTTTTAATAATACGGCAAAGGCATCGGGCTCTGGGTACATGAAATATGACCAGAATAAAGGGTATGTAGAATTTAAGGTGGATATGAGCGAAGAAGGAAATTACGCGCTTGCTTTCCGTTACAATAATGTAGGTAAAAGTGTGGAAGGTAAAGTCAGTGTGAACGGGAAAGAGGCAGGAACTTTAACATTTGACAAAAATGGAGATTTTGATGTGAACTTAGATAGCTGTAAGCTTTACAATGTCACTTTGAACAAAGGGGAAAACAAGGTGCGCCTTACAACAGATAAGAAATCGGAACTTGCATTGGACGCAATGGTTATTACAAAAACAACTTTGTATGATGCAAAAAAAGCAGAGCTTGCAAATGGAGCAAAGGTGGAAGGTGATTATGTTGGAGGCATGTATGGTGAAGATGCAGCGATAACATTTACTGTGGATGTTCCGAGTGATGGGAATTATGCAGTTGATTTGTGTTATGCGGATAATCATGGAGCAGAGCTGAAAAAGTATGCAACTATTTATGTTAATGGGGAAAAAGTGTCGACTTCTGCACTATTTCCAACAGGAGGCTGGGATGTGAGTGGGAATCGCATTGATAACATTTATCTGAAAAAAGGAGAAAATATAATTGCATATGTAAACCATAAAGTAGATGGAGAAAATACAGCAGACGTTAATTACTATTCAATCGCACTCAGTGAGACTGTGACTAATACATATCGTCCGGAAAAAGATTCGACATTTACGGTAAATGCAGAGTCTGAGGCTATTTACGACGTGACATTCACTTACAATAACGGAGAAACAGACAATGCTAATGTAATTTTAAATGGAGAAGAGAATAAACAATTTGGGATTACTTTTGGAGACAATCAGAACACAACGGTAGCGTTAAAATTAAAAGCAGGGATGAACACATTAAAATTTGAAGGTGCGGAAGCAACTTCAGTTTATATTTCAAGAAGAACGCCTTGGATATATCAAGCAGAGAATGCGGAATTAAATGGCGTGAAACAAGAAAATAATCATCTTTATTATAATGGAATCGGATTTGTGAGTGCTTTTGAATCAGTTGGGAATTCTGTAAAATTTATTACAAATATAGCTTACAGCGGAACACATACAATAAATTTGAAATATTCATGTGTGTCAGATGCAGATAGAACGATTAGTTTGTATATAAATGGGCAAAAGGTAAAACAGATTACGCTTCAACCGACAGAAAGTTGGGATGAATGGAAAGAAATTAAGGAAGAAGTATATTTGAGATCTGGGAAAAATGTAGTCGAATTCCGTGTAGATGAAGGGGATAGCGGTAATTTGAACATAGATGAGATTATTATAGATAAGTATGCGACCGGAGCAACTACAGCAGATACAGCAAAACTAATTTCTGGAGAAGTTTATGTATTGAAAGATAAGAATTCTTCTCTCTCTGCAGATATTGATTCATATTCGCCGGATGCAGGTCGTGAGATTCATTTATGGTATTACCTTGGAAATAATAATCAAAAATGGAAATTAGTAGATATAGGAAATGGTTACTGGGCATTTCAAGGAACTTATGGAAGCAAGCGTTTCTCTGTAAAACCGGATGAAATAGACGGAAAGGGCTGTTATACAGCAGTAACTGCTGAAGCAGATAAAGAAGATTATGCACAGCAATGGAAAACGGAACGTGTTGGAAGCTGCTACAAGCTCATCAACCGTAAAGTTTCTGAAGAAATGGGTAAAGATATGGTACTTTCTGTATATAAAGAATCAAAAACAGCAGGGGCAAAATTGTATTTGGCACCATATGAGAATAAAGATAGCCAATTGTTTAGTATTGATGGCGGAATAAGATTAGATAATACAGAGGTACAGGAAAATGCGAGTGAGCAGTCAGCTGAGGAGTATGCTTCTTATGGAAGCCAGTATGAATTGGCGGATCCTGTAATTCCGGAAGGATACGATCCGTCGATTCCGGTTAAAGATGGGAATGCTCTTCGATATGAAGCTGAGAATGCAGCTTTAGAAAATGGAGCTGTAAAATCAACAAATCATACAGGGTACTCAGGTGATGCGTTCGTTGAAGGCATGTGGAACGGAGATGCATCTGTCACATTTAAAATTAACGTTGAAATAGCCGGGAAATATACGCTGGCATTAGGTTATTCTAACGGATATGCGGAAACGGAGAGTGAACGGGCGGCAGCTACTTACTTAAATGGAACTTTGGCAGCACCTACATTGCTTCCATCTACCGGATTTAATGATTGGGATTCATGGGGAGAAAGTGAGTTTACTCTTGAACTTCAGGAAGGTGTAAATACGATTGTATTTCGCAACCGTAAAGAAGACGCAGATGGCTTACAAGGTGATGTGAATTATGATTATCTTGATGTAATGAAGTATCCGAATACTGTGTCAGCTGAGGAAACAAAATATACTCCGCTTACGGATGCGACAGGAAAACGTTACGAAGCAGAGGATGCGGAATTATCCGGTTCAGGTGTTGAAACAGAGCACAACGGTTTTTCGGGAGAAGGGTACGTTGGTAAGATGTACAACGGCAGTGCTAAAATTGGATTTCAGGCAGCAGTTAAAGAGACTGGCGAGTATACCTTGCAATTACGCTATGCAAATGGACACGGAGAGGATGTAGAAGATAAATATGCGGCTGTATTTATCAATGGAAAATATGTAGAAGCTCTTGAATTACCAAAGACCGGCAGTTGGGATGAATGGAAGATGACGAAACCTTTAAAGGTGAATTTAAATGAGGGTGTGAGTACAATCGCGTTTGTAAATAGTTCTTATCATGCCGGACATTCAGCAGATGTTAATTATGATTATTTAGATTTGATTACAGAACAAGGAACAGAGCAAAAAGAATATAGTGTAACTGTCGGAAATGGAACAGCCACACCGAACACAGCGGCGGAGGGAACAAAAGTTACAATAAAAGCCGATGAAGCTGAAGAAGGAATGGTGTTTGATAAATGGATTGTTGAGAGTGGCAAAGTAGTTCTTGAAGATCCGGAAAGTGCGGAAACAACATTTGTAATGGGAATAAGCGATGTGGTTGTGAACGCAGTATATAAAGAAATTTCTGTTTATGAAATAATAGAGGGAGAAAACTTATCGGTAATCGCAGGTGCACCGGCAGTCTTTATTTCTAACGCAGAGTTTAGTAAGTTCAAAGAAGTAAGAGTAGATGGCACAATACTTGAGAATGATCATTATGATGCTGAGAACTGTGATGTTAAAGAGAAAACAGGCTTGACAAAGGTTACATTAAAAGAAAGTTATATAGAAAGTTTAAGTTTAGGAAGCCATACGATAGAGATTGTTTCAGAGGATGGAAGTGCATCAACGAAATTTACAGTATCGAAGTTAGAGGAGGCGGTTATTACGCTTCTTCCAAAAGAAGCAGAGGTAAAGCAGGGAGATACGCTGCAATTTACGGCCGAGATAACAGGGATAGATGACAAAAGTGTAATCTGGAATATAGAAGGAGCAAAATCTGAAAATACGAACATTTCAGAGTTGGGCTTACTGAGTGTCGGTGAAGATGAAACAGCAAAAGAACTTTTGGTAAAGGTGGTTGCAAAAGAGGATAATACATTATCTGCATTGGCAAAGGTTTTGGTTAAAAATAAAGAAACGCTGGAGCCGGGAGAGCCTTCTGAACCGGATGATCAACCTTCCGAACCGGATGATCAACCTTCTGAACCGGACAATCAACCTTCCGAGCCGGACAATCAACCTTTTAAGCCGGACAAACAATCGTCTGAGTCAAGTGATCAACAAAATAGCGCGGTTAAGACGGGAGACGCTAATTATAGTACATTCTTATATGTGTTGATTATATTATCGTTTGTGGGATTTTGTGGCATGACCGTATACAAGAAAACAAAAAAAGATTAAAAATTCTGAAAATCGCTGAAGTGTAAGGCTTTGGCGATTTTTTATGCACTCAGAGTGAAGGATTTTATCAAGGATGAGTGAAGTTATCAAATTTTCACAAAAAGAAGTAAAAATAATCATATATAAACGAAAGAAACAGAGTATGTATAATAAAAAAAGTCAAATTTTAACAAATGAGGGTCAGAATAATAGATGTTCTTTAGAGATGCAGAATCTTATAATAGAAGCATCTTAAGAGAAGAAAAACAAGGAGGGAGAAAAGATGAAATTAAAAAAAATAATGGCACTATTACTTGTAGGATGCATGGCGGCATCACTTGCAGCTTGTGGAAGCGGCGAAGGGAAAAAGAATGCAAAAAAGGGTGGAGACGGACCGGTAGAAATCGATTATGCTACATTTATGGTAGGTACTCATCAGTCTGCGGAAGCCGAAAAAAAGGTAATTGATGAGTTTAATAAGAAGTACGAAGGAAAAATAAAAGTAAATATTGAGGAGCTGCCGAGTGATTCGGCTTATGTTGATAAAATGAAAACTTTGGCAGCATCTAATGCACTTCCGGATGTGGTAATCGGAAAAGAAGGAATTCGTGAATTAGCTGTAAAGAATGGTCAAGCTGTAGATTTGATACCGTTGCTTGAGGAAGATGCAGAGTGGAAAGAAGAAGTTGGCGAAGGCGCGATTGAGTACAATAAAGATGGTGACGCACTTTATTCTATTGCAAATCAGAAACAGATCATCGGATATTTTTATAATAAGGCAATGTTTGAAGATGCAGGAATTAAGCCGGCAGAAACCTGGGACGAATTTATGTCCAATAATGAAAAGCTGAAAGAGGCAGGCTATACACCGCTTGCGCTGATGACGGGGGAAAATTGTTGGACAACGAATCTTTGGCTGGCTGCCATGATCGGAACAGACGGAGAAGCCGGAAATGAATTTATGAACACGTTTCATCCGGAATCTTATGAGAATGATTCAGTTGTAAAAGCGCTTGGAATGATTCAAGAATGTCTTGCGGAATATACGACAAGTGATGCAGTCGGTGCACTTGCGGCGAATGCAATGAACAATTTTGAACAAGGGAAAACAGCAATGATCGCAAATGGACCTTGGATGACACCGGATTTTGAAGATCCGGAAAAAACACTTCCGGAATTGAAAGATCAAATAGGAATTGCAGCTTATCCGGAAAGCGGTCTGATTGAACAATACGAAGTTGGCTATGTGCTTTGTACGAATGAAGATGATGAGAAAGTACAGGAAGCGGCTTTAGAATTTTTGAAATTTAAGACTGGAAAAGAGGCACAAACTATTTTTCTTGAAGACGCAGGGGCGCTTCCACTTACAGATCAAGTGCAAATGTCAGACAAATTTATAAAAGAAAATCCGTTGGTTGCAGAGCTTGTAGAGATGGGCAATTCCAATAAGTCGGATTTTAATAATATTGACAACACGGCGGTAGCAAGTACGATTGAAGCTTTTTCAGCATACTATCCAGATCTTGCAGCGGGTAATATGACACCTGAAGAAATGGCAAAGAAACTGACTGAAGCGGCGGCTAAGACGAAATAAGTAAACAATGTGATATAAATTTAAGCTTTGTCGTTCGAAATAAAATGATGAAGCTTAAATTTTTGTTCCATTATTTTTTATGAAAGGATGAATTGAAAGATGACAAAGAAGAAAAGATGGATTGTAATCTTTCTTGCACCGGGGCTTCTGTTATTTGTATTTGTTTTTCTTATATCGATTGTTCAGCTTGGAATAACGTCGTTTACTGATTGGACAATCGGAACATCTCCGACTTTTGCCGGATTAAAAAATTATATTTATCTATTTACAGAAGATGAGGATTTCAGGAAAGTTATAGTCAATACAATTATCTGGATTGTGCTTCAATCAACAATACATGTCTGCATTGGTACGACGCTCGCGCTTATATTGAGAAGAAAAAAATGGTATACAAATCTTATGAGAGGGGTATTTATGATCCCCAATATTATTTCCAGCGCGGCGCTTGGAATGTTGTTTTTGTGTATTATGAACCCACAATTTGGAATGGTAAACAATATTATCCGTGCGGTGACGGGAACTGATTTTTCACAGAACTGGTTTCTCGGAGCAGATACCGCATTTTTAACAGTGACATTAACATGGCTGCCGTATGCAGGTCTTGTTACGATTCTTGTTATGGCAGAGATGGCATCTGTACCGGAAGATATATATGAAGCGGCAAAGGTAGATGGAGCGACAGATTTACAAATTGATATAAAGATCGTATTACCTTTGATGAGAAACATTATCGGAACGGCTACAATTCTTGCCGCAACAAGTATGCTGCAGAAGTTGGATATCATTATGATGACAACAAACGGCGGACCGGCAGGTAAGACAATGAATATGCCGATGTACTTGTATCAGACAGCTCTTACAGATAATAATTACGGCTTGGCGAATGCACAGGGTGTTATTTTGATTGTGATGGGGCTTGTTGTGGTTGGAATTATTCGGAAGATTTACAAAATGGATAAAGAATAGGGGGTGGGAAAATGAAGATAATACGGAAAATATTAGCGGCAGTCTTTTTGATTTTTATCGTGATTATTTCAGTTGTTCCATTTTTATGGGTGCTTTCTTCGTCATTTAAGGGGAATGCGGAAATTATGTCTTCGGTTGTAGGATACCCCAATGGTCTGCAGCTTGATAATTATGTGAAAGCATTCGAGATTGCTCCGCTGACGACATTTTACAAAAATAGTATTTTGGTGGCAATTATAGCAACAATATTGAATTTGTTGATTTTCAGTATGGCAGCATATGTGCTTGTAAGATGTAGATTTCGATTTAAGGGTTTGATTACAATGCTGTTTTCGGCAGCTCTTGTGATTCCGGGAGCCGCGCTTTTGCAGCCGTTATATCAAACGTTAAATTCGGCACATCTTTACGATACGTTGACAGGGTTGATAGTTGTATATGCGGCGCTTGGAATGCCGACTACCTTATATATTATGATGAGCTATTATAAGACAATTTCTCCTACTTTGGAGGAAGCTGCATATATTGATGGAGCAGGATTTTTCAGAACATTTGTACAAATTATTTTGCCGCTTACGAGACCGGCATTTGCGACTGCCGGGGTACTTCAGTTCCTGCTTTGTTGGAATGAATTCCAGTTTGCGTTGACATTGACTACGGGAACTGAAAAAAGAACGCTTCCAATTGCGTTATATTATTTCAAGAGTGCGTTTGCAAGTGATTATGGAGCTATGTTTGCAGCTACGGTGCTTGTTACAGTTCCAAGTATTATTGTTTATATGTTGATGCAGAAGCAAGTAATATCCGGATTGGCTGCCGGTTCTGTAAAAGAATAGAATTCGGAGGAATGCGGATGATGAATGATGAAATTTTGCGGATTAATGGATTTGAAATTGTAGAAGATGGATTTGATCAAGACAAAAATAAATATTATGAAGGAATTTTTACACAAGGAAACGGATATTTTCATGTGAGAGGAAGTTTTGAAGAAGGACTTGCAGATGCTCCGCAAAATGAAGTGTACACCAGAACGATGAAGAGTGTCACTACGGAGCAGCAGCGACATCCACTTTCAAAGCAGGGAACATTTTTGCCGCTTATGATGGGAAAGCATCCTTTTTTAGAAGAGGTGATCATTAATTTACCGTATTTTATGCGGATAGAAATTGCGGCAGGTAATGAGAAGCTGGACATGATCCGAAGTGATATTAGAGATTACCGACGGGTTCTTAATATGAAAACAGGAGAATTGACGAGGTCCTTCACTTGGATTACAGCTTCCGGAGAGGAGATTGATGTTAAATTTTCAAGGTTTGCAAGTCTTGATGAAAAGCGATTGTTTGTACAGCAGGCAGACTTGAAACCAAGAAAAGGAACGCCTTACATTACTGTCAAGAGTGGAATTGATGTCGGAGTTACTACAAATGGTTACTGTCATTTTACAGAATCCAGCCTGTTTGAAAAAGAGAATAAAATTGGTGTTACAGTTAAGACAGATGTTGGAGAAAGAGCATCTATTATGTGTGAAAATCAGTTGTGTGGTTTAGATGCGGTATGTCATACAGAGTTAGAGAAAACAACAATAGATGTAATTTATGAAGGGGCTTTGACTGAAAATGCGACATTAGTGAAATATAGTGTGCTGGGATGTTCGAGAGACCGGACAGAAGACTACATCAAAGAAATGAAAGAGTGTCTTGAACAAACAGAGAGATTAGAGTATAAACAATTACTTGAAAAAAGTAAAATCATTTGGGAGCAGAAGTGGAAAGATTCCGATGTGCTTGTAGAGGGATGCCAAAAGCTGCAGGATAGCCTTCGGTTTTCGATTTATCATTTACTTAGATGTGGCGGAAAAGAGGAAGAACGTATTCAGGTATGCGCGAAAGGATTTGCCGGCGAGGCATATTATGGAAGATATTTTTGGGATAGTGAAATGTATCTTCTTCCGTTTTATCTGTATACGGATCCGCTATCGGCGAAAAGTTTAATCGGCTATAGATATTGGACTTTGGAAGGAGCAAAACAAAATGCGCAGCGATATCATTGCAGAGGAGCACGTTATCCGTGGCAGTCAGGGCTTACAGGAACAGAGCAGTGTTCTATGTGGGAATATGCGGATAATGAAGTTCATATTACAGCAGATGTAGCATTTGGGGTAATGCATTATTACTTTGCATCGGGTGATGAAAAGTTCCTTTTTGATAAGGGGGCTGAAATTCTGTTGGAAACTTCAAGGTTTTGGAGTGAACGTGTGGATAAAGGCGAAGACGGGGAATATCATCTTTTGAATGTGATGGGACCGGATGAATATTCTCCTATGACAAGGGACAATGGGTTTACGAACTATATGGTGAAATTCAACCTTATTTCTGCATTGGAAACATTACGCCTTTTGAAAGAAAAGAAACCGGACCGTTATCGCGAAGTTATGGAAAAGACAAACACTTTGGAAAGTGAATTGGAGATTTTCAAGAAGATTGCAGATTCTCTTGTCGTTCCTTATGATGAAAAACGAAAATTGTATCTGCAAAGTGCAGATTTTGAAGATTATGCACTAATAGATATGGATTCCATTTGGAAGGATAAGAAGAAAGCGTTTGGTCATTACGCTTCTCAGGAAAAGATTTATAGAAGCAGGTGTATCAAGCAGGCGGATATAATTGCGTTAATGAGTATTTTCCCGGAAAAATTTACAGAGGAGCAGTTGAGGGTGGCATATGAATATTATAAACCTTTGACAACACATGATTCATCTTTATCTCCGGCAGTGCATATGCTTGTGGCAAATCGATTGGGAATGGAAGAAGAAACAGAACAATTTCTTGATCGGACAATAGCGGTAGATATGGAACTTGTGCGCAGAGGAGCGGAAGATGGAATCCATATAGCAAATTGTGGCGCGCTGTGGCAAATGGCTGTTCAAGGGTTTATGGGGATGCTGCCGGCTTATCAGGGAGAGAAACTTCGATTTGAACCACATATGCCATCGTTTATAAAGAGTATGGAGACGACGCTTACATGGAAAGGAAGAAAATATAAGGTACATGTACAAGGTGAAAAAGTATCTGTGCAGGAAATGCCGGTAAAAAAAAGAGGGTTTTTGTTTGACTTAGACGGAGTGTTGACGGATACTGCTGAATATCATTTTCTCGCATGGAAAAAGCTGGCGGATGAATTGGGACTTGCGTTTGATAAAACAGTAAATGAGCGGTTGAAAGGAGTAAGCAGAGAGCGTTCGTTTGAGATAATTTTAGAAGTAAATGGGGCGCAGGAAACATTTTTATCTGAGGATAAAGCGAAATTTATAGACAAGAAAAATGAATACTATAAAGCGTTGATCAAGCAGGTGACGTCAAAAGATATTCTTCCGGGAGTGATGGATTTTTTGAATGAATCGAAAAAGCAGGGAATTCTTCTTGCGGTAGCTTCGGCGAGCAAGAATGCGAGAACGGTTCTTGAGGGACTTGGAATTCTGTCTATGTTTGATTATGTGGCTGATGCTTCTAAAATACGATATACGAAACCGGATCCGGAAGTGTTTATAGATTGCATGGAACACTTAAAACTACAACCGTGGGAATGTATTGCGTTTGAAGATGCGGCGGCAGGGATAGAAGCGATTCAGGCGGCAAACATAGCTGCTGTCGGTATTGGAGCGAGTGTTAAACCGGCTGTTCCGGACGTATTCTTGGATAATACGGAAGAGTTGTCTATTGAAAAAATAGAAAATTTACTTTATAAGTAAGTTTTGACAAATAGCGGTCTGATTTAGAAAGTCATTCCGCTATTTGCAGTTTCACGGCAGAATTCTCAGAGCAATAGTGTTTAGCAGGTTTTCATAGTTTCTTCATCGGTCAGCCATTCCATACTTACATCTAAAGTTTTTGCAAGAATTTTTAACTCATAATCGGTGACGAATCTGGTGCCGATTTCAATTCTGCTAATACTATCTCTTTCTATTGTGATTCCTTGAGTTTGCAGGCGGGCGGCCAAGTCTCTTTGAGTGATGCGTTTTTTTGTTCTGGCAAGTTTGATTTTTTCGCCACAGAGATTTTTTCTTACTTCATAGTTATAGATTTTCATATATTTATCGGCCCTCTTTTGCGTGGTAATAATCAGAAATTTTCTTGACTTTAACATATTTTGAACGCATAATTGTGTTAAAGATACGCATAAATGAGTTTTATTACTCTGGATTGCTTTTTAGAAAGTATATTACATGGCGGAAAACAGAGAACATCAATTAGTGGAAGGAGATGCTGTAATGAGAGTGTCAGGGGGAGGGCACTTCAAACAAAAGTCGATAAAATCAAAATTTGTATCAATATCGCTTAGAGATAAATTGATTTTTTTGTTTGTGGGAACTTTGTTTGTTGAGTTGCTGTTATTCGGATGTGTTATGTCTTTTTATCTGTATATAAATGCCAAGAAAAATGTTTCCGATAATATTGATACAACAGTTACGGCGGTTTCAGAGGTAATGGATCAATCTTTTTTGGTGATGGAAAATTTGGTGTTAGAGTTGGCTGCGAGTAACGGGGTGCAAAATTGGCTGGATGACAGTCATTATTATGATCGGGAAAATTCTGAATTTTATCTTAGAAAAACAGAATTTGGCAGAGAGTTAAACAGGATATTAATATACAGTAATGCAAAAAAATTAGATGTAGTTGAATATGCGGCGGTATTTAATGATGGTTATCTTTTGGATTATGTTGATGTGCAGTCAGTCGGTGGAAATAAAGTACAGCGAGAAGTTTATAAGGCGTATGAAGCGGCAGAACAAGAAACAGAAAAATACATTTATTCGGAACTTGTGATGGGCTCTGAAAATGTGATTTTTCATATACGCAGAATGAGATCGGATTTTGAAAGAGATGTTCCGCTTATTATAATGGTTGCGACAAATGAAAGAGATATTGCATCACAGTATGAGAATCTCGTTCAAAATGAAGGTGAAGTAGTATATTTGATAGATGAGGAAAATAAAGTACTGTCAAGTAATAAAGAAGATGAAATAGGTTCGTATATAGATGAAAAAATTACAGAATGTGATACCGGGGAAGTCTATTTGAACGAAACATATATGATGACTTCCAGAGAAGTGGAAAATTTGGGAAAGGGAGTACGCCTTGTTCACCTTTATCCACAAAGTTTACTGATAAAAAAAGTTTTGGAAGGGATACGGACGTATATCATTTTGGGGGTTATGCTGATTATAATATGTCTTATTGCGGCTGTTGTAATTAGTTTGAAATCAACGGGATTTCTAAATGAATTTATACATGCGATGGAAAGTGTGCGGAATAGAAATTATGATATTCGGATCAAAGAATATAAAAATGCAGAGATAAATAGTCTGGGCCGAGCATTTAATGAAATGATGGATGAGCTAAGGGAGTTGATTCGCAATAAATATGAGTCGCAGATATTGCTTAATGAAATGGAAATAAGGTTTCTTCAACATCAGATGAATCCTCATTTTCTTTTTAATGTATTGTTGACAATACAAATTAAAGCGAAGAGAAGTGGGAACGAAACAATCTATAAAATGGTATCGAAATTGTCCGCACTTTTGCGAGCCAGTATTTATACGAACAATGTTGATAGAATCACAGTGGGAGAAGAACTTGAATATACAGAATTCTATTTATATCTTCAGAAAATGAGATTTGAGGATAGATTTTTTTATAAAATTATTGTTGAGGATGAAGAACTAAAAAAGAGTATTATACCCAAATTTGTGATTGAGCCCATTGTGGAAAATGCGGTGATTCATGGGATTGAAAATATAGAAAACGAGGGTGTGATACGAATTGTATTAAAAAAAATGGGGACGGATTTGCTTGTGACGGTTCAGGATAATGGAGCGGGGTTTGATGTGAAAGAATATTTTAATTCACTTGAACAGGCTGAGAACGGTTCGTCAAGAGAAAAAATAGGCCTAAAAAATGTAGATTTAAGACTTCGACATATTTATGGAGAAGAGTACCGGATTAAAATTAAGAGCAAAATAAATACAGGCACCACTATTTACATTAAGATACCGATTGAGGAGAGAGAAGAAAATGTATAATGTTATTGTTGCGGATGATGAAAAAAATATCAGGGAAGGAATTGTGGAATTAATAGAGTGGGAAAAGCTTGGATGTAAAGTTTGCGCTTCTATGCAAAATGGCGCGCAAGTGTTGAAATATTTAGAAGAAGAAAAAATACATGTAGATATTATAATAAATTTTATATCTAATTTTCGATTATCCGCATAAACACTATACTTTCAAGTA
>OLPE01000928.1_pt1 | contig 20630 bp, 29 predicted proteins | sample 1671901 | NCBI WGS metagenome assembly OLPE01 (sample SAMEA3136624, study PRJEB25190) | human gut metagenome | biome: human gut; feature: human-associated habitat; material: faeces | place: Austria | collected 2013 | reverse complement strand
CTAGATGTACTAACAAAGAATCAGTTTTGTATTCCATTCGCAAATTTGCCTCCCTCTGTTTTCTAAATAATATAACAATCCTACTATAAAAAAAGTTAGGATTTTCTTTTGTTTTTATTTATATTTTTCTAAATATTCTTCCAAACATAAATTTTCTTCTTTCATTATTTTAGCGACAGTCGTTCCAACATAACGGTAATGCCATGGTTCATTACTAATTCCTGTTATATCCGTTTTATCTTCCGGGTAACGTTTTACAAACCCATATTTATATGCATTTTCGTCTAACCATTGATATACTTTTTCAGAAGAACATTTGTCGGTACTGCCATGAATAAGGCAAGTGAATCAGAATTAAAAGAAGCCATTATGGGCTTTGTGTCCGAATACAGTATGCTGGGACTTATGACAGCACTTCCCACCACACCGAACTTTATTACATATGAAGCAGTCTATCTGCCGAAAAATCATTTCATCAAAGAAGAAAATATTTCGACGGAAATATATCTGTCCTGCTTCTTCCCTTTCGATAAGATTGATTTCCGTAAGAAAGGCAGCGAATCCAGTTGGAGTACAGACAGCCCGGAAATGATGGCACTTATTATGACCATGAAAAACAAGCCACAGGCAGTAATGATGAGCTTCCAAAGAGAATATGCCGAATCCTATGACTGGCTGGTTAAAGTATTCCGTGACTGGGCATTTACCTTTTTCTCAAGCTTTTTGTATTATCAAGACTATGACAAACTTGATGAAAACGAACGAAGCCTCTATCGTCAGGGAATGGCTGCGTTTGGCGATGTGGCTCCCACCTATCACATTGAACTGTGTGAACGCCCTACCTTAATTTGGGATTTCAATTCCTTACTGTTATGCATACAGATGATGTTTTCCTTTATGCTGACCGATGACGATTCCAGCTTGAAGGTATGTAAACACTGCGGCAAGGCATTTGCTGCCACAAGATCAAACATGGAATTCTGCTCTCCACAATGCAAGAATCAGTATAATGTATATAAGAGCAGGGCAAAGAAAAATAATACACCAGCACAGGAGGACTGATTATATGAGAAATTCAAGCATAATTATGTACACAACCGAAGATGGCTTAAACAAGATAGAAACTACCTTTGATGAAGATACTGTATGGCTGTCACTAGACCAAATGACAGAGCTTTTTCAAAGAGATAAATCTACTATCTCAAGGCATATCAAAAACATATTTGAAGAAGGTGAATTACAACGAAATTCAGTTGTTGCAAAATTTGCAACAACTGCCTCTGACGGAAAAACATATCAGGTAGATCACTATAACCTTGACGTCATTATCTCCGTCGGCTACCGTGTAAAATCCCATCGTGGTACACAGTTCCGTATCTGGGCTATGGGAATCTTAAAAGAATATATGAAAAAAGGATTTGCCTTAGATGATGATCGACTGAAAAGACTTGGCGGTGGCAATTACTTTGATGAATTGCTTGCCCGTATCAGAGACATCCGCTCATCAAAAAAAGTATTTTGGAGAAAAGTTCTGGAAATCTATGCAACCAGTATTGATTATGATCCACATGCTGAAAGCTCTGTCCTGTTCTTCAAACAGGTGCAAAACAAAATGCACTGGGCTGCCCACAAGCATACCGCCGCAGAAGTAATCTATGAGCGTGCCGATGCAGAAAAAGAAAATATGGGGCTTACCTCACAAAGAACCTATGTATATGAAAGACTGGCTGGAAACCATTGACGATTATCTGAAAATGACCCGACGTGATATTCTTACCAGCAGCGGTCGCATCAGCCATAAACAGGCTATCGAAAAAGCTCATGCGGAATATGATAAATATAAGAATCGACTGTATGATATCCTCTCTCCAGTTGAAAAGGATTTTATTGAAAGTATCGGTATGTTAGAACAAATTACAGACAGTTCAAAAAAGTAGCGATTATGAAGTGGTTGCCCTTGCTGAATTGTGAATATCTCTTGGGTGTTAAAAAGGAAAAATAAGCAGTGATCTGAATTATAACTCACAGACTCCGAGAAACTTTCGTTTCTCGGAGTACTTTTTCTACAGTCTGAATCAATCGTATTTTTTACGAAAGACCTCATCATCCGATGCTATAATATCATCGTATGTGTTGATATCCTCGCATGTTCCTTTATAATTTTTCATCTCCTGTGCCAATCGCTTACTCTCTTTCATCAAACTCATTCTTTACTTCAACTCCTCTTCCAACAGCGCAGCCGCATCCCTTACACAATCTATGCACTCTCTTTTTACGACTCCGTCTGTAATCCCCTTTAACTCCTTACAGATCACCGTACCATTCTGCTCTTTGAATGCATTTATTATTCTCTTTGAGCTTTGCATTGTCTTCTGTGGATTTTTATTGATCACGCCAAGTATATTTATAGCTCCGATTATCGCTCCGCATGTAGCTTCCATGCTTCCACCCATACCTACGGCAAAGCCCTGTGTCAGTTCTTTTGTAGTCTCCTCATCAAGACCGGCAAGATTGCAGTAAGTGCACGCTATAGCCTGCGCACAGTTATATCCACACATTTTTCTTTCAGCAGCCTCATTAACTTTTGTTTCCATGTTATATTCCTCTCTTCTTTTGTTCAATTATACGGAAATCTACATCCTACAGTATATATCGGAATAGATCTTATCTCTTTGCCCTTTCCACCGCGTGTTATCTCAGCGACATAAGCCTCATCAATAAATCCTCTGTCTTTATATACCTTCAACGATTCTGTCTTATTCGACCTTTTAGATTTCACTTCCACACCATAACGCTTATCCGACATAACGTAACTTATTTACTTTGCTTACATCAATTTTATCTAAAGTTTTATCAGTAGATCTTATAACGCCATCTTCCGTAACCGCAAGATTATCAATGAGATCAATATTCTGCAATGCATCATAATATTTTACATAGCTGCCATCAACCATAAACCCTGTTGTCTTTTTTTCGTTATTTATAACCTCTGCCAAAGCTCTCAAAGTGTTCACCTCCACAATTTTATTCCAAACTCTTATCTCTTCTTCTCCAATATCCCATTAAACTTCGCCATAAACACAGCCGTTGTGACCGCTGCCGCCACGAGATTTGTTGAATTATTCTGTGCCATGATTTTCTCCGTATTGTTCTATTTTTATTTATAACTTTATGTTCTTTTTCATATATAACTTTTCTATAACATTACAAATATAATAACATAAAACTGGCATATTACAAAATCAAAAGAACGATAGTTCTCTGAACTATCGTCCTCTTGATTACCCTATCAACATAAATTGGTACAATTATCAACAACTGAGCTATTCTAATCTTACCTTCTAATTGATTGAATCCAAATATTCTAAAACTTCGGATAAAGTGATTCTCGCATTGCCTTGTTCACTATTTAAAACTTCAGGTTTGCTCATATCGAATGAGGCTTGCGTCACATTTAACAGACTAGGATAAGCATTTTCATATGTTTGTGTAATAAACAGATATGTTTCTCCCACTTCGATTGTTGAAGCACCTTCTACAACAAAAAATTGACCATCTATCTTTCCACCTGGTCGTTTTATTGAAATTGAACTTGATTCTACATTTCCTTTATACACCTTTTCAATACTAATATCAAAAATTGTATATGGAATTTCTGTAGCTTCAACTAATCCAGTTTCAGAATCGGCTCCTGTTTCTGATTTAACATTCAGTGATTCATAATTAATTTCCGTAACTGTACCACTAAAAACTAAATCTGAAGCATCAACAATTTCTTCCGCAGTATCATATACAGGATATTCCGCTTGAATAATAGTAGTTTCATTTTCATTTGTTGTGGATTTTAAATTTGAACTACAAGCACTCATAACAATTGAAATCAATAATATGCCAACTAGCATAAACGCTCTTTTTTTCATATCATCATCCTCCATATTTAATATTAAAATTATTAATCATATTTCGCATTAACATTGTCAACATCAAATGTTTGTGGTGCTGTCATACCATTTCTGTTTCTGCTATATTTCATAATTGATGATTTTGATGTATTTGGATTATCACATAGCCAAAAAACGTGTCCAAATTCATGCGTAACTGTACTTTTAGCAAAATTATTAAAGTTTGTTGCATCCGCACTTATGGTTCTAGCATTAACCTTTATTGTAAATTTTGTTGTATATCCAGTACTTGAGTTATATGTTTGTGAGGTTAGTCCATACCATGTATCATCATATTTATCAGCATATTTTTTCACATTTACATTCCCTGTTTTTGAGCCAAAGGACAAATAAGGATCTGCCGCATAAGTAACTATTGTTGAAGCAAAAATCATACATAATACAATTGTTGACACTATAAAATATCTTATTTTTTTCATTCTTACCTCTTACAATTTTATAAAGGCACGGTGTAAACTACCTTGCCATCTAAAAAGTTCATAATGAAACAGTTGCTTAAATTATTAGTTTTCACTCTTCAATGGCATCATTCCTCTCTGAATTATAATAAAATTCCGTCTCAAGCTCTTAAAACGAACATATCATGAACATATCCAGAAGTCAACAAGTATTCACGTTAAGGTAGTGTAAATTCTTGAAAGTCATTTTCTATTGCTAAATAAAATATTTATAAACTCAAATCAGTCATTAAAGGAAGGTGTCATCATCACAAAAAGTACAAAATACTCTAATTATACGGAAATCTACTCCCTACAGCATATATCGGAATAGATTTTATCTCTTTGCCCTTTCCACCGCGTGTTATCTCAGCGACATAATTTTAATTGGGAATACAATCACATCTGTGTAAAAACAAACCACTAATAGTAAGGTCACAAACGTAATTGTTGTTATTAACTGCTTAAATTTTTATTGAAGCGATACCCTACTCCCCATACAGTCTGTATGTAAATCGGTTTACTTGGATTATCTTCTATTTTTCCACGCAGGTTGCGGATATGGCTCATGACAATATTATAATCACCAAAATATGGCTCTTTCCAAACAATATTATATATTTTCTCCTTGCTAAATACCATTCCAGCATTTTGCGCTAACAGTAAAAGAATTTCAAATTCCGTAAAAGTAAATTCTATTTCTTTGTTTCCTTTTACCGCCAACCGTCTTTCAGCATTTATTGTTAATCCCTGAAATTCTAAGCATTTTTTTATGTTCTTATTTTCACATATTTTCATTTGCTTATTTTCTAATATGCTTAATATCTCGCTAATAACATCATCTTCACTATTTTCAAATGACAACAGCAACATTTTCCCCATAACTTTCCACCTCCTCAAATCTTACTTATGTAATAGTTCAATTATTACATAAGTAAGATTTACAGTCAACTAATTTTCCAAAATTGACATTTCAACAAATACAGAATATACTATTTTTATTACAGGCGTAAGATTTAAGGAGTGATTTACATGAAGAATTTACCACAAATTTCGGAAGCAGAATTTGAAGTTATGAAAATTGTATGGAAATATGCCCCCATTAACACCAATGAAATAACAGAAAAATTACTACAAACAACAAACTGGAGTCCCAAAACTATCCAAACGCTCATTAAGCGTCTTGTGACCAAGGGTGTTCTCACTTATGAAAAACAAAGTCGTGTTTTTGTTTACACACCGTTAGTAAAAGAGTGTGAATATATTAGTCAAGAAAGTAATTCTTTCTTGAATCGCTACTATAATGGTGACATTACCTCTATGCTATCTGCATACATAGAAAACGATAAACTGTCTGAAACAGAAATTGAAACACTTCGCTCCCTTCTTTCCAAGAGTTCCAAAAAAGGAGGCGATTAACATGGCTAATTTCATGATACGCTTTTTATTATGCAATGTATTTATCAGCGGTATCGTTGGAATTCTTTTGATAGCCAAATGGGTATTCAGAAACAACTTGTCCAGCCGGATGCAGTATAATCTATGGTTGCTGTTACTCGGACTTTTAGCAGTGCCTTTTATCCCCTTCCGTCTAATTAGTTTTCCGCAAATTTTCTCATGGCTCAGTAGCGTAAGAAACTCTTCCGCTTCTCATGCCGATGTTGGTGCAAATAATGTTATGGATACCGGTTTATCTGGTACTACAAATTGGATGAATGACTTTGCCCTTTCTGTAAATAAAGACACGCCATCCGTTACCGGATATATTTTATTAGGTATATGGATTGTGGGAATGCTTGCGATGATGATATTGGTAATCAAATCTTCTCTTCGTTTACGCATAATAAAGAGATCTGCGCTCCCCCTTCAGAACCCAGAGGTTCGCAGACTGTATAACAAATGCTTGAATGAGATGAAAATAACAAGGAATATTCCTGTGTACAGTACCGCTTTTTTGAAATCACCTATTATCGTAGGATTTTTGAAGCCATGTATTTATCTGCCAATTCATTTAATCTCAGATTATCATGAATCTGATATGAGATATATGCTATTGCATGAACTGCAACACTACAGACATAAGGATGCCATTGCCAATTATCTTATGAACTTTGCCGGAGTGCTTTATTGGTTTAACCCCTTTGTCTGGTTTGCGCTAAGAGAAATGCGTAATGACAGAGAAGTTGCCTGTGACACTTCTGTTCTAAAAATGCTGGAAGAAGACGATTATGAGAATTATGGAAATACGCTGATTAACTTTATAGAAAAGGTCTCCATTTCTCCTTTTCCGTTTGCTGCCAGCCTTAGCGGAAACATGAAACAAATAAAGCGTCGCATTATCAACATCGCTTCTTATGAGAAACCAACGTTTTACAAGAAGTTAAAAGGCATGACTGCTTTTATACTGACCACAGTTCTAATAATGGGACTTACACCTTTTATTTCTACATATGCAGCGGACGAAAGTCACTACCAATGGAAATCTTCCTCAGAAAATATTTCATATGTAGATTTTTCTAAATACTTTGGAAAATACGAAGGAAGCTTTGTTTTATACGATCTGGGAAATGATGCCTGGAGCATACATGATATAGAACATGCTACGCTACGAGTTGCGCCGGATTCCACTTACAAGATATATGATGCTTTATTTGGATTGGAAGAAGGTGTCATTACACCAGAAGATTCCTTTATTGCATGGAATGGAGAAAGCTATCCGTTTGAAGCATGGAACGCTGATCAGACCTTACAGTCTGCGATGACATCCTCTGTGAATTGGTATTTTCAAACAGTAGATGAACAGCTTGGAGCCTCTGACGTTTACAGCTATGTTCAAGAAATCGGATATGGTAACGAAAACATGAGTGGCGATTTCTCCTCTTATTGGATGGAATCCTCCTTGGAAATATCTCCAATAGAACAGGTCGAACTTTTAACCAAGCTACAGAATAACAGTTTCGGCTTCGCCCCTGAAAATATCAATGCAGTAAAAGATGCCATCTGCCTTTCAGCTTCCGATGCCGGAACATTCTACGGAAAGACCGGAACTGGCCGTGTAAATGGTCAGGATATTAATGGATGGTTTGTTGGCTTTGTCGAAACGGAAGATAATACATACTTTTTTGCCACAAATATTGGAGCCGATAGAGATGCTACCGGAGGCAACGCAACTGAAATAACCATGTCTATCTTGTCAGACATGAATATCTGGGTATCACAGAAATAACAAAAACGAGTAAAGGTTAACTGTAGAATTAACTTTTACTCGTTTTTTTCCATTATCTTATTAATTGTTTTTTCTTTTTTAACTACTACTTTTTGCAATATTCATAAATATTAAATGGTTCTTCTCTTTTTTCAAATAAGATATCAGCTTCTTTAATAATCTTAATAAGTTCTTCTGTCTCTACACCTACTGTTTTTAGTACAAGTAACTTTTTTTCATTCGTTATGAGAAAGAAAAAACCTTTGTACAAAAAGACTCTATCTATTTCTTTAAGTTCACAGATCTTTTTATCTTCTAATTTTATTCCCTGAACATCAATTTCCACTTTGTTATATCTTGATTTATTCCATACAAATTCATGGACATTATTTTCAAATTTTTTTCCCTTAGATTGAAACCAAATAATCCAAATCAATGCAATAATAGAAATCCCCATTTCCACATAAAACATCGGATAACTCTTTACAAAATAGCAGCCGATTGATAACAAAAATAATACTGGTGTCATTATATAAATAATTTTCCTTCTATTATTTTTTGTCTTAAGTAATTGATATGGCATAGCATATTCTAACGAAAGCATATACTCTAATGCTTTTCTATCTTCATCGGTCATAATAGACTTTATAATCATTTTTACTCCATCCTTCCCTTAAAATACAATATAATAACCTCTGTCCTTTATTTCTTCATGTGTCCTCCCATCTCTTACATATGTAAGATTAGTACAAAACACTTCTATTGTCAAATCAATTTTTAATTCGGTATTGGTAATCGGGTATCTGCATAATTCCGTCATTTAGGATTTCATTCCCCAAATACTGAAAGCTGCCATCCTCTGCAAACCTTATCGTAAGTTCATGAGTTATAACTGCATCATCACATATAACCATATCACAAACTGCATCAACGGTTAGTGTAATTGTTCCATCTCCATTTTCTCTTATATCAATTACTTCCGGCAAAGAAGTACCAAAGAACGTTGGTGCATAATTAAGGCAACCAAGACGCACCCAAGCGTAAGTCTGGTTTTCCTCATCAAACACCGCATATTCCCGTATCTGCTCTGCCGTCACCGGAAGATACTCCATAATTAAATTTTCAAATTCCTCTTTTGGTATTCCATTTGGGTAATTCTCAGAATTAAACTTTTCCTGGTATTTCATTGCATACAGATATTCATATATCCCATTATAATCCAGTTCTTCCATATGCTCTGTATCCCAATTGGAACATAAGAGGTTATTTCCCTGATATCCCAGACCACGCACGCATTTTTCAGACATTTCACGCTGTTCCTCTGTCATTGGCTTTACTCTGATCAGACAGCTCCCATCCACCATCTCAGTTACTTCCGGATACTCTGGTACACATAGTTCATAACAAAACCACCCTTTACCCGTATATTTCCACTCTTTGATTCTGGTGTAAGAAATGTATGATGTTCCTGGTGTATTATTATCATTCCAAACGCCTCTTGTACTTACGATGTACATATCTGTTCCATCGAAAATAAATTTCATTCTTCCTACGCCACCATCATCATATATCTCATAAATTACTACAGCGCCGCTTTTCCCATCCATGCATTCATTGAGAAATTTATCTACATTTTCATAATTTCCCATATTAGAATACAAAACCAATGTAGCAACCGGACATCCTGTTTCCATTATTTTCTTCTGCATTTTAAAAATTGTTTCATCTTCCAAAACAACATTAGAAGCTGCTCCTTTATCTGCATCTCCATAAATGTCAGAAATACGTTCCATCATTTCTATACAGTCATTTTCAGCTTCCACCGCTTCCTGTTCGTCCACGGGAAGATTGTAGCCCTTTTCCCACTGTTCTGTAGCCTCTTCCTCTGCACTTTTTGTTTCCTCTGTGGAAGATACCTCTTCTGTATCTTTCTCAAGAGTTTCGCTTGTAATACTATCTTCCTTCCCACAGGCACACACACAACACCCAATCAGAAATGCCGTAATCAGTAAAATATTCATTTTCTTTAATACCATAAAATTATCCTTTCCTTCGAAATCACCTTTGCTGTGATTTTGCTATTGGCGGCAATTCCAATTCTATTTGCTCTATAGAATTAGAAAGATACCTAAAAGTTCCGTCTTCAAACGGCTGAACTACAACCGTATTTCTAAAAGCGAGGTCAGAATTATAATCCGGCCATACACCATCTACGATAAGTGTGAGCGTTCCATCCGCATTTTCCGTATAATCTACTACTTCTCCAAAAGGTGGATACGGGCTGGCATAAATCATCTCATATTCATAGCTGTTGCTGTCTTTATCATATCCACAATGTTCTCGCAACTGTTCTACAGATACCGGAAAATAGGTAGTCATTATCCTCTCATATTCTTCTGCTGGAATTTTCCAATTTTCTGTTTTCAAATTTTCTCCAGTATAAATCCGATAGATATCTTCATACATACAAGGCATAAGAATATCCTCTACATTACTTCTGTCCCAGTTTGTGACAAGCACATTATAATTCACATAGCTTAGTCCTGATATGTATTCTTGCGTCAATTTCCGGCAGTCTTCCGGAAGCGGCTCTATTCTCCAATACTGTCTCAAACTTGCATGTGCAATCACATATTCAAATGCGTAGATAAAATACCCTTTTTCTGTAAGTTTAATTTCTGTCACATTACTTACCGAAGTTCCCTGTATCTCCGGTATACCGCCTTCTTTCCACCGGATTCCTATGTAATAGGTCTGTAACTCACCTTTCCGATAGATAAAAGTAAATGCTCCAATCAGTCCATCCCGCTGCACTTCGAATATGGTAACCATTGAATCCTTCCCATTCAGATAATCTGAGTAAAACATTTCTATCTTTTCAGGGTTCTGCATATTAGTATCTTCTTCAACACTTACCAAACCGGCCGCTCCTAACTGCTCCACAACCGTTTTCCGTTGTTCGCTTGTAAATTCACTAACACCGGAGGAATAATTCGCAGCATCTTTAATTATCACATTTTTATAGATTTCTTTAACCGATTCTGCTGCCGACAAAACTGTACTTTGTAGATGCTGCTTTTCCTCATCAGAAATAAGACAATCACTGGCTTGCGGAATAAGCCAATATGCTGAATCTATAGAAGTTTCCGTATCACTTTCTTCTTCCGTTATCGTTTCACTGTCTTTGATTTCCACCGGAGGCTCCCACACTTCTTCTGCCGCCTTCTGTTCTTCCGTGTGCTGCTTTCCACAACAAAGCACTCCTGCTATTACCGCAATAAGCAACATCAAAATCGGAAATCCCCATTTCTTCAACAGCCAATTTACATCTTCCATCATTCGCCTCCATACAGTTCTTCCCATTCCTCTGCTGTCAAACGGGGTGTGTGCCATGTTTCCTCACTATTATCCTCGGAAGGTATGATCCGATTGGATACATATTGTACTCTGCCATCCTCCAAAGGACGAATCACAACCTCGTGAGCATATACTTTGGAATTTCCCGAATATGGAAATACCACATTAGCAGTAAGTGTAATTGTTCCATCACTGTTCTCCGTATACCCGATTACTTCTGAATATGGGTATTCCGGGTACTCTACTTCTTCAAAACCCCTCGGCTTGTATTCATATGTGGAATCCTCCGAATCATAGACTGTTTTGGATTGCAGTGTTTCACTGTCGATATTAAAATATTCCATAATTACATTTTCAAACTCTGTTTTAGGAATATGATAAACTGCACCTATGCCTAAGTTATCATCTGCTACATATGGAAATTTTTCATTATGCAACTTTGGATACAACAAATCAAACATGTCATAGAAATTCAGTTCTCCAAAATCATCCTCATTCCAATCCACTAAAAACATATTATTTAACTCATATCCTATTGGCAAAAGATATTTTTCATTTAATTCCCGACACTTTGCATCCAATGGCAGTATACGAAATGCTACATGCTCTTCTGCAGAACTTAATGTTAATACATACAATTCTTCTGAAAAATAAGTTCCAGAAAACATCAGATATCCATCATCGGTATATCTCCAATAATCGGTTTGATATTCACCTTCATCCTCACTTTTCATAATCCCATCTTTGTATCCGTAATAGCATCTTTTCACATGAACCACTCCTTTTTCTGTCTGTAAATGGTAGACCGAAAATCCTCCCAGACTGCTCACTTGGAGTATTGTCACTTCTGCTTTTTCTTGTTTTTCCACCGAATCACAAAAATCTATCACATTTTGTATTTGTGTCATATCAACTCGATTTTCACAATCAACTGCCGCATATCCACATTCCCCAAATCTTTCTACAACTTTACGTACTGTTTCCATATCCTTCAGCTTATTTTTTGTTGTGGCTTCCGCATAAATATCTATCGGAATATTTATAAAATTGTCATCCATTCCTTTCTCACTGACAATTTCAATAGGTTCAGAAGATACTGGTTCTTCTGTATTCCCTTTACATCCCGAAATCCCCATCGAAAAACCTATACTAATTATCAGACAACCACTTTTCAAGAACCTGACTATCTTTTTTGACAACATAACCACTTCCACCTCTTCCCTTTACATCTTCTACCATACTAATAATCATAATAGGACGATCCATATTTTCATCCGTTGTAAAAACAGAAAACCATCCCAATTCCGTTCCTGTTGTATCTTCTTTTGACGCTTTGATTTCTGCAGTTCCTGTTTTTCCAGCCAATGTAATATCCGTTCTGCATGCTGCATAGCCAGTACCATGAGGATTGTTTATGACTTCTTTCGTATCCTCCAAAACAGTTTGCGCCACATCCTTTGTAAATGCTTCTTTAATCCAGACATCAGGCATTGCATCTTCCTTATATGTAAGATATGGTTTTATCATATTTCCTTCATTGCAAAATGCAGAATACATACAAGCCATATGCAAAGGATTTACAAGAATCTGACCTTGTCCATACCCACTATCAGCCAACTGTATCTCTTTCTCAATTTTATCTGTGTTAGAAAACTGCGATTTCGCCACTTTAATATCAAACGGAAGTTCTTCATTGAATCCCAATTTTGTCAATGAACTTTCCATATCTCTTTCACCAATTTTTAATGCCGCCTTGGCAAAATAAATATTGTCTGAATATATCAAAGCATTTTTTAGAATAACCGGCTCATAAGCATGAAGCGTCGTTACATAATAAGATCCCCATGAGGAATCTTTCTGCCAGCTCAATCCTTCATTCCCATAATCCTCATCTGGATCAATTGCCCCTGTTGTTAATCCAATAGCAGCTATGATAGGCTTAAACGTAGAGCCTGGACACCAGACCTGTCGAAAACGATTATACATAGGTTTGTTCTCATCTTCATTCAGCGCATTCCACTTTTCACTTGACATGCCCCTAATAAAATCGTTGTTATCATATGAAGGTGTACTGACTAAAGCCAATACTTCTCCCGTATACTGATTCATAGCAACTGAACAGCTCTTATCATCTTTAAATTGTTCATATAATTCTTTTTGCAAATTCGAATCTATCGTTAGTTTTATATCTTTTCCATTTTCTACAATCGTGCTTACTATGATTTTTTTCTTATTGCCATTTGAATCAACAATAGTAATAGAACACCCATTCTGTCCTTTTAATTCTTTTTCAAATAATCCTTCCATTCCACTTTTTCCAATAACACTGTTCGATGTATATCCTTCCCCATCATGTTCTTCTAGATCTTCTGCTGTAACGTTTTGAACATATCCCACTAAATGTGCGGCAGCCTCACCGAGCGGGTACTCCCTTATACCAATATCTGAAATTTTCACACCTGGAATTTCTAATAATTTCTCCTGTCTGTCTTTCTCTGCCAATGTTTCCTGATCTGGCTCAATCGACATCAGTTTTAATTCATTCACCTTTGGAGCTGTTTTTAATGGTACAAATGAATCATCTTTTACCCATTTTGCTGCTAATTTTTTTTCTATATCTTCTGTTTTCATTTCCAATAATTCTGCCAACTGGCTGATAGCATCATTCTTATTCTCTAATTCTCCGGGAACTACGCCTATAGAAGAAGCCACTCCCTCGCCTGCAAGCAAGTGACCATTTCGGTCTATAATCTGCCCTCTCTTAGCACTTGTTGTAGACACTTTTACTTTATCTGTGGAATCTAGTTCTGGAAATATCAAAGAATCATTCCATATCAGCTTATATTTGCCTTTTTCCAGTATAAATGATGCCTTATTTTCAAAAGTAACGTTTCCCGCAACAGTATCCATAGATGTTTCATAACAGATCTCTTTTTGTTCTTTATCATAAGATGTGATATGAACTTTCATATTATCTACATCAATTCCCTCATAAATAGCAGAATTGCGTTTTACAAAATCTTCCTGACTGATATTCCCAGATATTCCTGCATCAATCATTTCATACATTTGTTCATATTCTCGATTTGAAATATGAGCCATATATGTTTTAAGAACCTTCTCTGGTGATACATCAGGTACACTTTCATACCATACAAAAATGGCAACCACAGCTGTAATCAAACATAAATTCATGAGCCATATAATGTATATCCTGCTTTTTTTCTTTTTTTTCGTCATAGCATCTCCTTTTCTTACAATTGTAAGATTTCATTTTAAAAAAAATTGTTCTTTCCATTTAAAAAGTTATGTCAAAGCAATCATGATTTCTTTTTTCGGTAAATACTACCCTTCTCATATCTTACATCTGTAAGATTTAAACGTCAAGTATTTATTTTACTTTTATTCTAAATAACAAAGCATCTGGCACATCCTAAGGAAGTGGCAGAAATGGCAAATCGAAACCGCACCAATCCAGTGCAATTTTATCTCAGCGATGATGAGCAGTACATCCTCAACACCAAATTCAAAGCATCCGGCATGAAGAGGATGTCTGCTTTCCTGCGCAAGCTGATCTTATATGGATATGTGTATGATGTCGATTACAGTTACCTGCGAAATTATAATACGGAGTTGGGACGTATCAGCTCCAATTTAAACAAGATTGCAAAGAGGGTAAACAGCACCAGAAACATTTATCAAGAGGATATAAACGAAGTAAAGGAGTTGATGAATGAGGTATGGCATACACAAAAATCCATGCTATCAAAGCAACCGTTGATAAAGCCATAGAATATATCTGCAACCCGGACAAAAAACCGACGAACAGATCTATGTTTCGTCTTATGCGTGTGCGCCCGAAACTGCGGCGATCGACTTTAAGTATACGCTTAACCATTGCAGGGAAAACAGTCCCAACAAAGCCTATCATCTCATACAGGCTTTTGCTCCGTGCGAGGTCGGTTATGAGGAAGCTCACCGCATTGGAAAAGAGCTTGCAGGCAAGGTTTTAGAGGGGAAATATTCGTATGTTGTCACCATGCATATTGATAAGGGGCATATACACAATCATATCATCTTTTGTGCGGCTGACAACATTGAATATAACAAATACCATGACTGCACACAGACCTACCACCGCATCCGCCACTTGAATGATGAACTGTGCAAAGAACACAATCTTTCCGTCATCATTCCAGGCGGTGAACGTGGCAAAAAATACAAGGAATGGCAGTCTGATCAGAATGGTTCGACTTGGAAAACACAGCTTCGACGGGACATCAATTTTTTCATCAAGTCGGCTTCCACCTATGAAGAATTTCTGCTTCTTATGCGGGCAAAAGGTTACGAAATCAAAGGGAAAACTTTTGGAGAAGATGCTGCAAAATATATCTCTTTCCGCCCTCTGGACAAGGAGCATTTTGTCCGTGGTAGTGCAAGGTCTTTAGGGAAAGAATACACAAAGGAACGTATCCGGGAACGCATCGAAAAGAAGCGGGAACGAAAGGCAGTTATCCCGAAAAAGGACTACTCCGCCCGCAGGCTCATTGACACCTCGAACGAGAAATTCCAGAACAGTCCCGGACTGCAACAGTGGGCAGCAATCGAGAATCTGAAAATCGCCGCACAAAGCTATAATGAAGCTGGTTCTCTCTCCGATCTGGAGCATAAAACTACTGTAAAAACCGAAGCGGGAAAGTCCGCCAAACAGAGCGTTGTGGAACTGGAACACCGCATGAAAGACCTTGCGGAAATCATCAAATATGCCGAGCAGTACAAGGACAACCGCTCTTACTATATCGCCTACAAAAAAGCCAAGAACCCGGACGCATATTTCCGCAGATACGAGAGCCAGATCATCCTATATGGCGGTGCAAGGCGTATGCTTGAACAGGCACAGGCATCAAGCTAAAAGGATTGAATGTGGATAAGCTGCGAGCCGAATATCAGGCATTGGAAACGCAGAAAAAAGAACTGACCGCAACCTACAAGAGCTGTGAAAAAGAGATGCGGGATTTGAAGCGGAAACAGGAAAATCTTGACCGGTATCTGGGACGGGACGTGCAGGCAGAACACGATATGGAGCAGATAAAAAAAGAGCAGAAACATGAATTGTAATTTTTCATTTTTTCTTGACATAGAACTAAAATGATGATACAGAAACCGGGGAACGGGCGGCGTGAGCACAAGCCTCCCGTTCCCCATTCCAATTCACCCAAAAAACAATAAAACTGCCAAAATGCTTTTACTGTTGCGAAAATAGTATTTTTCTTAACTGTTCAATGGTTTTGTCAATATACTCAAATGCAGCTTCTGGGGAGTCATAACCATAGTATTCATATTTTTCCACTACATCGCCAATACTTTGCCCTTCAAGCACATTACCTAAAAAATAATCAATATCTGCTTTCACTTTAGGATCTTTATTTGACGAAGCATAACGATAACCTAAAGCAAAATTTATAGGACTTTGCCAATTATAGCGAGTTAAATTATCATTTGCTTTCACGCCAAATTCAGTATAGTCACATTCAAGATAATGACAAAGAATATGCTCTAATTTGTTAGCATACTCAAGAACTTTATTTTGATTATCCATAATATATTACCTCTTTTCTATTACTTTTTAATGTTTTCAATATGCATTTTCATTTTAAATCTTATATGTTCAAAAATCAAGGAGGAAACCTATATGCGTTTGCCCTGCAACAGAAAGATTTCCGAGTTGTTTTAACCTTGAAAATAAGTTATAATGAGGATGTGGTCAGATACCTCTTGTAGATGGCTATATCCTACAAAAAAGTAGGAAACCTGTGAACACAGAATTAAAAAATGCAATAGCATCAACGGATAAAGATGCCCAATATGATGCCAGTGCCAAGCGTTTACTGGGACAGAAACACATACTGGCACATATCTTAGTAAAAACAGTCCCTGAATTTATGGGAATGAACCCAAAAGACATTGTTCCGCTGATCGAGGGCGAGCCTTGTATTAGTACCGTTCCGGTTGAGCCGGGACTTACCAATACTGTCACCGAAAACAGCGGAGAACGCTTAATCGGTCTGAATTGGGAAAACGCAGAAATCAACGAGGGACTGATACGATTTGACATTATCTTTTATGTCCGTATGCCATCAAAAAGTGGCATAAAAGGCGAATTATTGCAGATAATCGTAAATGTGGAAGCACAGAAATCAGAACCGACGGAATATGATATTTTAAACCGGGCAATCTTTTATGTCAGCAGGATGATATCCTCACAAAAAGGGCGGGTTTTTGAAAATTCAAACTATAATGACATACGCCGTGTCTATTCGATCTGGGTATGTATGAATATGGACAAAAACAGCATGAGCCATATCCACCTCACCAAAGATGATATTATAGATACTTATCACTGGAAAGGAAATCTCGACCTGTTAAATATCGTCATGCTAGGTCTTGCAAAAGAGCTTCCGGAACACGATGAAATGTATGAGCTGCACCGTCTGTTAGGGGCATTATTATCCAAAGAACTGACGATAAATGAAAAGCTGACAATCATCGGTGATGAATACAATATTCCTGTTGAGTAAAATTTTAGAAGGGATGTGAACATTATGTGCAATTTAAGTCAGGGGATCAGAGAAGATGGCATTGCTGAGGGCGAAGCTAGAATTATTCTTAATATGCACAAGAATGGGCTTACGGCAGAACAGATTGCCACATATACAGGCACAAGTGTAGACGATGTAATTGCTATTATTGAAACGGATAAAAAAGCTGTGCTTGTTTAAGATTATTTCTTTTCAAAAATAATTTACGATAGAAGTACCAGGGAGTGAATTTCATGGCGACACAAAGTATTTTTCACAATATCATTATTCAGGACTCTAAAACTGCCGATGCATTTGTAACTGCTTTAGAAAATGCTGCCGATGCCGCTGATAAGATAACTCCTAAGAAAGTATCTTCCAGAGATTTGTCAAAAGAAGAAATCATAAATTTTTTTGTAGCAGTAACCAATGCTTAATTATGTGCAGACCTTATTTTAGAGACATACCTGCATATATTATTAGAGAGGATGCCTGTCAAAACATCCTCTCTTTTCTTATGTCCTGCAAAATGAATTATATTTTTATATCTCTCTGTGTGCCTTTTTCTCGGCATCCTTTTCTGGGCAGTTTTTCTCTGCTTTATCCCGCTTTTCTATGACCGCTTTTTTCTTCGCCAGCTTTTTCCTTGACGGATACTCTGGTCTTTGCTTTTTCATCCTCTTTCTTTTCTGCGCCGTTATTTAAGACGTTATCTATCATGTTATAATTCTGTTCTTCCAGTTCCTCGATTTTTGCCAGCGGCTTATATTCTGCCAGCTTGTCAAGCAGCTCTTTCGCCTTTCTTGCAGTCTGCACCGCTTCACTGTCTGAAATGTCCTTTTCCTGCCCGAAAATGTCTGTAATGCCCTCCCGGACTTCTTCTGCGCGTTCCCGGCTTTCTCATAAAGCTCCACACTGTTCCACAAGGTAGAACGGTCAGCGAAAGAGGGCGGGGCATGGGGCGACAGCATGATTTCGGTATGGACGACGCCGCCTTTGCGGGTGTAGTCATGGGTCATTCCGTCCCACTCGTTTGTGAGCTTTTCGCCGCTTCGGTAGGCGGCAGCGGCTACGGCTGACTTGCCTTTTCCTCGGCTCACAATGCTGATGTTACAATGATAAATCGCTATGGGTATCACCTCCGTTAGAGCGATTACAAGACTTGTGGAAAGTGAATAGCTTGCGTAGCAAGGTGTTCGCTTTCCGCAAGTACACAAAAGGGGAGACAGCGCAAGCTGTCGCAGGGGAAGTGTAGCGTCCCCTGTTCGCGGCAAAGCCGCCATATCGGAGTGCGGGGAAAGTTCCCTATGCGGAGATAAAGCCCTCGGCAGAGCGCACACGCCCGCAAGGGTGTATAAGTGCGCCCTTTGTTCCAAAGGGATTACTCCGCATTCCCGCCTTCGGCTCGTTTTTTCAAAAACTCCTGTGCTGGCTCGCTCGTCATGGCAAGCCGTAAAAAGGCTTTCGCTTCCTCGTCCGGCATGGCAATCAGCTCTGGCACAAGACTCTCCATGAAGCCGCCGCGCTTGCAAAGCCTGTGATTTCTCGCCTTGCGTTTCTCGACGGACAACTTCTGCCGCAACATTTTTTCCCGATTCTAAAACTGACGAATTTTCTTCTTCATGTCCTCAATCTCGGCGGTCAATTCCTCGCGGGTTTTCTCTCTCAGTTTCGTCATGGGTGGTCGCTCCTTTCTGCTCATAGGCATGGAAAAAGGGCAGTCGATTTTCTCGGCTGCCCTTGCAATATGAGGATAAGATTATTCAGTTTGCTGCGGGGTCTTGTTCTGATACTTCTTCACCAGAAGTTTGATTATTGGGGAGTGGGTCATACCCGTCTGGGTTTCCGTCGAGGTCTGTGTTATGATAGTTTTCATACAACCAGTATTTCCCTTCAATCTTGACTACAATGTTATCGCCATATTGATAAACTTCTGCGCCAACAATAGGGTGATTTGCCTGGAAGTTTTCTTTGGGTATGCCGTCCAAATAATTACCTGCGTCATTTGTGCCCTGGAAGTTGGTAACATCACTTTCAATGACACCTAAATAAACAAAATCGTCTTTCAATTCGTTGAACGATGTTTGCGAAGTAGACTGTTTATACAAGGTGTCATTAACATAAATCATCGGTGCTGCGTCTGCTATACCCGGAGTAGTAACACTATCGTTGTTGTGGGGAAAAATGGAAATTGCCGCGACGCATACTAAAGCCAAACAAGCGGCAACAACTCCCCATTTAACCCAAATCGGCTTTTTGGTTTTCTTTTTGTAGCTGATAGCCTCATCAACATACTTGGTGTCAAGCTCGCTCATGGCTTCGGAAAACTTCTTTGAGTTCATACGAATACCTCTCTTTCTGCTAAATAGCTTTTCATTTTCTGACGGATACGGGTCAGCCGGACGTAGATATTTTTCTCCGAAAGCCCTACAAACTCGGCTATGTCCTTGCAACTATCGGAAAACCAATAGCGGCGCATGAAGATAACGCGGTTTTCAACGGTCAGCGTGTCCAGAAAACTTTCAATGATATGGGCTAACTCTCTGGCTTCAATCTCGGCTTCCACTGTGTTCGGGGCTGCTATACAGGCTTCGATTTCCTCCATAGCAATCGTGTAAGTGCTGCTGCGTTTGGCTGCTTCCTTTCTGTAATAGATTTTCAGTGAAATGTTCCGAACGATTTTACAGATATAGGTCAAAAGCGGGTTTGGCTTCGCCGGGGGGATTGCGTTCCACGCCCCTAAGTAAGCGTCATTGACGCACTCCTCCGCGTCCTGCCTGCTGTTTACAATGTTAAACGATAACTTGTGGCAAACTTTACCGTATTTTATATCCAGCTCCCGTATGCCCTGTTCTGAACGCCCAAAAAACATTTCAATGATTTTTTCATCTTCTATCATCACACCGCCTCCTTTCCGGCTTCACCTATATACTACGGTTTCAGCGGCGAATACTACATCAAATCTCAAATTTTTTCAAGAAAATTATACCACACTTCGCGTGAAATTGCTTGTGTTAGCTTTCGCCGCTTCGCTGGCCAAAAATGAAATTTTAAATTCCACCACCACATTTGGTGGTGGAATTTACTCCCG
>OLPE01000922.1_pt1 | contig 20749 bp, 24 predicted proteins | sample 1671901 | NCBI WGS metagenome assembly OLPE01 (sample SAMEA3136624, study PRJEB25190) | human gut metagenome | biome: human gut; feature: human-associated habitat; material: faeces | place: Austria | collected 2013 | reverse complement strand
CGTGAAGCGGGAGAGCGCGGCGGGTAGTGTTAGTTTGTGGCATTATCCAAACAGGCCGGAGAGCAGCGGGACAAGGGTAAGGCCGATAAGGGCAACGCCGCCGCCCGCCATCAACTGTTTCATGCCCTGCGACTTCGCGCCGGGGTTATCGTTGCCGTACCCCTCCATGAGGTTAATGCCGCCCCAAATGCCAAGTCCTGCGCCAAGCGCGATTACCAAAGTCTGCAATACGTCAACTGCGCTGTTGAAAAAATCCATATAAACCTCGCTTTCTGCCGCTAAAACGGCTCAAAAAATGTTGTTGGAAATAAAAATGCCGCCGTTTTTATTCGGCGGCTGCGTCCTCGTCGGACAAATCTATTTCGTATATGTCAAAGGGTTCGTCGGGCTTTACGATTGCCGGACGGGTGGACATATACCGTTCAACGTCAAAAGCGTTTTTCTTGTCGAAGTCGGAAAGGTATTTGTAGTTCGGGTGCTGCGTTATATCGTACTTATCGCTGAAAAAGGGGCGCACGCCGCGCAACTGCAAAATACATTTTCCTCCGTCCATAACTGCGATTTCGTCCTGTGTCATCAACTCCTTTCCCAATTTCTGATAATTGAGGCCATGAGAAACCTGCGTGCCGCGATTTTCGGAAGTGTTGAAACTGTCGATTGTTTCACGTCCCAAGTTCTCCGAAATATCCTTTGCATTTTTCCCGCGCCCTCCCAAAAACAAGGTGCTGTCGGCATTGTCAAGTATGATTTCTGCCGCGTCCTTGTAAATGGCTTTTAGCTGGCTCTGCGATTGCAGAATGATAGAAGCCGAGATTTCCCGGCTGCGGATTGTGGCAATCAATTTTTCAAACTGCGGGATTTGTCCAATGTTTGCAAACTCGTCTAACAGGCAGCGAACATGAACCGGCAGCTTGCCGCCGTATTCGTCGTCGGCCTTGTCGCACAAGAGATTAAATAACTGCGATTGCAGCATAGCGATAACAAAATTAAACGTGCTGTCCGTATCGCTCATAATCAAAAACAAAGCTGTTTTTCTGTCGCCTAACGTGTCAAGTTCTAATTCGTCGTAGGACATAAGATCGCGCAATTCCTTTATATCAAAAGGAGCGAGCCTCGCACCGCAAGAAATGAGGATTGATTTTGCGGTTTTGCCCGCCGCCAATTTATATTTTCGGTACTGCTTCACCGCGAAATGGTCGGGGTCGCGTTCTTCCAAGTCGGCAAACAGCAAATCGACGGGGCTTTGATATTCCTCGTCGTCCTCGCGGGCTTCGCTGGCGTTGATAAGTTCCAACAGGGTAATAAAGTTCATTTCCTCGGCGGGGGCTTCGTACCAGATGTAGCCCACCAACGCGCAATACAAAAGCCGTTCTGCCTTTACCCAAAAATCCTCCGCGCTTTTTTCTCCCTCACCTTTGGTATTCGCTATCAACGTATTTACCAGCTTCAAAATATCTTTCTCGCTGCGGATATACACAAAGGGGTTGTAGTGCATAGATTTTTTGAAGTTAATCGTATTCAGTACCTTAATGCGGTAGCCCGCCCGTTGCAGCAGCTTCCCGCACTCAATCAAAACCGTACCTTTCGGGTCGGTTAAGACGTAAGAGGAATGAAGCTGCATTAGATTAGGTTTGACAAAAAATCTTGTTTTTCCGCTGCCGCTGCCGCCGATCACGACGACGTTCTTATTTCTCGCGTACTTCGGCTGCTTCGGGCGGCTGTTCATGGTAAGCCGTTCCGTCTGCGTCAAAATGATGTTGTTTTGGAAATCCGGGTCTATGTAGGGCTTTATATCTTCGGCGTTTCCCCATCGGGCAGAGCCGTACTCCGCGCCCTTGCGGTATTTCTTCGCGTTTTTCCCTTTGACATAGACTATCAAGCGGATAATCACCGCACCGACAATGCCGACAAGCAAATCCAACGGGTAAACGCTCGGCAAGGCGTTTTCAAAGGCTGCGGAAAATCCTTGTGTGATATTCAGTATCTTTGCAGAAATATCCGCGCCGGGGGCAAGCCGCACCGCCTGTCCGACTTTATCAAAGAGATAGACAAAGAACACATAGGGGATATTCGGAAGTATCAGCTTTTTGTAGTTGATCTGCTTCATATCTCGCGCCCCCTGTCCATTTTCTTTACCTTGTCGCGGGCGGCGTTAAGCTGCTTCGCCTTGTCCTTTGCAGCGGCAAGGGCTTTGCGGATAGAGGGCTTTTTCTCCCGGTTCAGCTTCTTTGCGGAAAACTCTTGAAACGCTGCGGTCATAACGTCCGCGTCCCGGCCTTTGAAAAACACAAGGTAACGGGTCTGCTCGCCCTTAACCTTTTTTAGCGAAAAATCTATGTTGTATTTCTTCGCCGTACTCTCAAAGGCTTTAATATTGCTGTCGGTGATCTCGATGTTGGAAACACCCGCGTTCTGCTTCATAAGCTGCCGCATGGTCTGTTTCCCATGCGCGGGTTTGCTTTTCTGCTCCAAAAACTTTTGGATTGCTTTCTGTAACGCCTGTTCGGTAAGCCGCGCCGCGCCTTTTCCCACTTTGACGTATAGGGCAATCGTTTTTTGGGTTACTTCCTCCTGCAAGGTATCAACTCCTTTCCCGGTAAAGTGCGGCTATGCTCATTCGCCGCCGTATAAGTCGTGATTGACAAGGGCGGTATAGTAGCTGTCAATGGTACTCGGCGCGTTGAACAGCACCGCTTTTAGATACTGCTTGATGTTGCGCACTTTGGTTGTGTTCTCCCTCATGCAATCCAAAACAAACTCAATATGGCTGCTGTTCAGCTTCAAAAACTTGGATTTCACCAATTCGGCGGGGTAGTCGTCCCCGGCAATACGGATTGTCTTTCGGGCTGTGCAGACGGTTTCCAGCATAAGGTCAACAATCTCGTCCAAACGGTCTTTGTCAATTTTGCAGTTTTGAATGAGATGGTCGTATTCGATATTGTCCTTGATAATCTCCCTGTAAATCTCTACTGCGCTATTGCTTTTCGCTTCCGTTCTTTTCCTTTCCGGCGGCGTAGCCGCTTCGCCATGCGCAAAGGGCAAGGGGTTTAGGGAATGGAAAGGAATGGAATCGGTACTTGATAAATCAGTAATTGATTGTTCTTTACTTAATATATCTTTATTTAATTGCGTTGGATTTTCCAACGTAGGTTTTTCCTGCGTAGGTTTTTCCAACGTTGGATTATCCAATGTTGGATTTTCCAATGTAGGTAAATCCAATATAGGCGGCTGTCCGCCGCTGGTAGCTGCTTCCGGCTCTCGCGGCTGCGGCTGCTCGTATATGACGTAATCTGCGCCCCGCAAGCGTCCCTTTTCGTCGCGCTCCCGGCTGCGCACGATATATCCGGCTTTTTCGAGTTCCTTTACCGCTTCGCGGATTGCGTCGATCTTCTCCCGGTTGATATGGGATAAGCCCGCAAGGGTATAATCCCAATCTTCGGGCAGCGAAAGCATTTGCGACAACAAGCCCTTTGCCTTTAAGGACAATTCCTTGTTTCGCAAGTGGTGGTTGCTCATAACGGTATATCCCGTATTTCGCTCCACTCTGAAAACTGCCATATTTCCTCACTTCCTCTCTTGGTATGCGTGGACAATTAGAAAGCCGTTTTCGGCTGTTTTGGTATTGCAATATGCCCTTTGCCGTTTTCGCGTCTGCAAAGCCGCATGGCACAAGGGCTTTTGCCCGTCTATTTGTCCATGCTGGCGTGCGTTTTCCGCGTCCTTTTGCCGGGGCAATAGGGACACTCTTTGAAAACGCAAAACTCATATTTCCACCCGGGGCGGTAGAAACGGCAAGTGCCGCAATCTTCATCATCTCCGGCACAACCGGATTGATAGCGGTCAAATCCCGGCTTCTGCTGCATGAGCAATTCAAACGCCCGCTGCTTGCCCTTTGTGAAATACATTCCGGCTGCACCTCCTTTCCTGCGGGCATAAAAAAACGGCGTTACTTTCTCCCCCAAAGGGGTTAAGGTAACGCCGTTTGTGTGCGTATTCAGTTTTTAACACATTCCCTGTCTATCCGCTGTCCGCAAAACCATTGATTTTATTAGCTTTTTGCCGCTATCGCTATCACACCTCATTATTTACTGTTCCGGTACTTCCCATTGCCATAGTCTTTTCCTCCTGTTAATTACATTAAAGATTCTGAACCAAGCTTGCATATTTGTCAAATACGCCTTTATAATAATCTGAACTAATTATATCTTCCAGCGTTTCTGACATCTGCTTGATTACAAGTATAAGATCATCAATTGGTTTTATAAGGACATTTTTAGCGGTTATTTGAATTTCTTTTCCTGCCGGTGTGTCCAGCGCCGTTGTGAGATCTTCATACATATTATTCAATTCCGCCTTAAGCTTTTCTGCTCTGTCTTTAAGCGCTTTCATATCCGCAGAGGCGGTTGTAAAAGCTGTATCTTTAAGCTTAATGTCCTTTTCTAAGCTCATTTATTATCACCCCCCGCAGCCTTTGCTTCCTGTATTTTTTCAAGCAGCGGCTTCCTTATTTCTGATGACAGCAAATCACAAAGCTGTTCAGCTTGGATGTAATTTCCAATATCCATATAACACTGAATACGGAATGTTACTGCTGCAATATCACTCGGATCCTTAATCATAGCATTTCTGAAGAACTTTATTGTTTCTTCATATTTCTGATCGGAATCCGGACTGCCAAGTTCTTTAAAAGCGTTTACTTCACTGTATTTACCAATATACATACTATGAACGCTCTCGCTGGTCTGCAATTTTCTTGCATAATTAATTACTTTATTAAATTCCTTTTTCAGCGTATAAGCTCCGACATACAGACGATTAATCTGATCGATATTTTCGGGAGACAATTCAATCTCTTCCGATTTGTCAAGCTTGTACGTCGCTTCCTCGGTAGCGGCTTCATCTTCAACGTTCGTAAGATATTCTCTTGCACCGTTTTCATCAGGTTCAATACTTTCGGCAAGTTGCTCCAGACCGTAATCGCCGTATTCTTCGGCAATACGTTCCTTATCAGCTTCAATCATTTCTTCCACGTCGTACTCAGTCAACTTGACAGGCTCAAATTCTTTATCAATAATGTCAAATCCTAGATTATATGACTCGGCAGGATTTTGTGCTGCGTTAAGACAGTCTATCGTCTTATCAGGATTTTCAAGCTGCAAATATATTTCTGCGGCATTTATGTAGCTTTCAATTACCTCATCAGATGTTGGTTTTAACGTTTTCAGGGCTTCTTCAATAAATGTAAGAGCCTTGTTATATCGCTGCTTGTCCTTATAGGTCTGATAATTCTGGATTTCAAAGGTCACACAGTCAAAATAATAATCCATGGTTAGTTCGGCATATTTCTTTGCCATTTCAAGCTCCCGTTCTGCGGCTTCCAGACGCTTCGCCTGACAAAGCAGTTTAAATGCAAGCTGATAGCCTGTGTAGTCGGACGGAGCGACAAGCTTCATCTGATTGGTAGTCAGAAGCCCGTTTCTGATATCGTTCTTCATTCCGTAAATAATGACCTTGCGCTTCATGATATCCATATCCACGCCGATTATCTGCTCCGCTTTTTCAAGATTTACAAGAGCGTCCTTATATCTTCCGATATCGAAACAGATAATTCCGAGCAGATTATACAGCTGCACCGTATTCTCGGGCGAACAGCCTAATTCTTCGGCTTTTGCAAGATTTTTTATAGCGTCCGCTGTTTTTTCGTTAGTAGCGAGGGCAAAGCCTAGATCATAGTACCTGTTGCCATTATTAGAATCGTATTTAACCGCTAAAGCATAATTCTCAACAGCCTTGTTATAATCACCCAATGACATATATGCGTTTCCAGCACATTTATAGCCGTCAGGATTCTTGGGAGCAAGACTTATCGCTTCATTCGCCAGATGCAGAGCTTCGCTGTTTTGGCTGTTTATGAAAGCAAATTGCGAATCGGCTAAAAGCTGTGCTGTTTTTTCTTGATTGGTTTGCATTTTTGCACCTCCGTTTTTTATATTTTACAAATCTAATGTTCAATTGTGCAATTTTCAACGTTTGTATAAACTTGAAATATTTTATCATGTGTATTTAATTATAGCCTCTGTATCCTATCTCAAAGAATTTTAATTAAGCAAATTTACGTTAATACAATTTCCCAAAACAATTAAATCATATTTCTCATCATTACCCTTTTCAAAAAATCTCCAACACTCTGTATCATTTGTAACCTCCAAATATACAGTCAATGTGATGCTTTTATCAAATATAATCACCAAATCTCCAAATTCTGTGATTTTTACTTTTTGAACAGTAAGACTATTAAGTAAATCGTTTTTGTTAGAAGCAACCCATTTGTCAAATATATTTGCACCATGAACATCCCATTCAAATAAATCATTATTACTTTCTGATTCAAAATTTTTATACTTATCTGTGTCTGTAATCAAAATTTTTTCATTGTCACACAACCTAAATAAAGTCTGCATTAATAGTATATAACATTTACCGTGTTCATCAGCGAAATCAATCCAAATATCCCCATGATTTCTATTAATATCAGAAATCTTAGTTCCAATAAGTATTTGAAGTTTTTCTGAAATATAATTCCTCTCTTTTTTATTCATTAACATTATCCTCCTGACACTGAATTCCCCTGCCAGTTATAACAAGGTGTCTTTCTTTTCCATGCCATACAAAGAATCGCCAGCACTCGTCACTTGAGGTTGTATCCACAAAAACAGTTAATGTTAAAGAATTGCTAAAATTAATTTTTAGGTCGCCGAAATGGTTTATTTCTATAGACATAATTATAGTATTATCTGATAATTTTTTGTTAAATTTATCACACCATTTATCAAATAAATTGTTACCTTTTATATCCCAATTAAAGTTTTCATTTTCAACTATTGGTGATATTGGCTGATATTTATCCATATCAGTAATTAATACTTCTTCATTATTACAAAATCTAAAAAAAGTCTGCATATGAAGTGCATAATCTTTACCATCAATGCCTCTCATGGCAATCCAAATTAAATCGGCTGCTCTTCCTATTTTTATATTTTTCGCACCTTTAATTTTATTGATGCATTCCGTTATCATATTTTTTTCTGATAAAGTCATATATACTTCCTACCTATACTCCAAAATAATCCAAAGCCTCTTTTAGTGCTTCTTGATAATCCATACCTTCATCATGTAATATATCATGTATATTGTCTTTTATCTTATTTTCTGGTACACCACGTTTTTTCAACTCACGTGTTATTGCTTTAACTTGTTCTTTTTGTTTTTGCTGATCCCTTGGAGATTTACCTTTTTGTCTACCCATACGTTCGCGTCTAGAATAATCTTTTCCAGCATTATGCACCAACACGCCCAATGTGCCAACATGATAAGTATGGAAATCCTCCACCTGAAAATTATATACTTTAGTCGGTTTTTCTGTCAATTCAACATCAAACTTTTCAACAAAAAGTATGTTGCCGCTTGAATCAAGGAGTTCATTTCCGACTTTAAGTTCGCCTGCATTTACAAAACCACGCTTATTTACATAGAACGGGTGAGTTTCGGTTGTGATGATTTCTTCTCCGTTGATAACCAAATGAATTAGCTTGGAATCTTCTCTTATGTACGTTTTAAAACAAATTCGGCCATCACATTAACTCCTTAGATTCAATTCTGGGGAATAACATTCCACACGTCCTCGTGTCTATCTGTAATATTTTTTAATGGTTCCAGTATATAATCCCAAATGTCATTTATAGTTCCCGAACCAAAACCTTTTAGTATTGTTTTTAAACTTACTTTAGACCCATATCTTATAAGATCTGGTAGACTGTGATGCCCAAACATGCGACCAACTGCCGTTACCCTTATTTATTCCTGAAATTTTAATCGGAAATTTTTCAGCGAGACCATAACCAATTCCAGAAAATGCTCCTCCCAAGACAAATGAAAAACCGGCGTTAAACAATACTTCTCCAAAAGAAATATTTTCGCCTTTAATTATAATATCGCCAAGATCACTTAATAAAGAAGCACCTGTATCTGCAATAGCACCAATAATCATTGTTTTACCTAACGAAAGCGCAACATGACCGCCTCCGGATAACCAAGAACCCATACCACCGGAAATTGCTCCGGAAATCGCACCACTAAAAGCTCCATTCTCTAAACCTTCCCAGAAAGAACCTCCTGTTGCTGCACTAACTGCACCTCCGATAAGTCCACCAATAGTTGTTCCGATTAGAGTGCCTTTAGCTACCATTAATAACAATGAAGCAAGTGGACCTAATGCTGTTCCGTCTGTAAATATAGCAACACATACTATTGTTGTTTGAGCATAATTATAAACTGAATTTTTATGTAATGTGGCGTTAAAATCACTCAGCCAGTTATCGCCAAATAATATTTTTGAACCTAACGCCAATGTATCAAAGCCGCATTATGAACTCAAAGTTATCAAAGCATTATAATGGTCCATACAATGTATCTTCATAATACAATAAAACAACATTACCTTTAATAACAAAAAGTGCATCTGACGGATAACAAAAATCCGACCATTTTTCGCAAAAAAGTGATGCTGTAATGTTTATTGCCGAATTATAATCGTATAACAATGTTACTTCTCCTCCCAAAATATATGTCCAGCAGATCTATTTTTCTTTTCATTTATCAAATCGTGGTAACAAGCATGTGGCATATTATATTCATTATCAATAGGATGAATTTGATAATTAGATTTAGGAGCATCTGTTGCATATGTTTTTGCTTTGGGCAGGTTAGGCATTGCTTCATTTATAAGTTGTTCTGCTTGTTGTTCATTTGCCGTTATGTAATTATTTCCTTTACCTCTAGCAACTCTTAGGTCTTTAACTGCCTGTTTCCAAGAGGGGCTACCTGGTTTATCGACAATAGGAATTTTTTCCTCACCTTTGGCTGTATTGACAGTCTTTGTTTTATATTCGTTTCCGGCATTATGCACCAACACGCCCAATGTGCCAACATGATAAGTATGGAAATCCTCCACCTGAAAATTATATACTTTAGTCGGTTTTTCTGTCAATTCAACATCAAACTTTTCAACAAAAAGTATGTTGCCGCTTGAATCAAGGAGTTCATTTCCGACTTTGAGTTCTCCTGCATTGATAAAACCTTTACCTTTTACATAAAACGGGTGAGTTTCGGTAGTTATGATCTCTTCGCCATTTATAACTAAATGAATAAGCTTGGAATCCTCATAAGAATGTAGACCTATTATGCAAATTTATGTAAACTTATTTTAATGACTTATTATACCACACTGTTACGAAAAGGATCAATGTAATTAAACTGCGTTTCTTCAAATTTATCTTCCAAAGCTTCTATACCGCAATCTTTTTTATATTGAAGTTCTTCTGCGGTTATCGGTATGAGCCATAAAAACCTAATATCCATAGCACCTGATTTCAGCCATTCCAAATTCGGTCCATATAAATATGGTAATGAAATTAAACCATGATCACATTTAGACTCTTCATACCAAGCGCAACCAAAATTAACCGTGTGCCCTAAGTTAAGAACATTTCCACTAGCATGGTAATGTGCTATAGCAGCAAGTAACTTAATTAAAAAGTCATTCTCAGTTGGTGCGAGTATAAATAATTCTAAACCCTGTTCCTCATCATTTTCTGACATTCCACAAGTTGCGTAAATCCATGAGTTTCTTTTTTCAGTAGGTGCAAATTTTAGTACATTAAATGAGGGCAATAATTCATGAATATGCTCTTTATTAAAAATACATTCGGAATATTCATTCCAATTCAATAAGTAATGCTCTTTAATCATTTTTATCAAGTCCATACTTCTTTTTCATCTCCTTTGAATATTTTGACATTCGTCCACCTTGCGAATTTTGTTCTGCCTTAGTTGAAGGGTTCATTCGACTACGATCCTGTGCGCTTGCTCGCCTTTCAGCAGCAGTCATTTGATAACCTGGTTTTTCACCTATGCTAGGATCACCTTCATAATATCGTTTAACCAGTGGAGGATCATGATCTGGCGAACCACCTACTACTTGCCTGTCCTTCTTTGTTGGAGTATTGCCATAATGCTTTTTTCTATTGTATGGTTCAGTTGGTTTAGCATAATCATCACCAGCATTATGCACCAACACACCCAACGAACCAACATGATAAGTATGAAAATCCTCCACCTGAAAATTATATACTTTAGTCGGTTTTTCTGTCAATTCAACATCAAACTTTTCAACAAAAAGTATGTTGCCGCTTGAATCAAGGAGTTCATCTCCGATTTTTAATTCGCCAGCATTAACAAATCCTCGCATATTTACATAAAAAGGATGGGTTTCAGTTGTAATAATTTCTTCACCATTAACAGTCAGATGAAGGAGAGTTGTTACCTCTCTTACATATGTTTCAAGAACAGTTTATTCGCCGGTTTCCGTTATCAGATTCACATTCAACAGCCTTCTGATAATACTCAATAGTATCTTCAATTCTGTTAAGAGACATACAAACATTTGCAGCACACTGATATGCATCTGAACATTTGTCATCAAGATTGATTGCTTCTTTGGCAAGATTGAATGCTTCTTGATATTAGCCATTCAAGAATGCTATTTGAGAATTCGATATAAAATCAGAAACTTGTTCGGTATAAGATATCATTATTTTACTTCATCTCCAATTCTAATATTCATTATTTATTCAAACTCACTATCATCAATATCATATTCATATTGAATGAAATCCTCAAATGAAGATGCAATTATTTCTATTTCTTCTAAATCTATTGTATCATCTTGTAATTCAACTATTGTGAATAAATCATTATCCTTTTTAAACGCAAAAATTGTACCACCTCGATCCGAAGAAAAAAACAATATATCATCTGAGAGAACAGGCCCATTCTTTTCATAATTATAAGAAAAAACCTCCTCGACATTCCAAACCGCCAAATAACCATACTTACCAATTGGACCTTCTCCACCATCATGTTTTTTCATAAATTCAACATAATCATTAGGTAAATTAAAATTGAATTCATTTTCAATTTTAATAAGCTTATCATAATTGCATGGAGCATTAAGTTTCATGTCTGACATCAAAGTTAATAGTTTATCCATTATATACCACTCCTAAAGTTGTTTTAATTGATTTTCTGCTTGTCGTTGTATACTGTTCCAAAAATTTGTATACTCTTGGTGTTTAGATGGTGGCAACGGAATTTTGTTATTAACATCTGTAGGGCTTCCACCAAATTTAACAGGGTGAACTTCATGTATATCCATTCCATCACATTCAGGATGATTTCTATGATATTTTCTGTTTGCTGCATTTTTTTGTTTCTTAGCTAATTGATAATCATCCCCATCTACCAATTTTAATTTTCCATCAGGTTTAGGACCCCCTTCAGGATAGCCTTCCCAATCTGTAATTTCGATTTCACCATTTTCATGTACCTTACAATTTGCATTATGTACCCAAACCCCACACTCACCAACAAAGTAAGTATGAAAATCCTCCACCTGAAAATTATAAACCTTAGTTGGCTCAGCTGTCAACTCTATTTCAGTGCTTTCAAGTAGCAAGATATTACCGTTTGAATCCAACAGTTCATCTCCGACTTTGAGTTCTCCTGCATTGATAAAACCTTTACCTTTTACATAAAATGGGTGAGTTTCGGTTGTAATGATTTCTTCTCCGTTGATAACCAAATGAATTAGCTTGGAATCTTCTCTTATGTATGTTTCAACCACCGTTTTTTCACCGGTTTCAAATGTTTCGGGATTTGTAGAGATAACTTTATCTCCTGCTTTGATATTTTCAATTGCAACCAAACCTGTAGCCGTCAGGATCATTGTTCCCGCTACAAAACAAGTTAATGTTTCTCTATGTTTACCCATTGCCCTGTATGTAGTGCTGCTAAAGACCGCCAATGCACTAACGGTAAACTGAAAACCGTTATATAATTTACTTGTATGCAGTTTCTGATTAAATTGAACAAATGCATTTTCCGGGTCAAAAAGACCAACAACCAATGCAGTAGTGTCAAATAATCCCATTCCGCCTGAAATAACACCGGTAATTCTTGATGTCCACTTCATTACATTAAATAACTTACATGAATTAGACACTGTTCCCAGAATAGAACCTGCTCCGCCAATTCCTCCAAAAATTGCTCCGGTTATTGCGCCTGAGAATGCGCCTTCTTCAACGCCTTCCCAGAATGAACCGCCTGCGGCAAGACTTGTAATCCCTCCGGCTACTCCACCTATTACTGCTCCGGATATTGCTCCCCAGCAAGCTCCCGCTATTAAAGCTCCGCATGCCGGACAGGCCACAAGAATTACTACAGCGGCAATTACGATTACGATTGTAACAATCGCTTTCCAATGCTCCTTACACCACTCGCCGACCTTTTTACAGCCATCCTTGAACTTTTCCCAATTACTCTTTTCACATTCGGGCTTCAGATAATAATATTCATCGTAAAAATCGTCTTTACTTTTATTGATTGCCTCGGCCGCGTCGCCGTCTATACGCACGACATCCGAAATAAAATCATTTACCTTATCTTTCAGCTTATCAAGGGATTCTATCTTATCTTCCTGTGTTTCCGTAGACGTTTTTACTGAGTTTATTAAATCGTCCACATTGCATATACTGCTGTCGATTTTCATAACCTTTGATTTCAGCTGGTTTAATTCGGTCTTGTAATCCTTTACGGATTTTTTTGCTTCGTTTATCAGACTTGGCATCTGATTAATTTTGCTTGCGTATAACGTAATGGTTGACATATGTTCACTTCCTAATATATTGCCATATTAAAAACAAGTCTGATCAGTTTATTTTATATATTTTTCATGACCTCTTATTTTTCTTTTTTCTAAAAACTCTTGATTTTTATATCGGTATAGTTCTTTTTGGCAGTTCTCGGATATTGCTTGTTTATTAATCTCACCGTTTTGGTATTTTTCAAGAATATATCCTGCCATTTCGTTAAATCCTACCATCCTACATTCCATACAAAGTTCTTTTGACTTTGCTATTACTGTAATATAGAATAATGGACCATATTTAACACTACTTCTTTTTGAACATATTACCTTCTCAATATCCGAAGCGTTAAATTCATATTTTCTGCCGAAACGTGTTCTAACCTTAATATTTGAGCCTTTCACTTTTACATAAAACAGCAAGGTTGCAGATGCTAAGAAAAAAGCGATCAAAAGAGCATAAGCGGCAAACATTATATATATAGCGGCACTGACAAATTCTTTCCTGATATAAAATAGAACCGTCTCAACTATTATAAAGAAAGCCATTTCAAATGGAAGTCTTTTTTTAGAAAACACAACTTTAAAAACAAATTCGGCCATCACATTAACTCCTTATATTATATTCGTAAGATTTATCTAATCAATGGGATATAACCTATAATAATAATCATTATCAGAATCTTTCTTTATACACTTAAATTTAGCTTCATTCATTTTGAAACTAGCATATTTTATTTGTGTATTTCCATCTTGGCTATATGGGTAAATAATAAATTCAGGAATTTTATTTTTAAAATTATAATCGGAAACTTTAAAAAACTCTTCATAAACAACATTATTATTATTTGTGAAAATAATTCCGTAATTCAAATCAAGATACGTATTGTAATTTATATTAAACATATCACAAATATCTTTAGTTTGCGTTGCCGGTCCATATACAATACACTTTTCCCATTCAAAATCAGTAAAGTCAGACATATTTATAATAATCTCGGTATTATCGCTACATTTTTTAACAATTTTATCCTTTATTGATTTTGGATAAAGTTGATTTATTTTTGAAAAAAGGCTCAATACAATTCCCATACACAATACTCCAATTAAAATTACTCTAATATGTTTTTTTGTCACTTTAATCACCGCTTTTTGTTATAGTATTTATTATCTGGTGGAAATCCGTTTTCGTCAAGCGTTTCTAATGTAATCAAATTACTTTTGTATCGTTCGTATGAGAGACGTTCTTTTACAATCACATAATATCCATCATCAGTTTCTTTAACAATATTTAATCCATTTTCATAATAGTAATCTAACACTTTTTTTGTTATATCTTTGGATGTACTATCGATTGATGTTGTTTTTCCGATTTCTCGCCCAATAATATTGTTTAGCAAATCAACTGCTTGGTCGGCATCACTTAAAGTTTTAAACTTATGTGAGTATATATCCTTGATTTCGTTAATAACATTTTGATTTTTTTCATGGGCATTTCCAACCTGTAATCCTATATTCTCTCCCCATCTATTTGTTATAATTGAAATCCAAAAAGTGTGTCTAAAAGCATTGACTTCTGAACCTTCTTGAGCATCATTATCTTCAAAATCAAACGCATTTGCAAAACGTGAAGCATTTGTACTAATATTAGTATTTCCCTCTCCGGGCTTAACCTTTCCAATTTGAAAAGATATTATTGGATGACGTAAACCAAATGATATAGTTTTTAAAGTGTCACTTTTAAATATTTTCCCAAGAATATTCAGTGGATATCCAAGTAAGTGAATACTTGAAGCAAGAAAAGCTATACTACAAACAGTCATACTTACTATTGTAGCTAATTTCACAGATAATCCTAAAAAAGTTAACAAAGGAACTAATGATGTAAATCCAGTAATTACAATTGCTGCAATCACCAATACAGAAACAATAACCGCAACAATTTCTTTCCAATGCTCCTTACACCACTCGCCGACCTTTTTACAGCCGTCCTTGAACTTTTCCCAGCCGCTCTTTTCGCATTCTGGCTTCAGATAATAATATTCATCGTAAAAATCGTCTTTACTTTTGTTGATTGCCTCGGCCGCGTCGCCGTCTATACGCACGACATCCGAAATAAAATCATTTACCTTATCTTTCAGCTTATCAAGGGATTCTATCTTATCTTCCTGTGTTTCCGTAGACGTTTTTACTGAGTTTATTAAATCGTCCACATTGCATATACTGCTGTCGATTTTCATAACCTTTGATTTCAGCTGGTTTAATTCGGTCTTGTAATCCTTTACGGATTTTTTTGCTTCGTTTATCAGACTTGGCATCTGATTGATCTTGCCTGAATATAACGTAATAGTCGCCATCTATTTATTCCTCTTCATACATTTTATGTCGATAGTACTCCATATCATACGATGCGTTATTTTTCGTTGTTATCCAGCTTTGTATATTAGAATTCATCGAATTAATTTCGTTCTTAATATTTTGCAAATCAGTTTCAGAGCGCTGAATATTTACTTCTAATTCTGAAATTTTATTAGTTACAATCGATTTTTTGCTTTTTAGTGTTTCAAAGGTACTTTTTATCGTACTCTTGGTTTTGTCTGCTTCTGTACTGTAAACATCTTTCAGATTCTTTTGTGTTACCGAATCTGAATATGCCATATTGTTGAAATTTTCAGATATGCTGTCGACACTACTATTAATTTTTGACATAGAGCTTTGCATATCATCTTCCTTTTTTATTGCATTCTCTATATCTGATAATACATCTTTATATTTTTTTAATTGTGCTTTTAAGTTATTTATTTCTGAAATTTTAACTTGCTTATTTCCTTCTAAATTATTTACATTATTTTGACAGCTATTAATCTCAGAGCATGCATCATAATATCTATTTTTTGCCTGATAATAATAGTATTCGTAATCCATAATTTCCTCCAAGTTAAATACACATGATATTAAATCTTAAATAACTAAGTATAACTATATTATTTTACATAATATCATAAATTCTTTTATATTTCAACAGCTTTTTTGTCACTTTTTAAAATTTAATTTAATTTTCTACAATTTGCATAAAAATAGCAATAAAATTTTAGCAGATTTAGCCAAAATATTGCTTCTGTTCCTTAATCCCCAGCGCCTGTTTCTTTTCATTGATCATACGCCTAAGCTTTTTGTCTGCGGACATCCTGACCGATCTGTATCTTCTTATGTAATCATCTTCAATACATCGGCTTAGATTGATAAACAAGCTTAAAACCGTATTTGCCAGCATTGTGTTTTCAAAGCATCTGTTTTTATTCAGAAAAGTCTGAGCATAAACGTTTCCGTCGTCCGCCGACCTGTTAAGCCATTCCATTGCCTTTTCCTTATCTTTCTCAATATCCTCCGTACCGAAAAGATAAAGCCTTCCCAGCAGAAACGAAGCCCAGTTGTTTTCTTCGGCAGATAGTTCAAGTAGTTTTATTGCCTTTTGTGTATCATGATATTTGTTATCTTCCAAAAGTATTTTAGCTAACGAATACGAAGCATACGCCGATATATCGTCATAGGTAACCGCATTTTCAAGCCATTCAACAGCTTTGTCAAGATCATATATTTCTCCCTCAAGATACAGCCTGCCGAGATAATAGCAAGCGTGTCCGCTGTCCTTATCTGCCATGAGCAGATATTTCTCAGCCTTGCTCAGATCCCTGTTCACAAATTCCCCTTTAAAATATATTTTGCCGAGCATAAAGCAGGAGAGAGTATCGCCGCCGTCCGCGCATTCGGTCAGCATTTCAATACCCTTGTCAATGTCCTGTTCAATATGTTCTCCGCTGATATATTCAAGCGCAAGAAAACGCTTGGCATTCAGATTTCCGAGCCTTACCGCTTTTTCAAGAAAATCCATAGCCTTTGGCATATCTTTATCTCCGAGCAGCAGAGCCTTGCCGTATTCATATAACCCGTTTTTGTTGTTCAGCTCTGCGGAACGCTTAAAGTATTCCAAAGCCATATCCATGTCAGCCTCTGTGCCAAGACCGTTTTTGTACATCGCCCCTATTTTGTAAAAGAGGTTATCGTCCGCCTGACCGTCTGCTTCAAGCTTTAAAAATCCCGAAAGAGCCTGATTGTAATATTCCTGAGCAGTTTTTTCATCATGTTCAACATATTCGCCTTTGCTATACATCTGAGCCACAGCATATGAAGCATAAGGCTGTCCCTGTTTCGCCGATCTCATATACCAGCAGAAGGCTTCCTTAAGATTCCTTTCCGCGCCGTTGCTGTAGTAATACAAATTGGCAAGACTGTATTGCGCAAACTTGTTTCCTTCCTGAGCCGATTTTAAAAACCATTCAAACGCTTTTTCATAATTCTGTTCCGTCCCCAGACCGTAGCAGTGCATTTTGCCGATCCTGTATTGCAGATAAGGTTTTAATTTATCTGATATTGGTTCAATTTTAAGAAAGCCGTTCAATGCCTCTTTGTAATATGCAAATGATTTTTCATCATCCTTTTCTCCGAGCTTATCTGTAGAATACAGCTTTCCTAAATCGTGAATTGCCAGTATATTTCCTGAATTTGATTCTGACAGCAAAAGCTGTTCAGCCTTTTTAAAATCTTCAGGCTTCGAGCTTTTGTCATAGATGATCCTGCAGGCTTCCTTGTATTCATTGCTCCATTTAATGTAGTATCTGCTTTTCGGAGTTTTGTAAGTATCAGATGTCACTGCATTTTTATCATTCCAAGTAAAATCTCCGTCAGCCATATTGTCATTATCAAAATATATCGCATTATCAAACTCATCAATCTGCGGAGGAATATCTGTTATGTCATCATCAGTTTTTTCTGTCAGTTCCGGTTCTTCAATCTCAATATCAACAACAGGACTATTCATATCCAGCACAGTCTGAACGATCATGTTTTTGACGGATTTAAATTCCTTGTTGTCGGTCAGCTTCGGAAACTGAAGCTTTGCAGACGAATACACGTCGTGCTTCTGCTGTTCCATTTCACACCACAGCTTATACATTTTCTGAATAGAATCATTTTCCGCAAGCGCTTCAAAAATTGCGTTGACCGTCTGCTTGACCTCCGGCTTTAAATATCCGTATACTTTTTTGCCCGTTACAGATTTAAGCTGATCGTTAAGTTTACCAACAAGCTTTATCAGCTCCGTATCTTCAAAGGCGTTTCCTGCAATATCATTTACAAGCTTACGCATAAACTCTGATGACTCTTTTTTCAGAAGATTTCGCAGGTCAGTCTGCTGCTGATATAAATGGTGCAGCTCGTCCTGATAGATATCGTTTGCAAAGCCGCTTCGTATTTTTTCTATTCCGCGGTTGGTGAGGAATCCCTCGCGCTCGTTTGCTGAATACACGATTATATGCGCGTGAGGATTGGTTTTCTTATCATGAAACGCGGCGTACCATCTGAGATTTTTCATTTCGATTTTCTGACTCTTAGCAATATTAGCGATCTGCCGCTTGACTAAGTCCCGCCACGCTTTTAAATTGTCATAGCCCATCGCCTGAGCGCTGTCCCTGCGCAGGGAAACGACATGAGTCCAGACGTTTCCTCCGTGAGCCGCTATTTCTTTTGCGGTTTTTTCAAGCTCGACAGGCTCGTCCGACTGCGAGAACAAACCATGCTTACCGAATTTAACAGCGCCCGGACGGTTAGCAAGATAGCTTACATAGTTTTTACGGCTTGTAAGGCGGTCCATGTTCCGGTCAAGTATTTCCGATATGAGAGCGGAAGCGTTTTTGACGGTAGGATTCTTTTGGTAGTCCTCGTATTCAAATAACTCTTTGCCGTCGGGGAAACATTTTAGCAGAGAAAAAATCAGCTCCTGCTGTTTTTTAGCGGCAGGAGCGTGTTCGTTTGTATTCGGTATCGGCGCTGACCCCTCGCGGGTCGCGACGTATTTTACATAGCGGTAAAGCTGTTTTCTGTTTCCGCTGCCGCTTTTTAAATAACGGCTTGTTACGATTATTTTCGCCAGTTATATCATCTCCTATGATTTGCTGATCTCTATACTGAAATTTCCGTCGTTGTCTATTTTAAGCTTCAGCGTCTTTATATACTTCTTATAGAATACGTCCATTTCCTGATCGCCTGCCGTAATACGGGCTTCATCATAAATATGTTTTACAAGCTCTCTGCCGTTAAGATATATAATGTCGGGCAGATACTTTTCAAGGATGTCGAACAGCACCGCTTTTTTAAGTTCTTCAATATTTCCGGAGCAGAAATCGTCTATGGAGCAGTAGTATATGCCGTGCTCGGTAAGGGCTTTCTTGATTGCTTCTCCGCATTTCGAATACTCATACATTACAAGGAATCTCGCTTCAGTCAAAGAGGAAATCAGACCCCAGTAATCAGAATCGCTTGACACTAAAATAAATGACGTAATATCGTTCTTATAAAAATCAGTACAAACTCCGGCGGTCATTTTAATATCCACCAGAGACTTTCTGCCCGTTACTCTGTCTGCTTCTACATGCTCAACGGGTATCCGGGTAAACTTTTCTAACCAGTCCCAGCCCTCGGTAGTATGGCTGTCGTCGTAAAGAACTATTTTTTCAACCTTTGACAGCTCGTCCTGATTCAGATTTTTAAGTACGCTGTACAGCTTGTACACGTCTGAATTTTCACAGTCCACAACGATAGCCGCTTTAGAGCTGCAGCTTATAAAGTCGTATATGTTGTTTTTTGTTTCCTCATGAGCGTCCCTGAACTTTGTATTATCGGTAAATACGTCTCCGTGCTGTCTGTAAATAATATTTAAAAACTTTCCGTCGGTATAGAGTAAGCTTCCGCAGTTCTCAGGAGTCCAATTGATATACATACTGAAGGGATAGTAAGATATATTTCCCATGTATTTTTCAAACTCTCTCACCATTACTCCGGGTCTTTCAGGATTTTGTATAATAAAAAGCTCCTTTATATAGTTCCAGTTCAGCCAATCCGGAAACAACGACGAGCAGCTGTCTATGCAGTTATTAATAAGGACTGAGATATCTGTCAGATATTTCTCCGCACGGATATTTGCCTGAATGATATGAAAGCCCCACTGCTCAAGCTTATGAATATTATCCTGATCAAACCATTCAAGCTTATCCAGATTTTTAAGGTTGTATCTTATTTCCGTATCTGTTTTACTGAACTTTTTAAAAAGCGATGACCGCAGCTTGCATAAATATCTGACGGCCGTTGCATTCTGATCTTCGTACAGCTTCTGCAGAAGCTCATGACACTGTTCGTCAAAGCAGTTTTCTAAAACCGGCTTGCTTACGCCTATTAAGTACGCCGTTGCCGCGGTTACATCTTTCTTATCGGTTGTCATCAGTATTCTCCGTTCCATTTCATATTAATAATAATTATATCATATGAACTCGAACTAAATATAACATTTTGTTAATTTTTAGAAAACAGTAATATGCTTATCAGCTGTTCTGATATTCAGCCGCGTCCTCGTAATCAATGATGCCGTTTATTTTCCTCACCTCGTTTACGCACATAGCGTGAAGACTGTTAAGCGTATCATCGTCAACCTCGTTTACAGCGGCGGTCATATGCGACAGCTTTCCAAGCTCCACAGCGACCTTGAAAAGCAAACGTGCAAGTCTCTGCTCCGTACCCTTTATCTGCGCCTTGACCGTTTCGGTTATCATAGGGGAGAGATAGTTTATGTTATCTTCCTCGCTGAGATAGCCGATGTAGAACTTAATTGCTTTCTCTATAAACTCGCTTTGCGATCTGCAATTGTCGTTTTTGTAATGAACCTCTACGTTCTTCAGCGTTTCAGGATACGCCCAAAGAGCAAATTTGACCTTATTCTCGAAACTCATATGCTCCAACTCCTTTAAAAATGCCGTAATTTCTTTGCTTTCTGCGGTTACAACCCCTAAATTTCAGAAAGGCTGGATTTACAACCCCTTACCATGAAACTGCCCAAGTCCCGAAAAATTGCGGTCGGCTTTGCCGTCCGCTGTGTCTGCG
>OLPE01000916.1_pt1 | contig 20977 bp, 17 predicted proteins | sample 1671901 | NCBI WGS metagenome assembly OLPE01 (sample SAMEA3136624, study PRJEB25190) | human gut metagenome | biome: human gut; feature: human-associated habitat; material: faeces | place: Austria | collected 2013 | reverse complement strand
CCTCCAGTTGTAGATTGTGCTAAAATACAACTGTCTGGGTATTTTTCTTGCACGAACATTATTATATATCATACAGTCGGGGTTCGTCAACAACTTTTGGTTTAATTTTACAAAAAATTTTGACGAATTTCCAGCAGGCCAGGGTGCAGTTATGAACAGATCTTCTAGTGAAGCTGTCCTTCCAGGATTCCGGCAACTGCTGCAATGGCTTCATCTGCTTTTTCTGGATTCTTTCCGCCGGCCTGAGCCATGTTCGGACGGCCGCCGCCGCCACCGCCAACGATAGCTGCCACTGCCTTGATCAGGTTGCCCGCATGTGCTCCTGCTTTCTGTGCGGAATCCGTAGCCATTGCAAGAAGGCTTACCTTGCCCTCGTTCACTGCTGCAAGAACTACGACGCCCTCACCAAGCTTCTCTTTAAGCTGGTCACCAAGATCACGAAGTCCGTTCATGTCAACGCCCTCTACCTTGGCAGCAAGAAGCTTCACGCCTTTTACTTCCACAACCTGGTTCATAACATCCCCAAGAGATCCCTGAGCCAGCTTGCTCTTCAGAGACTCGTTCTCGCTTGCAAGAGCTTTCATCTCACCCTGAAGGTGTGCAATCTTCTCAACCATCTCAGAAGGAGTGGTCTTCAGAGCCTTAGCAGCCTCGTGAAGAAGTGCTTCCTGTTTCTTATAGTATTCCAGAACGCCGTTGCCAGTCAGTGCCTCAATACGGCGCACGCCTGCAGCGATACCGGACTCAGATACGATCTTGAACAGCATAATGGAGCTTGTGTTTGCAACGTGGGTACCGCCGCAAAGTTCTTTGGAGAAATCGCCCATGGATACCACACGTACCTTCTGGGAATACTTCTCGCCGAACAGTGCCATAGCGCCGGATTTCTTTGCTTCCTCAACGCCCATGATGTCTGTGTGGACCTCAAGGCCAGCCTGGATCTGCTCATTTACGATTTTCTCTGTTTTCTCAATCTCCACAGGTGTCATAGCTGTAAAGTGAGCGAAGTCAAAACGAAGTCTGTCCGCAGTTACCAGGGAACCTTTCTGCTCTACATGGGAACCAAGAACCTCTTTCAGGGCTTTCTGAAGAAGGTGTGTTGCACTGTGGTTCTTCTCGATGTCTTTTCTTGCGGCAACGTTTACTTTCAGGGAAACAGTCTCACCCTTGGAGATCATGCCGGATTCCATATGTCCTACATGGCCGAATTTGCCGCCGCGAAGCTTGATGGTATCTTCCACAACAAATTTGCCGTTTGCAGTCTCGATCACACCGGTATCTCCAACCTGTCCGCCCATGGTAGCGTAGAAAGGTGTTTTCTCTACGAAAATGGTGCCTTTCTGACCTTCCATCAGGGAATCCACGATCTCATCCTCTGTTGTGAGAACAGTAACCGGGGACTCAAAGGAAAGGTGGTCATATCCAACAAACTCTGTGGTTACAGAGGTGTCGATCTGGTCATATACCGTTGCGTCAGCACCCATATAGTTGGTTACTTCACGGGAGGAACGTGCTTTCTCTCTCTGCTCATCCATAGCAGCCTTGAAGCCATCCTCATCGATCTCGTAGCCTTTTTCCTCAAGGATTTCCTTGGTCAGGTCAAGCGGGAATCCGTAAGTGTCATATAATTTGAATGCGTTCTCGCCGGAAAGAGTCTTCTCTCCTGCTGCATTCATAGCTTCTTCCATATCTGCCAGGATGCGAAGTCCCTGGTCGATGGTCTTGCCAAACTGATTCTCCTCGTTGGTAAGAACGTTGAAGATGAACTCTTTCTTCTCTTCCAGCTCTGGATATCCGTCTTTGGAACCGCTGATCACTTCTGCACTTAAGGTTGCAAGGAAGTTGCCCTCGATTCCAAGAAGTCTTCCGTGTCTTGCTGCACGGCGGATCAGACGGCGAAGTACGTATCCTCTTCCCTCATTGGTCGGCATGATTCCATCGGAAATCATGAATGTAGCGGAACGGATATGGTCTGTGATCAGACGGATGGAAACGTCGTCCTCATGGTGTACGCCGTATTCCTTGCCTGAAATCTTGCTTACCAGGTTACGAAGGGAACAGATGGTGTCTACATCGAAAATAGAATCTACGTCCTGGACAACAACTGCCAGACGCTCAAGTCCCATACCGGTATCAATGTTCTTCTGCTTCAGGGTTGTGTAGTTGCCGTTTCCGTCATTCTCAAACTGGGTAAATACGTTGTTCCATACTTCCATGTAACGGTCGCAGTCGCATCCTACTGTACATCCTGGCTTGCCGCAGCCGTATTTCTCTCCGCGGTCATAATAGATCTCTGAACATGGACCGCATGGACCTGCGCCATGCTCCCAGAAGTTGTCCTCTTTGCCGAATTTGAAAATACGCTCTGCCGGAATTCCGATTTCTTTGTTCCAGATATCGAAAGCCTCGTCATCCTCAAGGTATACAGACGGGTAAAGACGGTTCGGATCCAGTCCAACTACCTCTGTTAAAAATTCCCAGGACCAGTGGATAGCTTCTCTCTTAAAGTAATCTCCAAAAGAGAAGTTTCCAAGCATCTCGAAGAAGGTACCGTGACGTGCTGTCTTACCTACATTCTCGATATCGCCTGTACGGATACATTTCTGACAGGTACTTACTCTTGTACGCGGTGGTTTCTCTGCTCCTGTGAAATATGGTTTCAGTGGTGTCATTCCTGCGTTGATCAGCAGGACGCTTTTATCGCCCTGTGGAACCAATGGAAAGCTTTTCAGTACAAGATGTCCCTTGCTCTCCATGAAATCCAGAAACATTTTTCGAAGTTCGTTTACTCCGTATTTCTTCATTTCAAATCTCCTCCTACGCAATAAAGAAGTGCATTTCCTCTTTGGGTGCAGAAGCCGCAGCTGCTGCACCGGAAATGCTTGCATAGTCTATATGATATCATAGATCTTTATTACGGTCAAAATTATTTTGTAAATACTTTATTGAATTTCTTCTTTCCTCTCTTGAGGACAACGCCGTCACCTGTAAGGGCATCCTTGGAAAGTACATGCTTGATGTCCATTACTTTCTCGCCGTCTACAGAAACGCCGCCCTGCTCGATGGCTCTTCTTCCCTCGGAACGGGTGGTTACCAGTGCGGATTTTACAAGAAGGCTGATCAGGTCGATGTTTCCTTCCTCATCAAAATCCTCTGCTGCAAGCTCAGTAGTTGGCATATGCTCTGTGTCTGCTCCGCCTGCGAAAAGGGCCTTTGCCCCTGCTTCTGCTTTCTTTGCTTCCTCAGTTCCGTGAACAAGCTCGGTCAGCTGGAATGCAAGGATCTCTTTTGCCTTATTCAGCTGGCTGCCTTCCCATTTCTCCATCTCCTGGATTTCTTCTAACGGAAGGAAAGTAAGAAGCTTCATGCATTTGATCACGTCTGCGTCATCTACATTTCTCCAGTACTGATAGAAATCAAATGGAGAGGTCTTATTCGGATCAAGCCATACAGCGCCGGACTGTGTTTTGCCCATCTTCTTGCCCTCAGAGTTCAGAAGAAGGGTGATGGTCATAGCGTATGCATCTTTGCCAAGCTTACGGCGGATCAGCTCTGTACCGCCGAGCATGTTGCTCCACTGGTCATCGCCTCCAAACTGCATGTTGCAGCCGTATTTCTGGTACAGCATGTAGAAATCGTAGCTCTGCATGATCATGTAATTGAATTCCAGGAAGCTTAAGCCTCTTTCCATACGCTGCTTGTAGCACTCAGCAGTCAGCATACGGTTGACGGAAAAGTGGGCGCCAACCTCGCGAAGAAGCTCTACATAGTTCAAATTCATCAGCCACTCTGCATTGTTTACCATGAGTGCCTTGCCATCGGAAAAATCAATAAAACGCTCCATCTGTTTCTTGAAGCAGTCGATATTGTGCTGGATGGTTTCCTTGGTCAGCATCTGACGCATATCGGTTCTTCCGGATGGGTCACCGATCATACCGGTTCCGCCGCCAAGAAGGGCGATTGGTCTGTTTCCTGCCATCTGAAGACGCTTCATCAGGCAAAGTGCCATGAAATGTCCTACATGAAGGCTGTCTGCGGTAGGGTCAAATCCGATGTAGAAGGTAGCCTTACCGTTGTTTACCATTTCCTTAATCTCATCTTCGTCAGTTACCTGGGCGATCAGCCCTCTGGCTTTCAGTTCTTCCCAAACTGTCATGTCATTTTCCTCCTGAATAAAAAAATACCCGGTTCCTTTTGTCCCTTTAGGACGAGAACCGGGTCCCGCGTTACCACCTAAATTCACAGAAAGCTCGCACTTCCTGCCTCGATAAGTGACTGTACTGAACATAATGTCCGCATCCATTCAAACGTGCTGTCTGTACCGATGCTTCCCGCCTCTTCAGAACGATCACCCCGGCATGATAACGTATGCCACTCCGTTGCAGCCTACTTGGTACGCTCCTGCATTCCTTTATCACAGGAAAACCGTTCGGTGCAAAGCTCCGGGATGTATTCGCCTGTATTCTTCTCTGGGGTTCTGCATGCGCCTCTCACCATCCGGCAGCTCTCTGTAAGCTCTTCCCAGGGCTACTTGTTCCCTTCAAAGCCTTTGTCTTTTAATACTTGCAAGTATACAAAGGCTGTCTGTTTTTGTCAAGGAATTTACCGGGATGCTTTCACAACTTAACGTATTACAGCAATTATAAAGATACTTTTTCAAACAGGCTTCAAGGACTCCCACACGCCTTTTTCTTCGAAATCTCTGGCTGCTTTCGCCGCTCCTTCCACGATTCCCAGATCATACTCCAGCATATCCAGAAGCCGGATGGCATTTCTCGAGGTCGCCCGTCCTTTTTTCAGGATATAGGAAAATACCACTTCTTTTTCCTTTACTTCTTCCTCGAAATGATAGTTGTCATACAAGTCCTCTAAAATGTACGACAGCTCAATATCATGGGTTGCCGCAAAAGGAATCACCCAGTTCTGGTGCAGCGCTGCCAGAATCCGGGAGGAGGCCGCAATCCGCTCGATGGTGTTGGTTCCTCTTAGTACCTCATCAATGATACAAAGAAGCGGCTCTGGCTTTTTGCTCTCATCCAAGATTCTTTTCAGGGATTTGATTTCCACGATGAAATAGCTCTCTCCGCTTTCCATATCGTCCCGAAGGGCCATGGAAGTCATCACCTTCAAAAAAGGGGCCCGGTAGGAAGAGCAGGTGCAGGTTCCAAGAGTCTGGGCCAGAATGCTGTTCATGGCTATATTTTTCAGGAAAGTGGATTTGCCCGATGCGTTGGAACCTGTCACAAGGGTTCCGCCGGATACCTGAAAGCTGTTGGCAACTGCCTCTGTAAGTAAAGGATGGTAAAGATCCTCCACCTGCATCTGGATCCGGGAAGCAGTCCAGGTATGTTCATCCGCCCTATTCTCCAAAATCCCGGTAGCTTTCCAGGTATCATGTGCTTTCTCTTGGAGCCTGGAACTTTCCTTTTTCTGATGTCCATCCACAAACTCCGGCCGACACCACAGAGAAAGCATTTCCCGGAAAGAGGCAATGGAAATACAGGCGTCCAGTTCCCCAATATTGTCAATCAGCTTCATAATCGCTTCTTTTTTTCCCTGTACCTCTTTCAACAGGCTGTTGTACACCAGAATATCCACGTGGGTAAGAAGCCGGATATACTCCATCACAATCTGGGAAGGATCCCCTCCGTCCGTATTTTTGCTGGTCAGGAAAAAGGACTTGCGGCTAAGTCCTGCAAAGGCTGCTTTCGCCTCCGCGATGGCTTCCATCTGCTCTTTTACCTCTGGCCATTTTACATTCTTCATCTCTTCCGCCACGGAAAGCATGCGAAGCAGATGGGTAAAACAGTCCAGATAGGCTTCAATCAGGCTTCTGTCATTTCCCGTATAATAAATGGTAATGTTCGCCACCATAAGCACCAGAAATATGAAAAATCCCACCAGCGGATTCAAAGGGAGAAGCACAGCCAGATCCAGCAGGATCAATGTCAGCATGAATACATGGATCCCTGTTTTCACCTTAGGAGAACTGTTTAAGGCCAGCACCGTATCGGACAGGGAACCCAGCCTTGTTTTTCCCACCTTGGAAAGATGCAGCTGCATTTCCTCCCGTTCCTTTGTATGAGAGGAAAAAAACTCCACCAGCTTTTCCCGTTCCTCCAGTTCTTCCCTGGAAAATACAGGACGCCGCATCATATCATAAAGCACATCCTCTCCCGGTGAGGAAACAGTCTGGTTCACCATTTTATACAGGCGGTCCATATCCAGATCATTCCAGGTAATGTCGTCTATAACAAAACCCTCTTTTTCTTTTCTGCGAAAATAATGGGAAATCTGCTCCAGGTCTCCTGCTTCATACTGTCTTTTGGAGGGCTTTCCCCAGTTTCTGCGGATCCGCTCCAGGGTGTTGTTTTTGATCTTCCGATTCTCATAAAAGATCCATAAAACAAATAGCAGGACTAAGCCTGCTATTGTCAGGATCGCGGATAAATAGGGATTCATCCTTTCTCCTCTCTTATACCCAGTCTACAAAGAATGTGTGATCCTTGTAAACTTCATATACAACCTTATCGAAATTTAAGGGCTGTTTCGCGAAAGCAGAATTCATCATGAAATACTTGTAGTTGAAATCCTTGGCCTTCATGCCGCTTACCTTGCGGGCGGTTCCTTTGAGCACGTAAGCATTGAAGCTGTCAAGAGCCTCTTGTGCTGCCTTGTAGGCACTTGCGCGGTCCTCAAACTGTCCGTTGAGACGTTTCTGAAGGGAACCGTTTGTGACTACGGAGTACTGTCCTTTCTGATAAACCACATAGCGAACGTCAGACGGGAAACCTGCATCCAGGGTTCTGTTCAGAACGGTAAGGGCAACTGCCTTCATGCCTGCAAGTCCCTGATCTCCTGCTTCTGTCTCGCACACAGCTGCCAGAATGTCAAGATTGGATTTTGCTCCATTTGCAATTCCGGTATGTGTATTAAACTGACTCAGAATGGTATAATTGCGTTTGTGCTTCTGGTCATACCATGTGAAAGTGCTGCCTGTGGTCGTACTGCTCTGTTTCTCTGTTGCCACTCCATTACTGTCAAAGACGTAGGTCTTGCCGCTGATGGCAGCAGTGGTATTCATGTACATAACAGCGGAAGAAGTATTGAAATAATATTTCTTTCCGTTCAGGGTCAGCCAGCCGGTCTGAGCCTTGCCGTTGCTTGGGTTAAAGTAATAATGTCTGGAACCTACATGTCCAAAGCCCTTCTCATAGCGCACGCCGCTTTTCTTGGAAAAATAATAGTAGCTTCCGCTTATTTTCTTCAGTCCGGTGTAGGCAATTCCGTTGCTTGTATTAAAATAATAGCTGTATTTGGTTTTGGAATCTTTATACCAGCCTGTTTTCATGGTACCATTGCTGTTAAAATAACGTTTCTGGCCTTTGGAATCTGTAAGCCAGCGACCTTTTATCATTGCGCCAGAACCACTGGTGAAATAATACTTCTTTTTGTTCAGGGTCAGCCAGCCGCGAACCATTCTTCCGTTGGAAGGATTAAAATACCTGGTAACGGTGGAACTTTTCAAAAATCCAGTGACCATTGCACCGGAGCCGCTGGTAAAATAGCGGACGTTTCTTCCTTTCGTATCTTTCTGCCAGCCCTTTAGCTGAACGCCCGTCTTGGCATCAAAATAATATTTCCTTCCTTTCAGGGTCAGCCAGCCCTTGTGCTTGGCACCGCTTGATGTTATGTAATAGGTCTTGCCGTTTATGGTCTTAAATCCAGCTGTAGCAGCCTGTACATCCTTTGATGTCATTGGCATGGCAAGAAGAACCAGCAGAACCAAAAGCGCCAGTACAGAAAACCAGTTTCCTTTTTTACTCTCTCTTTTCATAACAGATGTCCTCTCCATTTCAATCACTCCCCATGAGCGTGCCTCCAATTCCCCCCCCGGAGCCGCACACTCTACCCCCAATGTGTGATTGGTAACTGTTCAATACCTTCACATTCACTGTGATTGTTACTTTCTGACAAATGAATGTGTCAATTTTGTTGCAAAGATTACAAAAATATTAAATTCATAATTATTATAGCTAATTTTTGTTTTTCTGTCAACTGCTTTGTCACACAGGAGCTGTCCCTTCCATATGATGAACTGTAAACATTTTCTGGAGGTTTCAGGCATGAGTGATTTAGCTGCAACAAACTGTGGCTGTGGTGAGGAAAGATCCGGATGCGGATGCAACAACGGATGTGGATGCGGCAATGACAATGGCTGCGGCTGCGGACTTTCCAACTGGGGAAATGGCTCCTGCGGATGCAACATTCTGTGGATCATTATTCTTCTTTGCGCATGCGGCGGAAACGGTTTCGGATGCAACAACGGATGCGGCAACGGAAATGGTGACTGCTGCTGGATCATCATTATCCTTCTGCTCCTTTGCGGCGGCTTAGGAAACGGATGCGGATGCTGATGTGACATTACAAATCGGGACAGAGGCGCGGGGCCTCTGTCCCTTTTTCATAAGCGCTTCGGATTTTTTCCTGTTCTCCGCCGAAGCAATTTCAGCAATCGTTTTCTCTTTTATTTCATTTTTTCATTTTTCCTTCCAGGTTTTTACTGGTGCCGACCTGACATCCGGCCATTTTTCTTTCTCTGGTTTTCTTCATTCTCTTTGTCTTTCTGCTGGTTCTTTCTGCGGACGCATTCCAGATCCAGTTCGTAAATCGCGTTTCCATCTATGATCAGCTTTTCATTTTCTCTTCTCATGATCATCCCTCCTGGTATGCCACGAATGATTTTCAAACACGCTCTAGAGCGTGTTTGAAAAAGGCTTTCTGCAAGATGTGCGTCACAATTTGTGGGAGATTTTGTCCGGATGAGGGCGCCGTAGCGGGCTACGGCAACTGAATTCGGGCAAAATATACCGCAAAGTGGGGCGTGCAGATCGCAGGAATGCTTTTTCAAACACGCTCTAATATAACATATGTCAAAAGGCAGTTTCCCGACATATTTTAATAATAAAAACATAGATTAGAAAAGGGATTTTTATGGAGTCAGAATTTATTGCCCAGACTGCATTGGATCAGATGGTCGGAACAGACCAGGGTCAGCTTTTAAAAGCACTGATTCCTTATCTTCCGCCCAGGGAGCAGCAGCTTTTTTCCCTGTACGCCAAGGCAAAGGAATTTTCCAATACTGTAAATCTTTTCGGAAGCCAGGCGCAGCCTATGCGCATGCAGGCGGTTTCCGCCTCACAGCCTGTAGACATTCTCAACGACCTGCGCAGATACTGCTTCGGAAATACCAGAAGAACTCTGGATCAGATTACAAATATGATGGCTATGGTAGAAATGATCAAGGTGATGAACAGTACTGTGCCAGAGGACAGCTGTGAAGAGGAGCGGCAGTAATTGCTGTCATTATAGGTCATATCCATGAATTCACCTGCCCAAATATGTTTCATGGCTGCCGTCAGGAGAAATTAGATTAAGCAGGCCTAATCAACTGCCGTCCAGGATTTTTATCTCAGACAGAAAGGTGTGATTTTTTTGGAAGAAAACTGGCAGGACAATCCAAAGCTTGCGGGAATGGACAGAAGCAAGCTTGACATGCTTCAGCAGATGGCACAGCAGGGCGCAGGAAAATCCCCCTCCGACCTGCTTCCCTTCATTATGAACGCTGCTGCCAAAGGAAAAAGCGCAGGACTTCGCTTCAACCCCAACGAGATCAATACCATCATCGAAGTGCTGAAAATGGGAAAAAGCCCCCAGGAGCGGGCAAAATTGGATCAGGTGGTAAATCTGATGAAAATGATGCGATAAGGAAAAAGAGGACCCTGGATTCTTTGTGAACCCCTGGTCCTCCTTTTTCATAAGCCATGTTTCCACAGCCCATTATTCCTCTGTGAAACTGCCGCCTATCGTCAGCCAGGCTCTATCCTTTGCGGTCTCTTCTGACTGTGTTGTTCCTCTACGAAGCTTCCGTTTATCGTCGGCATATCCCTTTAGTCATTTTTCTCGATGCCTTCCATGATGCATTCCCGAAGAAGCACCAGCGCACTTGCCACTGCCTGCTGGCGGATCTTGGTCCGGTTTCCGGTGAAATGGTATTCTCTGGTAATGGTCTGTCCATTGTAGCAGCAGCCCATAAACACAGTGCCAACCGGAGTCTCCTTGGTTCCGCCGTCAGGGCCTGCAAGCCCTGTAATGGAAAGGCAGATATCTGCATCTGAGTTTGCGCAGCCGCCTTTTGCCATCTCCTTGGCACACTTCGCGGAAACTGCACCTTCTGTCTTCAAAGTGGACTTCTTCACGCCCAGACATTTTCTCTTGGCACGGTTGCTGTAAGTAACAAAACCGTGAGTAAATACCTGAGACGCTCCTGGAACATTGACAATACGCGCCGCAATGGCACCGCCTGTGCAAGACTCCGCAAGAGCCAGGGTCAGTCCCTGATCCCGCAGCATATCCACAACAGATTCCTCCAGGGTCTTCTCAGCTTCAAGGGCAAAAATATTTTTGCCAAAACGTCTTTTCAGTTCTCTTACCACCGGCTTGATCAGCTTTTTACATTCCTTCTCATCCTCACCCTTGGCTGTGATCCGAAGATGAACCTCTCCGGTTTTGGCATATGGAGCAAGGGTAGGATTGGTCTGTGCCTCGATCATATCCTGAATATCCGCAGCGACCTGGCTCTCGCCGATTCCGCAGATCTTCACAACCTGGGAGCAGATGATCTCCGGCTGTTTCTTGCGAAGATAAGGGAAAACAGACTCCTCAAACATAGGGATCAGCTCATTGGGCGGTCCAGGAAGAAGGATAGCGGTTTTGCCATCTTTTTCAAGGATCAGTCCCGGTGCTGTACCGTTGTGGTTATCAATTACAAGAGCACCCTTTGGTACCTGTGCCTGCTTGTAATTGTTGGTTGTGATCCGTCTGTCCGGGTGATTTTTCTCATATTCTTTCATGTAGCGCTCAATACGCTTGCGGGAATGCGGATCCTCCTCAAGGGGCAAACCCATCACCTCTGCGCAGACCTCTTTGGTCAGGTCATCCTCAGTAGGTCCAAGGCCGCCGGAAAGAATTACCACATCTGAGCGATCCAGAGCGGATGCAATCACGGCTTTCATTCTGTCATGATTGTCTCCCACTACTGTCTCATAATAAACAGACAGCCCAAGCTGCGCCATCTGCTCGGACAGATAGGCACTGTTGGTATTTACAATGTTGCCAAGCAATATTTCGGTTCCTACTGCTACAAGTTCTGCAATCATCTGTATCCCTCTTTTCTGATTGTGATTATTTCAAAAGCCGCTGATTTACTGGGTAAACTGCGGCTTTTTCATATCATCTTATGAATCTTGGGTTTCAAAGTTCTGTCATATAGATTAAAACAACAATATATTAGGATTACAGCCTGTTTGAGAAAGGCTCTAGAGCGTGTTTGAAACACGCTCTAAGCTTTCCTGCACAGGATTACTCCTGCATGGAAATCACATTTTTATTCTGCACAATATAGGTGATCAGGGAAATCACAGTCAGTGCCAGTGACAGCCAGATAAAAATATTGGTCAGAATCTCAAAAATTCCGCCAAAATTCAGAATCAGCAGAATGATCATCACCATCTGGGAAGCAGTCTTAAATTTGCCCCAGTAGTTTGCGGCAATTACCACTCCGTTCTCAGCTGCGATCAGTCTGAATCCGCTGATAATAAATTCTCTTGCGATCACAACAATCACCATCCATGCAGGCAGGCGGTCCAGCTCGATCATGCAGATCAAAGCCGAACAAACAAGCAGCTTGTCCGCAAGGGGATCCATAAATTTACCAAAGTTGGTGACCAGATTATACTTACGTGCCAGTTTGCCGTCAAACCAGTCTGTAATGCTTGCCGCAGCAAAAATAACAAGACAGATATAACGGTTGGCTTCCCCGCCCCATCCAGTCAGAATAAATAATACAAAAAACGGTACCATAATCATTCTGGCAACAGTCAGCTTATTCGGTGTATTCATTCTCCAGCTCTCCTATCAAATCATACTCCAGAGCACCTGTAACCCGTACTCTTGCAAAATCTCCGGTCATGAGAAGTTCGCCTGTCTGTACAAAAATATAGCCGTCAACCTTAGGCGCATCTCCGTAAGTACGTCCAATATACGCACTTTCACCGGATACCTTGCCCTCGATCATAACAGTCAGTACCTGACCTACGCGATTCTCACCCTTCTCCAGAGAAATCTCCTGCTGAAGTTCCATGATCTCATCTCGTCTGGCTTCCTTGACTTCTTCGGGAATCTGATCCTCCATAGTCGCTGCCGGGGTATCCTCCTCTGCGGAATATGGGAAAACACCAAGGCGGTCGAACTCGATTTCGTCCACAAACTCCATCAGTTCTTCGTGGTCTTCCTGGGTCTCTCCAGGGAAACCGCTGATCAGACTGGTACGAAGGAAAATATCCGGAATCTCACGGCGCAGCTTGCCAATAATGTCCACAAGCTCCTGCTTGGTGGTGCGGCGTCCCATACGTTTCAGCACGCGGTCGCTGGCATGCTGAATAGGAAGATCCAGATAATGGCAGATCTTCTTCTCTTCCTTCATGATCTGAATCAGTTCATCATAAATCTCCTCAGGATAACAGTATAAAATACGGATCCAGCGGATTCCTTTAATCTTGCAAAGCTCTTTCAAAAGCACATGCAGGGATTTCTTTCCATAAAGATCCTTGCCGTAAAGAGTTGTCTCCTGGGCAACCAGGATCAGCTCCTTCACGCCCTGCTCGGCAAGTGACTGTGCTTCCTTGACCAGCTGTTCCATAGGAACGCTTCGGTAGCTTCCCCTGAGCTTGGGGATAATACAGTACGTACAGTGCTTGTCACAGCCCTCTGCAATCTTCAGATATGCAAAATGGCCGCCAGTGGTCAGCATACGCTTGCCGGAAATATTGGGAAGAAAATCAATGCTCTTGTATTCTTCGAAGTGCCTGCCTGCCTCAGCTTCCTTAACAGCTTTGATAATATCGCCGTAGGAAGTAGTTCCAAGGATTGCATCCACCTCCGGTATTTCCTCTGAAATCTCTTTCTTGTAGCGCTGTGCCATGCATCCGGTGACGATCAGGACCTTGCAGGTTCCTGCCTTTTTCTTCTCTGCCATCTCAAGAATGGTATTGACACTCTCTTCCTTGGCATCTCCAATGAAGCAGCAGGTATTTACAATAATCACCTCTGCCTCATCTTCATCGTCCACAATCTGATGTCCGTCTGCTGCCAGCATTCCAAGCATTTCCTCAGAATCTACCAGGTTCTTATCACATCCAAGGGAAATGAACAATAATTTCATATTATTCTGCACTCTCCTGGGAAACAGTCTCTGCTGTTGCTTCTTCTGCAGCTGCTTCCTCTGCCGGCTGCTCCGGTGCAAGACCTGCGATCTCTCTTAAATCCTCTTCCTCGTGCTGTCCCGGAAGGATCTTAACCTTTCCGTGATATAACTCGTCGATTGCGATGGAAAGCGGTTTCTTGCCTTTTACATTATCTGCAAGAGGCTTCGCTCCGCCGATGAGCTGGCGTGCACGCTTGCTGGTTGCAAGAATCAGGGAATAACGGCTGTTGAGCACCATGCTCTCGTCATCGTCCTCATTGTTTGTATTGATTGCTTCGATTAATTCTGAATAAGATGGATGGATCATATATATACTCCTTTCAAATTTGAGGGCCTTTGCAGCGTGCAGGAACCAGTTTCTGTAAATATTAGAGAGCCTTTCCTGGCATGCTTCGGGCCGTAATTTCTCGTTACTTGATAGTAACATTTTATCATAAAGGCCGGGAACCGGTTTCTATTTAAAACATGTTCCTAACCTAAATTAACAAATTGATATCTGCTGGCAGCACTGCTGTAAAAATCAGATAAATTAACAGGAACAGTTACATCCTGCTCTCTCAGTCGGACATATACGTCAAACGCACCAGTTTGCAAATCTATCTCAATTTTCTGTAAATTTAGCTGCCTGCGCCTGGATCTCATGGATGAAATCCAGATTTCTCTTCATGGAAAAATGCTCGCTCTGGATGATGCCGTGAAGTCTGTCCACTGCCTCATCAAGCTGATCATTTACCAGAACGTAATCATACTCGTCCACGCCTTCCGCTTCCTGTGCTGCTCTGGCAAGACGCTGGTGGATCACTTCTGCAGTCTCCGTGCCTCTTCCCACAAGACGCTCTCTTAACACTTCCATGGAAGGTGCAGTCACAAATACCAGCACTGCCTCCGGGAATTTCTTCTTGATCTTGCGCGCGCCCTGGATCTCAATCTCAAGGATCACATCGCGTCCCTGTGAAAGCTGCTCTTCCACATAGGCCTTAGGTGTGCCGTAATAATTCTCAACATACTGGGCATATTCAATCAGCTGATCCTGACGGATCATCTCTTCAAACTCTTCTCTGGTGCGGAAAAAATACTCTCTTCCGTCCTCTTCCCCTGGCCTGGGGTTTCTTGTGGTGGCAGACACAGACAACGCATAATTGTCATATTTCGCCATCAGGCTTTTCATAATGGTGCCTTTCCCTGCTCCGGAAAAACCGGAAACAACTACCAGAACTCCTCTACTCATGGCCCTCTCCCTTACTTTCAAAATCGTGTACCTCTGCAAATCTGCGGGCAATGGTGTCCGGCTGGATTGCAGATAAAATCAGAATGTCGTCAGATGTCACGATCACGGACTTGGTCTTCCTGCCCTGGGTGGCATCTACAAGGGAATTGGTTCCCTTCACACTCTGAACCATTCGTTTCACCGGTGCGGCATCCGGGTTCACCACAGCTACAATTTTCTGGGAATTTACCACATTGCCGAATCCGATATTGATTAATTTTGCCATGTTTTCCCCCTTCTGTCAATATAAAGGAAAGATTACACAAAAAGTATTTTGCATAATCCGTAACTCTGCGGATTGCTCCGCCGCTATGCGGCTGGCCTTAATTCCCTGGCGTTACTCTATATTCTGGATCTGCTCACGGATTTTCTCAATCTCGGTTTTCAGATCAATGGCAATGTTGGAAATCACCAGGTCACTGGATTTCGACAGGATCGTATTTGCCTCACGGTTCATCTCCTGAGCCATGAAATCAAGCTTGCGGCCAATCCCCTCTTTCTCCTCCAGCATTCTCTTCATGCCCTGAATATGGCTGTGAAGACGCACAGTCTCCTCATCATTACAGATTTTGTCAGAGAACAGGATCACTTCTGCTGCAATGCGTGAATCCTCTATCTGGGAATCCTCAAGAAGCTCATGCACCTTCGCTTCCAGCTTCTCTCTGTAAGAATCCACAACCAGCGGAGAACGCTCCTCCACCTGGTTCACCTTCTCATCCAGTGCCTCCAGCTTGGTGATCAGGTCATTCTTAAGATGCTCGCCTTCTCTTTCACGGGCCTGGGCAAATTTCTCACAGGCTTCGCGAAGGGGGCCTTCCAGTACTGCCCAAAGCTCTTCCTCGTCTACAGACTGCTCCTCCATAGTCAGAACATCCGGATAACGGGAAAGAGCCCCTGCCTTCACGTCATTCTCAATGCCAAACTCCTCTGCCATCTGGCGGATATAGGCCATGTACTCAGATGCAAGCTCTTTATTATATTTCAATGCGCCACAGCTTAAGGTATAATCTTCATAGGTAATAAATACATCTACCTTGCCTCGCTGCATATATGTCTTCATAAGATTCCGGATAGCACCCTCCAGAAAACCAAGCTTCCTTGGCATCTTAATGCTCAGATCCAGATATCTGTGATTGACGGATTTTAATTCAACGGTGATTTTCCGGTCTTTTGTAATCACCTCGGCTCTTCCAAAGCCGGTCATGCTTTTTATCATAGTAATCTCTTTCTGTATTTTGATTTTTGTTCCGAATGATGCCAGCCCCAAACAGCTTACATCACTTCTACGCATACAGATTTATTATAGTTCATTCCAAAACCCTAGTCAAATCATTTTTTTGCTGTTATAATATATTCTGATATCAGGGGCAAAAGGTCAAAAAGCCGTTCATGCTTGCATGATAAGGCTTTTGAACTTGGGACCCGCCGAACATGAGGAAGTAGCGATTTACGTAGTAAATCAGCGGATTCCGAATGTTCGAGAATTGCGGGAGCTGCTTCGCAGCGGAGCAATTCGTGGATATCAAGTTCGGGGCAAAAGACTTTTTGACCCGAACATCATAGTATAGAAAGGAGTTATTCCTATGGCCTTTGACGGAATTACCATTGCAGCAATGGTTTCTGAATTAAATAAAAATCTCTCCGACGGACGCATCAACAAGATTGCCCAGCCAGAGAGCGATGAGCTTCTCATCACCGGGAAAGGGGCAAACGGCCAGAAGCGTCTGCTGCTCTCAGCCAGTGCTTCCCTTCCCCTGATCTATTTCACAGGCAAGAACCGGATCAGTCCCCTCACTGCCCCCAACTTCTGCATGCTTCTTCGCAAGCACATCGGCAGTGCAAGGATCACAGCCATCCGCCAGCCGGAACTGGAACGTGTAGTGGAATTTGAGCTGGAGCATCTCAACGAGCTGGGCGACGTGTGCCACAAGGTTCTGATCATGGAGCTGATGGGCAAGCACAGCAACATTATTTTCTGCGATGACCAGAATATGATCCTGGACAGCATCAAGCACGTATCCTGCAACGTAAGCTCCGTCCGCGAAGTTCTTCCCGGACGCCCCTACTTTATTCCACACACTCAGGACAAGCTGGACCCGCTCACCATTTCCAAAGAAGACTTTATGGAAAAAGTCTGCGGAAAATCTACCGCCATTTCCAAGGCTCTTTACCAGACTCTTACCGGTCTTAGCCCGGTGATGGCACAGGAGCTTTGCTACCGCGCTTCCATTGACGGAAATGATGAGGCCACAGCCCTTGAGGAAAATGCCCGTGAAAAATTATATCAGGAATTTTCCGGTATGATGGAGCAGATCCGCAGGGAAGAATTTACCCCTGTTATTGTATACAAAGGAGATGAACCTGTAGAATACGGCGTTTTTCCTTTTGCTCAGTATGGAGAAGGCTTCTCCAGCCAGACGTATGAATCCGTTTCCGAGATGCTGGAAACCTACTACGCTTCCCGTGACGTGATCACCCGCATCCGCCAGAAATCCGCGGACCTTCGCAAGATCGTCCAGACCGCCCTTGACCGCAACCGCAAGAAGCTAAGTATTCAGCAGAAGCAGATGAAGGACACAGAGAAAAAGGACAAGTACAAGATCTACGGCGAGCTGATCAACACCTACGGCTACGGCCTGGAAGAAGGATGCAAATCCTTTAAAGCTGTAAACTATTATAATGGAGAGGAAATCACCATTCCCCTTGACCCTACCCTCACTCCCCAGGAGAATTCCAAGAAATACTTCGACCGCTACGGCAAGCTGAAGCGTACCCAGGAAGCCCTGGAGGTTCAGATTGCAGACACAGCCAGCGAGATCGAGCATCTGGAATCCATTTCCAATGCCCTTGATATTGCCACTGAGGAAAGCGACCTTTCCCAGATCAAGGAAGAGCTGATGGAGTACGGCTACGTGAAACGCCATTACGGAAACAAAAAAGGCGCCAAAATGCAGGTGAAGTCCAAGCCCTTCCACTATGTTTCCAGCGATGGCTACGATATTTATGTAGGCAAAAACAACTACCAGAACGACGAGCTTACCTTCAAGTTCGCCACAGGAAACGACTGGTGGTTTCACGCCAAAAAAATGCCCGGTTCCCACGTCGTAGTAAAAACCAAAGACGGCACCCTGCCGGACCGCACCTTCGAGGAAGCAGGCAATCTTGCCGCCTACTATTCCAAGGGACGCACTGCCCCCAAGGTGGAAATTGACTATCTTCAGAAAAAAAATGTGAAAAAGCCAGCCGGTGCCAAGCCTGGATTTGTGGTTTATTACACCAACTATTCTTTGATGGCTTCCCCGGATATTACAGGAATCGAGCAATTATCCTAACCGCGGCAAATGCAGATTTTATTTTGCGGCAAACCGGAATGTTTGCTGCACAACATACATTATTCTAAGAACAGGAGCAACCTATGAGTATTTTAAACGTTGAACACCTTACCCACGGCTTTGGTGACAGAGCTATTTTTCAGGATGTGTCCTTCCGCCTTCTCAAAGGAGAGCACATCGGCCTGGTAGGCGCCAACGGAGAAGGCAAATCCACCTTCTTCAACATTGTAACTGACAAATTAATGCCGGATGAGGGCAAGATCCAATGGGCAAAGAATGTCCGGGTAGGCTATCTGGACCAGCACTCTGTCCTTTCCCAGGGCATGACCATCCGCGATGTGCTGAAATCCGCTTTTTCCTGGCTTTTCGAGCTGGAAGAGCGAATGAATACCATCTGCGATTCTCTTGGAGAAGCTTCCCCAGAAGAAATGGAAGCTCTTATGGAGGAGCTTGGAACCATTCAGGATACTATGACCATGCACGATTTTTACATAATCGACTCTAAGGTGGAGGAGGTTGCCCGTGCACTTGGGCTTCTGGATCTGGGGCTTGACCGTGATGTTACAGATTTAAGCGGTGGTCAGCGTACCAAGGTTCTTCTTGCCAAGCTTCTTCTTGAGAAACCGGACATCCTTCTTCTTGACGAGCCCACCAACTATCTGGACGAAGAGCACATTGCCTGGCTGAAGCGTTATCTTCAGGAATATGAGAATGCTTTTATCCTCATCTCCCACGATATTCCGTTTTTGAACGATGTTATCAATATTGTTTACCATATGGAAAACCAGGAGCTGAACCGCTACGTAGGTGATTATGACCACTTCCAGGAGGTTTACGAGGTAAAAAAATCCCAGCTGGAGGCAGCTTATCGCCGTCAGCAGCAGGAAATCAGTGAGCTGAAGGATTTTGTTGCCAGAAACAAGGCTCGTGTTGCCACCCGAAATATGGCAATGTCCAGACAGAAAAAGCTGGACAAAATGGATGTGATCGAGCTTGCAGCTGAGAAGCCGAAGCCGGAATTTCATTTTAAACAGGGACGTACCCCTGGCAAATATATTTTTGAGACCAAGGATCTGGTAATCGGATACGATGAGCCCCTTTCCCGCCCTCTTACGCTTTCCATGGAAAGAGGTCAGAAAATTGCCCTGGTAGGTGCTAATGGAATCGGAAAAACCACTCTTCTGAAAAGCATCCTCGGACTGATTCCTGCACTGAAGGGAACCAGAGAATTAGGAGATAATCTTCAGATCGGTTATTTCGAGCAGGAGGTAAAGGGCGATAATAAAACCACCTGTATTGATGAGATCTGGGCAGAATTTCCATCCTACACCCAGTATGAAGTGCGCTCCGCACTTGCAAAATGCGGACTTACCACCAAGCACATTGAAAGTCAGGTCCGGGTACTCAGCGGCGGTGAGCAGGCCAAGGTGCGCCTGTGCAAGCTGGTAAACAAAGAGACCAACGTACTTCTTCTGGATGAGCCTACCAACCATCTGGATGTAGATGCCAAGGATGCTTTAAAGGAAGCACTGAAGGAATACAGAGGAAGCGTTCTTCTTATCTGCCACGAACCGGAGTTTTACCAGGATGTGGTTTCCCAGGTGTGGGACTGCAGTAAGTGGACCACGAAAGTACTTTAATTTAAAACGGACATGTCACCTAACAGCGACATCACCATATATGAAAGTCAGCTGCTTGGCGCCTATGGGCGCTCCCACAGCTGCCAACCGCATTCGTAATCCAGACTATCGCCCTACTTACTCATACGGTCTAGAGCCTGTTTGAAAAAGGCTCTAGAATATCCGATATCCAAAAATTCGCTCATGCAAGCATGGCTCATTCTTGGCTGCCGTCTGGGACTTTCATAATAAAAAAACGCCAGAGAGTTTGATTTCTAGGGTTCACCCAAACTCTCCGACGTTTTTTATAATTTTATGATTTATTCAGCATCAGCAGCAACCTTGCTTGCTCTTGCCTCGATCTCCTTCTGCTGGATATCTCCAGGTGCCTGCTCATAGCGTGCAAACTCATAGGAGAAGTCTCCGCTTCCGCCTGTCATGGAGCGAAGATCTGTGGAATATCCGTAAATCTCAAGAAGCGGCACATCGGCTTCAATGATAGTATTTCCATTGTGATCCGGATTCATGCCAAGGACACGGCCACGGCGTTTATTCAGATCGCCCATAACGTCACCGGTATATTTGTCCGGAACAGTAACCTTCATGGAAACGATTGGCTCAAGGAGTACAGGAGATGCGTCCATAAAGCCTTTCTTAAATGCCAGAATAGTTGCCATCTTAAATGCCATCTCAGAGGAATCTACCGGATGATAGGATCCGTCATAAAGAGTAGCCTTCACACCTACTACCGGATATGCAGCCAGAGGTCCCTTCTGAACGCATTCCTGAAGTCCCTTCTCAACTGCCGGGAAGTAGTTCTTCGGAACTACACCGCCAACTACAACCTGCTCAAATACATATGGAGTCTCCATATCACCGGACGGCTCAAAGCGCATCTTAACATGACCATACTGTCCGTGTCCGCCGGACTGTTTCTTATGCTTTCCTTCTACATCAGAATTCTTGCGAATAGTCTCACGGAACGGAACCTTCGGTTTGGAAAGCTCTACGTCTACTTTATAGCGATCCTTCAGCATGCTGACAACAACGTCAAGATGCTGGTCGCCCATGCCATAAATAAGGCTCTGGCGGTTCGCACCGTCATTCTCAACGCGGACAGTCTTATCCTCGCTCATGATCTTGGACAGAGCCTGGGAAATCTTATCCTCATCACCTTTATTTACAGCCTTAAATCTCTTATAGGTATAAGGTGTGGAAAGGATTGCCTTCGGATAAAGCACCGGATTGGCTTTGCCAGCAAGGCTGTCGCCAGTCTGAACGCTTACCAGCTTGGCAATGGCGCCGATATCACCTGCATGGAGTTCCGGAACCTCGATCGGCTTGGAACCCTGAAGAACATATAATTTGTTCAGGCGCTCCTCTGTACCTTTCTCCACATTGAGAAGGGTATCATCGGATTTGATAACACCGGAGC
>OLPE01000901.1_pt1 | contig 21285 bp, 18 predicted proteins | sample 1671901 | NCBI WGS metagenome assembly OLPE01 (sample SAMEA3136624, study PRJEB25190) | human gut metagenome | biome: human gut; feature: human-associated habitat; material: faeces | place: Austria | collected 2013 | reverse complement strand
GAATTGTAGATTTAATTACCATAATTGCATCTGGGTTATATTCAATAACCAGCTTGATTACAGCTTCTACCGCTGATGTATCAAAGAAATTTTTCTTGCTGTCATAGTTTGTCGGTGCAGCAATAACTACAAAATCCGCATCCTTATATGCAGCCTCCGCATCTAACGTAGCTGTCAGATTTAACTCTTTTTCTTTTAAGTATTTTTCAATATACTCATCCTGAATTGGACTGATCCTTTTATTGATTTTCTCTACCTTTTCCGGGACAATATCAACTGCCATTACCTCGTGATTTTGAGATAACAATGTAGCAATAGAAAGCCCTACATATCCGGTTCCCGCAACTGCAATCTTCATTATATCGTTTCTCTCCTTAAATTCCCTGAAATTAAATACCTAATATTTTAAAAGCTCTTTCCATATATTTATCCAAAGTACTCTTGCTACTGACTTGATAGGCTTCAATATCTTGGCTTTTCCATCCCTTCGCTTTTGTCAGATCAGCCATATATTCGTCAATCAACATATCTGGCTCAGCTACTGATTCCAGTTTTTTAGGTACTACTTTAATTCCTTCTGCCGCTAATTCCATTCGTCTTTCAATTTCATATTCATTCTCTTCTGGAATTTTATAATCCCGCCCTAAATACATAACTGTCTGAACAAATTTCACAGTATCCAAATCTGTTTGCATCAGGAAGTCATATACTTTATCACTATATGGCTGACCAGATTTTATTCTGTCTATCACATCTACTTTTTCTTCAGATTTTCTTATTTTGGATAAATGATAAACCTCTTTTAAAATGCCTTCGTATTGCTCATATTTTTTCAATCTACTCATAACCCCTCCATTGAAATCATACTTTATATTTCCTAAACTATTTCAAAAAATGTATCCGGTCTTTCTGGGTTAAAAATCTCATTACATGTCATAACAGTCACAAGATTTTCTGTTTCACTCAAGTTGATAATATTATGTGTCCAGCCTGGAATCATATGTATAGCCTCAATTTTATCTCCACTTACTTCAAATTCCACCTTTTCTCCTGTATTAATATTTCGTTCCTGAATCAATCCATGACCTGCCACAACGATGAAAAGTTCCCATTTGGAGTTATGCCAATGCTGCCCTTTTGTAATTCCCGGCCTGCTAATATTAATTGACACCTGACCACAATCCTGAGTATGCACTAATTCTGTAAAACTTCCACGGTCATCCACATTCATTTTTAAAGCATATTTGAATTTTTCTGTTGGCAAATATGTCAAATATAAACTATATAATTTCTTTGCGAAAGAACCTTCTGGCATTTTTGGCATCATAAGTGTCGTTGGCTGTTCTTTAAATTGCTGCAATAAGTCCACGATTTCTCCCAATGTAACTTTATGTGTCACTGGAACACAGCAATATTTTCCATCTTCTTTTATAACCGTTTCCACACCATCAAATTCACAGTGCTTCTCCTTGCCCTCCATCAGATCAAACATGCCTTCTACTAAATCATCAATGTACAGCAATTCCAATTCTGTACTACTGTCATTTACCATAAATTCTTCATCATTTGCTACTGCCCAGCAGAAAGTTGATACTGCGGAATTATACTTTGGTCTTGAATGTCCCATCAAATTAGGGAAACGGTATACGGCAACCTTAGCTCCTGTTTCATTTGCATAATCAAAAAACAATTCTTCGCCTGCTTTTTTTGAACGTCCATACTCTGAGTTTCCAAAACGTCCTGCAAGCGTAGCCTGTATTGATGAAGAAAGCATAATTGTTGCTTTATTATTGTATTTCTTTAATGTATTCAGTAAATCAGAAGCAAATCCAAAATTTCCCTTCATAAAATCTTCTGGATTTTCAGGGCGATTTACTCCCGCCAGATTAAATACAAAATCAGCCTTCTGACAATACTGATCTAATTCTTCTGGCGTTGAATCAAGATCATACTCATAGATATCTTCTACTGAGATATTCGGTCTTGTCCTATTTTTGTTATCCCGGATATTTTTTAAATTATTTACTAAGGCAGTGCCTACCATGCCTTTCGCACCTGTTACTAAAATATTCATACAACTCACATCCTTATTCCATTTGTTATAGAATCTGTGCAACACTCCATTTACACTTCTTTTCTCCAAACCATTTTATTAACAACACCTGTATAGCTCTGAATAATCTTTACAACTTTTGAACTAACATTTTCTTCAATATAATCTGGAACTGGGATACCATAATCTCCTGCTCGGTTCATTTCAACTGCAGTATCTACAGACTGTAACAATCCTTTTTCATCAATCCCTGAAAGAATAAAACACGCTTTATCCAATGCTTCCGGACGTTCTGTTGATGTACGGATACATACAGCCGGGAATGGATGTCCAACCGATGTGAAAAAGCTGCTCTCTTCCGGTAATGTTCCAGAATCTGACACTACTGCAAACGCATTCATCTGCAGACAGTTATAATCGTGGAACCCAAGTGGTTCATGCTGAATTACTCTCGGATCAAGTTTAAATCCAGTGGATTCAATTCTCTTTTTGCTTCTTGGATGGCATGAATATAAAATTGGCATATCATACTTCTCAGCCATCTTGTTGATTGCATTAAATAAAGATAAGAAATTCTTTTCTGTATCAATATTTTCCTCTCGATGTGCTGACAGCAAAATATATTTTCCTTTTTCCAAGCCAAGTCTGCTATGAATGTCTGATGCTTCAATCTCTGACAGATTATTATGCAATACCTCTGCCATAGGCGAACCAGTTACATAAGTACGCTCTTTTGGTAAACCACAATCTGCCAAATATCTACGAGCATGTTCAGAATATGCCATATTCACATCGGAAATAATATCCACAATACGTCTGTTTGTTTCTTCCGGAAGACATTCATCCTTGCAACGATTACCTGCCTCCATATGGAAAATCGGGATATGCAATCTCTTCGCACCAATCACTGACAAACAGCTATTAGTATCTCCAAGAACCAGCACTGCATCTGGTTTAATCTCTGCCATCAGCTTATAACTCTGTGCAATAATATTTCCACAAGTTTCTCCAAGATCTGCTCCGACAGCGTTCAAATATACTTCCGGATTCTCCAGCTTTAAGTCCTTAAAAAATACACCATTTAAGTTATAATCATAATTCTGTCCTGTATGGGCAAGAATCACATCAAAATACTTACGAGTTTTATTAATCACAGCAGCCAAACGGATAATCTCTGGTCTGGTTCCTACAATAATTAACAATTTTAACTTTCCATTTTCTTTCCATTTTACAGAATCATATGTTCCCATTATTATTCACACTCTCTTTCTTTGAATATTTATCATATATATCTTAATTTCTATTATGTAATGCTTGCAGATTCCTTACTTGTCGAATCTATCATGATTACTTCTGGAACTTTTTTACCTTCATCTATATCTCGATTATAACGATCAAGAAGTTTTTTTACCTTTACTGGATTTCCAACGTCAACCAATACATAAACCATATTGTCCGTCTTCTCAGCTTTTGCATATTCCTCCACCTGTGTGTCATATCCATGCATATACTGACCATTAGAAGACAATTTTACTTCTATAACCGTTATATCCTGTCCTCGGCTAATTTTAAAGTCAACAGGCCCTCTTCCCTCATCAGCTTCACAACTCAAACTTAAATTATTTGCCTGAATATAAGCTATACCCGATAAATGAATCACTCGTTGCACAATCTTTTCACGCTTCTGAGTTCCGGCACTTAATATGACTTCCCAACCTCTATTGTATTCTACCCAATTTTTGAAAAGATTCAAAATTTCAATCGAAGCAGTTTTACTGCCTATTTCTCTGTCTTTATACCTCGACAACCATGATATTCCACTTTTCTCTATTCTCTGCCATAATTTAGCAAGGAAATAATCAATCTGTTCTTCCGGATTGTATGCATCCAGTTTTTCCTTTCGGTACGCTTCAATAACCTGTTTACACTTTTCTGAATCCTTAAATATTTTCTCTCGCAAATAATATTTGCGATCAGTTGCAGCCCATTGTGTCCAGTGTTCTGCTACCTCATTATTCATCATAGCACGAATTGTATTATTCTCTACAATGACTGAATCTATTTCTTCCCATGATTTTGCTACCGGCAATTTATGCAATATTTCTGTCGGAAGCAAGAGTACCTCATATCCTTTTGCCGGGTTGCATAATAATCCATTATTAAACAACTTATCCGGATAATTATCTATTGTAATTCCAAGTTGTTGATTCACTCTCTCCGTATATGCCTGTATGTCTGGTAAAATCAATGTTGCAATCATATCACTTAAACGATCCGGTCCAACATTATCCTGAAACAACGGTAACAACTGAAAAAATTCTGGATCATCAATTCCAGCCTTAACTATATCATACGCTGTTTCTAATACCATCTTTGATATTTTAGGCCCAAATCCTGATCCTGGTGCCTTTTCCCCAAACCCTAAGCATATACCATTCACTTCTGAAAATTTAAATATATCGAATGCAGCTCGAAAATATGTATCTTTCACATTTTTTTGTTCTGCACGATCCAATAATTTTATAATTTTTCGAAAGAAATCATTGATTCTTTCGTAAGAACCTTTAAATTCTGGAGTAGTTGTTTCTTTTAATCTCTGGATGTTGATAAAAAACGCATTATCCTTATCCAATACCGGATCAAACACGCCCATATTCTCCAGTGCTTCTCCTATTTGCAAATAATCTGATAACAACATATTTCAGAACACCTCATCTCTACCATAGATGATCCCATCCTTTATTAAAATACTTCAATCTAAACTCATCACAAGCAGTTTTATATTGACTCATAATAATTACTGCATCGCTGTATGAACTTCTTCCTTTTCCATTCGTCTGTCCGTCCTCAGCTTCCAGTAACAAGTCCAAATATTGTGTAGAATCTTCTGATGCCATTATCTTTTTTAAAGGAGAGAGTACACGATTAACTTGATCTGTTTTAAATGCATTTGTTAAAGCATCTGGCTGTTTTTTTGACAATGCCGAAAATTCTGCATACAGACCGCCCAACAACTTTGCAAGCAAATTAAATCTTTCTTCATCTGTAGCTTCTGTATCTTCCCTTTCATTAAGTTCTTTAACAATCACAGCCACATCATCTCTTATTCGATTTGCCAATGTTGCACATTTTGGTACCCCCGGAGCCTTTTGTAATTCATATACACGCCCCTTCTCAAGCAGTTCCAAATTATCATAAATACGTTCTGCATTAACCTCGAAATTTGAATTATCACTCATCATGCACTCCCCCTTTCATTATATATGTATCTACTACTATTCCATTTTTGCAAGTTCAGCCTGAATATATTCCAAAGAAGCAATCTTTTCTTTTGTTTCTTCTAAATTCAATCTCTTAGTGTTATTGGAGTTAAACTCTGTCAGGGTATTTCTCTTCTCATCACCATCTTTGAAGTATTTATCATAATTCAGGCCTCGATTATCAGCCGGAACACGATAGAAATTACCCATGTCAATAGCTTTAGCACACTCTTCATTTGTAAGAAGTGTTTCATACATCTTCTCTCCATGACGAATACCAATTACCTTGATATCCTCTTTCTTGCCACCAAATAACTCGCACACTGCTTCAGCCTGTGTCTGAATTGTACAAGCTGGAGCTTTCTGAATCAGAAGATCTCCATTCTCGCCATGCTCAAATGCAAATAATACAAGATCAACAGCTTCCTCCAAGCTCATAATAAAACGTGTCATAGATGGCTCTGTCAGCGTAATAAGATTTCCCTGCTTAATCTGATCAATCCAAAGTGGAATAACTGATCCACGACTGCACATAACATTTCCATAACGAGTACAACAAATCTTTGTTTTTCCAGACATTCTGGATTTTGCAACCGCAACTTTTTCCTCGATTGCTTTTGTAATTCCCATTGCATTAATTGGATAAGCTGCCTTATCTGTTGATAAGCAAATAACAGACTCTACCCCCTCCTCAATCGCTGCCGTAAGCACATTCTCTGTTCCAATAACATTTGTACGAACTGCCTCCATCGGGAAGAACTCACATGATGGCACCTGTTTTAAAGCCGCTGCATGAAAGATGTAATCTACTCCTGGCATTGCTGCTCTTACGGACTGTAAATCACGAACATCTCCAATATAAAACTTGATTTTATCTGCTACTTCCGGCATTCTCGCCTGAAAATCGTGTCGCATATCATCCTGCTTCTTTTCATCTCGTGAAAAAATGCGGATTTCACCAATATCTGTTTTAAGGAAACGATTCAAAACTGCATTTCCAAATGAACCCGTTCCACCAGTTATCATTAATGTTTTTCCTTTAAATAAACTCATTTTTTTCTCCTTTTATTTTATATTTTATTTTTTCTTAATAACCAAACCCACAATTTTATTTTTTGTTACTTTCCAATAAATTAAACAAATTACTGCATATGTAATTATTCCTGCCAAAACTTCAAAGAAAAGAGCAACAATGCCCCCATTAAAGCACAGAGCCACTACTCTTACAATTGTAAACATAATAACTCCGAATACCACATATATCATGGACTTAAAAATTGTAGTTAAACATGAAATATATTTATTCATTTTTATATATTGCCAAACACAACTCACCAATTCTGCCACTAATGTACCAATAACTGCTCCTAATGCTCCTAACCTTGATATTAAAAACCAATTCACCACAAAATTGACACCTGCACCGCAAAATACAGACTCTATAAATATTTTTTCTTTATGATTTGGTATTAAATATTGCATTCGAGCAATTTCTGAAAGACCTTTTATTACGAGAACCGGGGATAGCGCAATAATTAATCTGATACATTCATCATAACCCTTCCCAAAAAAGAACGGTGTAAACTCTTTTGAAATTGCAGAAATTCCACATGCCATTGCTACAGCAACTACAATGATTAATTCAATAGAAAGTAAAAAAAGTTTTCTTGCTTCCTCTAATTTTCCTTCTTTATTTAAAGAAGTCATCCTCGGTAACATAACAGTCCCAACACCCGTTAATATGCCTATTGGAATGTTAATAATTTTATCAGCGTTATAGTAATAGCCTACTTGTTTATAAGTACTTAATAAGCCCAACATCGTTTTATCCATAATGTGATAAACTGACATTGCCATCAATGGAACAAACAAAACTAAATTAGGTTTTATGTGGCTAGCAACTTCAAACCATGAAATCTTTTTAATAGCTTTTAATTCTATCTCTTTTGATGCAAAAAACCAAAGTATTGCATTACTAAGAAACGTACTACCAGACATAATTACTGTGTATATCCAAAGATCACTCGGCTTTCTAACCAACATTAAAATCAATATTACAGAGCAAATTCGAATAACCATATTTCTTGACACAGTTATCTTAAATTTCTCTACTCCAAAAAATAGCCAGTTGATATCGACCAATGATCCTAATAAGTAAAAAATTTGTAAAAAAGCTATGTATATATTTTGAGAACATATCTGGGTTAAATAAAACGCATACACGCTTATTGAAATTACTGTACAGCATAATTGAAGCATATATATATTCCAAAACGTCTTACTTCTTTTTCCCCTATCTTTCCCACAATCTGCAATAGTTCTCGTTCCATAATTCACTACACCAAGCATTGCAAATAATGTAAAATAATTAACGATAGATTGTGTATATGAAAAAACCCCTTGCTTTTCAGCTCCTAATACTCTCGCTAAATACGGTGATGTAATTAACGGGATACATGTATTTAATATTTGATATATTGTCTGATATCCTAAATTTTTTTTAAGTTTACTCATTTGAACTTCCTTTTACTTATTAAGCATATTTTTCTATACCACGCGCAAACAATATGCCATACATTAACCACATATAATAGCATTTAACACCTGGTCCTATAGGAGCTAATCCCTCAAATATGCTATTTATTCCATAACCTATACATACAATGACAAGTATCGAAGAATAAACGTTTGTTCTGTCAAATTTTAAACTTTTTATAATCGGTAAATATGCTATTCCAATTATAATGCTTCCTGTAATAATGCCAAATTGTAATATACATGATAAAGGGAAACATTCAAAATACAAGGAACCTATTCCAGTCAACCAATGTCCTTCTATTAAAGCTGGAAATTCTGATACAATAGAAACTCTTCCAGATGTTAGTGAATCCAAACTTGAAGCGTTTCTTCCTGCAAACATTATATTCCCCACAAACATATCAAATAAATTTTCATTCATAAGTAAAACTAATGTGCCAATTAGCACCACTACCGTTAATAAATATTTTATTTTACGATTAAATTGTTTTCCTAAAATAATGTAAAGCAAGCATATTGCAAATCCAACAATCGTAGCTCTTGATTTTAAAAGCATCAGCAAAATTACTTCAAAAAATATGACTACTATTTTTAGCAAATTGAAAATCCTAAATTTATCAAAATGGATAAACATAAGTATAACAATAGCAGTAAATATAATTTGCGATATTGAATTTTTTGATGCGTACGCATATTGACGTGACGTAATATCAAATCCAGCAGCAAAATATTCCACATATATCGAAACAGCTACCATTGTTGCTGATATTACATATGACATAGAAACAATTTTTAAATCTTTATCCGAAAACTGATCTCCTACAAAAGTTCCTAGGCAATAAATAAAAAGCGACAAAATCAAGCTTTGTAATACCGAGGAATTGAAATATGAATTATTCGTCACAATAGATGACAATAATATTAATACGAATACACTACATATGGCAAAAAACATCTTAAATGTACTATAGAACACTTTAATCTTTTTTTTAAGAAAAATGTACAATAGTAACATAATCCACATTGGCATATTCAATTTTTGAGTCATCCCGGCGGAAACAAAAAATGGAAGCTGAGAAATATTCGAAAGAAAACACGCAAGAGCAACCAGAAGCATAAAACCTCTATTTTTTTTCTCATCTACTATTTCAAATTGATCATTTACCATTTCTTTTATGTCCTTCCAACTTTAATATTACCAATTAAACACATCATTCAAATATTTTTCTGCAACCTTATAATCTGAATATTCTTCAACGGTCTTATATCCCTGTTCCACAATTTTCTTTAGTGTATCGTAATCATTTCTCGTAATGTTTTCTATGATTTGCCTTAATTCTCCGTCATCTGCCTCATGACAAAGGAACCCGTTATCCGTATTTATAATAATACCATCTACACCACCATTTTTAGACGCAATAGTCAAACAACTAGCAGCCATAGCTTCAAGGTACACCAAACCAAATATTTCATTCGTACTAATCATTACAAAGACATGTGTATCTTCAAGTATTTGCATAACTTTGTCTCTTGAAACACGACCCCAGAAATGAATTTTATCTGCACAATTAAGTTTTTGTGCTAATTCTTCCAGTTCTGTGCGAGAAGCACCCTCTCCCACAATGTTGAATTCCCATCTTATATCTTTAATTTCTGATAATGCTTTTATTGTAGCGTCTATATTTTTATAAGAAACAAGTCGTCCAACATAAGTTATTTTCCACGTTTCAATGTCTCTATACTTTTCTGTATTAAGTCTATAATTCTTTAAATACTCATCTGGCACACCTGAATTACATACAAATGGTAATTTTTCTAATTGAAGTATTTCTTTAATTTGCTTTGCCTGCGATAGAGATCTTGCACCTAACGAATCTATATTTTTCAAATACTTTTCAGCATTAAACTTTGGTGAATCAATATATCCCGTCCCATGTAAAACTACTGCTGTTTTACAATGGTATATTGTCTTTAATTCCGAAATTATCTCCATTTGCGGACTTGCCCAATGCCCAGTTATTACATCTGGTTCAAATTTTTCCTTTTTCAGAGTAGCTATAATTTTGTTCACCTGTCTTTTTATAACACTATCGCCAGGTTGTGAATGAGGAATAAACTTTTTTATTGGAAATCGAAATACTTTTACTCCATTATCCTGATATTCCTTTTCTTTAACTGCATTAAAATCAGAAATCGCAAATCCCATTCTTGCTGCTAAAGATTTTTTTATTTTCTCTGGAATTTCATGAATTACTCTAGGATAACAATGTGAATTATGGATAACAAGGACCTCATGCCCCTGTTTCTTCCACTCTTTCACAAACGAATTCACAATATTAGTAGATGTATCCTTGTTACCCAAAGATTCATCTTTATACACTGAGGTTAGCATTAATATTCTCATCTTATTTCTCCTTGATTATTTCAATGAATTTCTGTGGATTGTCAAACAAATGAGAATACTTTTCTATTTTTTCATCGCTCCATTCCCACCAAGCTGTTTGCAATAACTCTTTCCTTGTTTCTTCATCAAACCTATTTCTAATTTTTTTTGCAGGATTACCAGCCCATATTTCATATGGTGGAATATCGTGTGTGACAACGCTCCCTGTTCCCACAACTGCTCCCACTCCTATTGTTACTCCTGATAAAACGGTTACTCCTGCGCCAATCCACACATCCGAGCTAATTACTATTTTTTTATCAGAAATATCATCAAATTTTGCAAAATTTTTGTTCAAAATATTCTTTCCCTTATGAAAAACCGGAGACGACGAAACTCTTTCTATTGGATGCATTGCACCGCCTAATCGACAATTATCTGCTATTGAAACAAAAGAGCCTATATCGCAATTTAAAATAAAGCAATCATGCCCACAATATGAGTATCTATTTATACTTGAATTGTTCATTTGAGTACCTGAACAAATCTTCGCATTTTTATTTACTTGGCAATTTGTTAAAGCTGCCGGATTAAAAATAGTTCTAATTCCTTTAGCAACTATACGTTTTAAATCCATTATTTTTCTCCAAAACCAACTATAATTTTTCTAAAAATGTTTCATTATTATGTCGTATCCATTCCTTGTCGAATAATACTTATTTAAATAATTCCACTCTTTTTCAGCTACACTTTGTATTTGCATAATTTTATTCACACACTCAACAAATCCATTTACATCATTACTTTCACACCAGCTTCCAAATCCAGCCTCTTCTATAATTTTTCCTATATCTGTATTCGGATCTGTACATGCTAAAACTGGAATTTTGGCTTGCATGTAGCTTAATACTCGACTTGGAAAATTAGGAATAGTAAAGCGATGATCCAAAAAAATCATTCCTACATCGCAAGCGCCTACCATAGTATCATAATCTTCTTGTGGCAGTCTTTTCATCAATCTGATATTATTCTGATTGCTACTTTTTACAAATTCCTCAATTTTTCCATATTCAGTTCCATCTCCTACAATAAGGAAATAATTATCTTTACTGTTTTCTTGGCTATGTAAACACTCTATCAAAAAATCTATTCCTTGTGGTTTTCCTAAATTACCACCATATACAAACACCCTTTTTTCCAAAGGAATATCATATTTTTTTCTAATACTTCTGCGTTCTTCTGCGTTTATAGATTTATCCACTACTTCAATACAATTTGGACATACTTCCACTCTATAATTATCAATTTCTGGGTTGTTTTGTTTTACATATTCTACGTTTGCCGGACTCATACAGCCAATATAGTCTGATAAGCCATAAAGCTTTTTTTCTTTGTTACGGAAAAATTTATACAAATGTCCCTTAATACCAGATTTACTCATCATACCTATATCTACTGCATTCTGAGGAAAAATGTCTTTAAGCAAAAGATATGTTTTTGCATTATCTCTACGCTTTACATATTCTATTGCATTGCAAAACGTAATCGGAGGTGTCGAATACATAACAAGATCAAATTTAACATTTGAATAATATTTTTTTATTGCTTTAATAAAAATTGGCTCTATTGACAACTGGGCAAGACCTTTTTCTATTAAACTTACCATTCCTGTTACATTTCCGGTTCTCACATGAAGCATATGAATTCCATTTTTTTCTTCATACGCTGTCTGAAGTCCTGTTCTTTTTTCATATGGACTAATTGTATATACAGAATGTCCAGCATCACGAAAATATCGTAATAAATCGCAATATATTGTATGTTCTTCAATATTATCCATTTTTCCTATTGTCATAAATAAAACATTCATTTATATTACACCTCAAAATTCTTTATACATATTTCATTGTACTTCATCATATAAATGTCTGATTTGTATGTTCCAATAGCTGGCTTGTTACTATTTCCTTCAAGATTGTTTTCTATCAATTTCATATGGTCACATCCACACTCATATGCATGAGGATATCCACCGCCAAAACGAGGATTAACTTCTGATATATAATACTCTCCATCAATATCAAAAATATCAATATCAATTTGACCTCTGTATCCAGCTTTTGAAACAAATTTCTTTATAAGATCAAATAACTTATCATCCTTAAAAGAAACAGCTTTATCTGTTTCTCCTGCCCTCATTTTTAATTTTTTCTTTGTAAAGATAGAAACAATTTCTCCAGAAACCATATCAATATATACATCTGCACCTATTTCTTGCCCATTAAGAAATTCTTGAATCATAAGTCCCTCATTATGTGCAAATAATAATTCTACTGTCTCTTTATCATAAACTTTTGAAATAGCAATACTCGCGCTACCTCTTGCTGGTTTCACAAATACTGGATATGTTATTGTTTTATTATTAATATCTTTATAGAACTCTTCCTTATCCATATAAGATTTTGCACAATTGTATCCATTTTTGTTAAGCCACAAATACATCTGATATTTGTCTAACGACATTTCACACAGTTCGTATGAAGAACCGATTACTTTTACACCGATATCTTCAAATTTTTTTTCATTCTGCGCAAGCAACGATAATTCTGGATCTATTAATGATAAAACACCATTGATGTTTTCTTTTTTACATATATCCAAAATAATGTCCATATATTCCGGATCTGTCATTTTAGGAACAATATAATACTTATCTGCTTCATATATTGCAGGTGCCAGTTTACTCATATCAGTTGCAACAACTTTCCCATTCCCCGAAAGCGTTTTTACAAAGTATTCAACTATTTTGTTTCTGGTTCCTGCACTTAAAATCAATATATTCATAATGTGTTACTCCCTTAATTACTTATTACTATTTTCATTCTTTAACTTTTCCGCACGAATTTCTGCCATATTACCTTCTGTTTTATTCGTATCGGTTGCAATATTGCTATGTGATAAAAATTTTTTTACCGTTTGAAATATAATTTTCACATCTCCTAAAAACGTGATTTTTTCAGTGTACTGAACATCCAACTCAAATCGTTTATCCCAGTCTAAATAATTTCTTCCATTGACTTGAGCTAAGCCAGATAAGCCAGGTCGTACATCATGTCTATGTCGTTCTCGTTCTGTATACCAAGGAAGATAAGATGGCAGCAACGGTCTTGGTCCTAAGATGCTCATATCGCCTTTGGCTATATTAAATGCTTCTGGCAATTCGTCTAAGCTAGTTGCTCTAAGTATTTTCCCAAATTGGGTAAGCCTTTCACTATCCGGCAATAAATTTCCGCTTTCATCTTTTTCATCTGTCATTGTTCTAAACTTATATAATTTAAATATTTTCTCATCTTTTCCCGGTCTATCTTGTGTAAAAATCACTGGAGAACCCAATTTCACTCTAACCAATATTGCAATTATCAGATAGAGCCATGAAAAAACTATTATTGCGATTAAACTACATATCAAATCTAATGGTCTTTTTATATATTTTTCATATGGTCCATATGGCTTATGCTTTATTTTTTCCATTATAAATTCCTCTATTTTACTCGAAGCAACTCTTAATTACTTCAATAATTCTATTCTGCTGTTCTGCTGTCATTTTATTGTCACTTGGCAGACATAATCCTCTTGTAAAAATATCCATACCTGCATCAGCTACTCCACCTGAAATATACGCATTTGATCTGGCACGTCCATTTCCATCTCTGACAACAAATGGATTCAAACGATAAATTGGCTGCATATGCATTGGCTTCCAAATTGGTCTTCCTTCTGCATTAATAGATGCAATCGCTTCTAAAATCTCTGTCGGACAGGACTTTCCTGTTTCTTTCACATAACATACATCCTGCTCGCCACGAACCTGCTTACACATTGCATCTTTATCAATAATCAGACAAGACAACCAGTAATTTGGTTTAGAGTTTTCCAAATCCATTGGATTCATAGATACTGGCAGCCCTTTTAATCCTTCTTTATATCGCTCATAAATTGCTTTCTTCTGTGCAATATGTTCTTTCAGGTAAGGAAACTGTCCACGAACAACACCAGCAACCACATTACTCATACGATAGTTATATCCCAGTTCTTCATGCTGATACCATGCTGCATTTTCTCTTGCCTGAGTAGACCACTTACGCACTTTGTTTGCTGCTTCTTCATCATCAGTCAGGAAGCATCCACCTGAGCTTCCTGTAATGATTTTATTTCCATTAAAAGAAATCGTATTGTATTTTCCAAATGTTCCCGTCTGAACACCTTTATATGTAGCTCCCATAGATTCAGCAGCGTCTTCAACAAGAATTGCTCCATGTTTTTTTATGATAGAGTTCAACTCATCAATCTTTCCCGGTGTACCATAAAGATGAGCTATTACTACTACTTTTGTATCTGGATAAATTTCAAAAGCCTTTTCCAAAGCTACCGGATCCATATTCCATGTATCGTATTCTGTGTCAATGAATACCGGTTCCCCACCTTCATACACAATCGGATTAACAGTCGCATCAAATGTCATATCTGAACAGAACACTTTTTTACCTTCTAATGCACCATGCCCTACCTTTGGCATTCCATACGCCTTAATTCCTGCTAACTTCATAGATAAGTGTAAAGATGCTGTTCCGGCTGACAATGCAACCGCATGTTTGCAACCAATGTATTCACAGGCAAGTCTTTCAACTTCATTGATATTTTTTCCAACTGTTGACATCCAGTTTGTTTCATATGCTTCCTTTACATATTCAATCTCCGGACCATGCATAGTCGGACTGCTTAACCAAACCTTTGATTCAAATTTTTCAAAATTATTGTTCTCTTTAAACATATGTATTTACCTCTTTTATATCGTTCTATGTTGTGGCTATTCTTTATGCAATCTCTTTATTTACCTCTTCCGGTGTCTTAAATGTTGGTACAACACTTCGGAGAGCTTCTTTTGCGATCAGATCATCACCCGTATCGCAGGCATTTCTAAGAGTCTGGATTTTTTTATTTATTTCTTCCTCACTTACTGGTGTATCCCTTTCTATGAAGATCATACTGTTGTCTGTCTTATCCAGTTCTTCTGTCTTAACTAACAATTCCTCGTATAACTTTTCTCCCGGTCTTAATCCTGTTTCAATAATTTCAATTCCCTGAACACCAGATAAACGGATCATATTTTCTGCCAGATCCATAATCTTAACCGGCTGTCCCATATCCAGAACAAATAATTCTCCGTTGTTTGCAATCGCCCCACTCTGAAGAACAAGCTGTGAAGCCTCTGGAATTGTCATAAAGTATCTGATAATTCTCTTATCTGTAACAGTAACCGGACCACCATTCGCAATCTGACGCTTAAACAACGGAATAACCGATCCTGCACTACCCAGTACATTTCCAAATCGTGTAGCACTGTATTTTACTTTTCCATGTGTGCTTGCACTCTGCACGATCATTTCACACATTCTCTTTGTCGCACCCATAACGTTGGTTGGATTGACTGCTTTATCTGTGGATACCATCATAAAGCGTTCTGCTCCATATTCTTCGCAAAGCTCTACCAGATTCTGTGTACCAAATACATTGTTATAGATAGCTTCTACACAGTTATGCTCCATCAGCGGAACATGTTTATGAGCTGCTGCATTGATAATGATCTGCGGATGGTATTTTTCAAATACTCTTTCAAGTGCTTTTCTATGAGTAATAGAACAAATTTCAATCTGTAAATCTAAGCTATTCCCATACGCTATTTTCAATTCCTGCTGAACGTCATAAGCACCATTTTCATAAATATCAAGGATAATAATTTTCTTCGGTTGCATCTTTGCCAACTGTCTGCACAGTTCAGAACCAATAGAGCCACCTCCACCAGTGATCAGCACAATTTTGTCCTTGTAGTATGCATTTGTTCTTTCATCCGAAACTACCAGTGGTTTTCTGAATAAAAGTTCTTCAATATCAAATTCTCTAAGATGTCTTTTTCCTCCTGCGGCATATACAGTTGGGTAATCATATACTTTCAATTTATATCCTGCATCTTTGTAATAATCATAAAGTGCCTTCTTTTTCTTAGCGTCCATTGATGGGATTGCAAAGATGATTTCCTGTACCTCAAATTCTCCCAAACGTTTAAATGTTGCTTCATCTTCAGACCATACAGGAATACCATGTATATCTCGTCCAACTTTTTCTCTATTAATATCAATGAAGCATCTTGGTATATATGCTGCTTCAGCATTATTCAAAAGTTCTTCTGCCAGACTTACACCAACTCGTCCAGCACCGATAATTGCAACTTTGATTTTCTGAACTTCTTTTTCATTTCCTGCTTCTATGCCAGAAAACATATGTAATAATGTAGAAAGAATTTTTCCTCTTGTAGTTTCCTGATTTCCGCACTTATATGCGTAGCGATACATCATACGAAGTGCTAACGCTCCTAAAAGGTTCAAACTGACAATTGAAAGCATTCTGGCAAATGTAATTTTTTGAACTGGAAGCAGGAGTTCCAAACCCAAATACGCTACAAAAGCGATAGAATCAGTAAACAACAAGCGGATATAGCACTGAATTCCACCATATCTCCATACTTGTCCATAAATTTTACCCAAAAGACGTGCTGCAAAAATACACAGGACAGATAAACCAACTTGCTGAAAAATTCCAACAGGCGATAATTTATCCATTCCTCCATATAAGACTAAAAGAATTATTGCTACTACTGCATAAACAACCAAGTCGTACCCGACAAGCATCCAACGTATATTCGGCGTACTTTGGTTTGTACGGTTTATATCCATATTTTTTTCATTTGATTGACTATTCATTGTGTACCCCCCCACACACACGAAAACCGGGGCGGTTTCTTCCTTTCATTTTTTATTTTTTACTGCTTGCTTGTAAGTGGTGTAAACAACACAGTTCCCTGCTCTGTTTCAGTTCCTATTTCAAGTACGCTTGTTGATTTCACAATCGTTCCAGATTTTAATGTACAGCTATCTCCAATAAAGCTATATGGCTCCACCACTGTATTAGCACCTATAACTGTTGCCTGACCGATAGTGCTTCCACAACCAACAACTGCTCTCGGCTCAACAATGCAACCAGGCATTAAATTAGCTGATGGAGAAATTGTAGAATCCATATGGAATAAAACCGGAATATTATAAAGTGCTTCTAATTTCTTATTCCATTCAAGTCTTTTTGCGCCATCATCACATGCAGCTATTGCACAGTTATATTCTGGATAAAAAGTTTCTACTTCTTCCAGTTTTCCAATAGCACCTTCTCTGTCATTATCTACAAAGGAGATTTCTTCAAAGCAACCCATTGACTCTGCTATCTCTTTCACATAATCTCCATATCTTTTAGAGGCTACAATTAATAATTTTCTTCCCATTTTCAAAACACTCCTCATAATTATTTATTTTTATTAGGTAAGTTCTTCAACACGACGACTAGCCTGTGAATGTTCTTATTAAAAAGATCATTCGCAGGCTAGGTCAAACCTCCTTATCATAATTTTTCAGCTTATAGTGTGGGTCAAAATAAGCATCCAAGAAACCATTCACTTTCGCAGTTTCGTAACTTACTCGACACAACCATACAGAAAAATTATCATAACAAAATTCGACTAAGCCAGCGAAACCCTTGTAAAATCGAGGTTTTTCTTGGTTGTTCCTATTATACCACTATCTCCTTTCAACACGTTAAAAAACTGCGGGAACTCATCCAAGCTTGTCCTTCTGATAAAATCACCAATACCCGTTTTATGTGTTCCATCCGGAAGAATTTTGTTTCCGATAACTCGAGGGTCAAAGTCAAGTTTAAACATTTTCCCATCCCCAAGTTTGTTATCCTTCATAAGTTCTGCTTTACGTTCCTCAGCATCCATATACATGCTTCGGAATTTATACATCTTAAATTTTTTTCCATTCTTTCCAACTCGCTCTTGAGCAAAGAAAATTGGACCTGGTGATGCAATATAAATTGCCGGTCCGACAAAAATACAAATAATTCCTGTAAGAATACATCCAACCAATCCACCAGCTATATCCATTAAGCGTTTTAACATCAATTGTCTAGTTGAAGCATAATTAATACTTGTAGTAAGAACTGTATAATTTCCTACCTTTTCTACAAACTGTTTTTTACCTGTTACATTTGTAATTTTTGCAAGATTTAAATGAACTGTTACTCCTGTTTCTGTAAGTTTTTCAATTAATTCTGCCGGATATGGAAGTACTTCTGAAATAACAATTAAAACCTCATCTATCCATTCTTGGCACACATACATCGCTGCGTTTTCTTCATTCGCAACTACAGGAACCCCCTTAACCATTCTGCCAGTCCAGTCAACATCAATTACTACAACCCCTGCTAATGAATATCTTGCATAATTATTTTCCTGCATATTAGATACCACTTGTTCAGCGACATCCTCCGAAGTGATAATGAGTAACTTTCTTTCCCCACCATCTTCCATCTTCTTTCTTAACAACCGCTTCCACAATTCTCGCACTATGTATGTAATCACAGCATAAAATACAACTGTAAGAATCAATGTTAATCTTGAAAAATCTTGACCTTGCTGCAATAAAAACAAATACAAAATTGCCAATGCACCAACCATAATAGAATGGTTTATTGTCACTACAAAGTCACGATAATAGCCTCGTTTTAAAACACTCTTCATAGTTCCATATGCAAAAATCACAACAAGATTTGCCAACTCAAGAAATACTGCCATATTTCGATATATAATCATTGCATATGGATTAAATCCATATCCACTAACTGCATATGCAAGAACATATGCCAGCTGCAAACAAATCATATCTAAGACTATAAAGTCTGCGTGTTTTAACCATCCTTCTGAATCTTTTCTATACATAGATTTTTCTCTTTCCCCTCACATTTTTTGTAATTTATATGTCAACTTACGATTGTCCCCACAATAACGTAAGCATCTTTCTAAGTAAAATAAAATAAAACCAAACAGGATAAACGTTCCAAAGAAAAAGACATTCATCCCAATTACATTTTTTTCACATGGATTTAGTAAGATATGTAACTCTCCCCAAAGCCATATAGAAAATAGAATGAAACAACTTAAGGGCATTACATATAGATTTATTAGATATGTAATATAAGGGTTCCGATATTCAGTTTTCTTCCCATTAATTGGGGTTGGGGAATTATATCTGCGATCCATTTTCCACGTTCGCAACATCCTAATCATCCTTTCCTATACCCCCCCCCGATTAAATCAGGGGCTTGTTATTCTATCTTTGTTCTTTGTTTCAATATTCTTTCCTACGACTCCTAGCCCATGTATCAACGGGTACACAGGCTATGTCGAATTCTCCTTATCATTTTTGTTGCTCGTAAGATTGGGTCAAAATGAGCATGCAAAGAGCCTGCTAGCTTCAATGATTTCCGACCATGTATCAGAACTCACTTGCAACAAATAATGGACATCCGAGAGAACTCTACATAGCGAAAGCCGCTGAAAACTGCGGTTTTTCCTTGGTTGTTCCTATTATATCTCGGACTCCCACAAGGCTCATGGAGCCGTTCAGCACATTCCAAAACTGTGGGAACTCATCCAAAGAAGTTTTTCGGATAAATTCTCCGATTCCGGTCTTCTTTCGGCCGTCTGGGAGAACTTTATTTCCAATGACACGGGGGTCGAAGTCGATCTTAAACATGCGTCCGTCACTCATCTTGTTCTGGGACATCAGTTCCGCTTTTCGTGCTTCCGCATCCATGTACATGCTTCGGAATTTGTACATCTTAAAGGGTTTTCCGTTTTTACCGATCCTGGTCTGAGAAAAGAAGATCGGGCCGGGTGAACTGATGTAAATGGCAGGTCCTACAAAAATAAAGATAATTCCTGTAAGGAGACAGCCTACCAGACCTCCTGCAATATCCATGAGTCTCTTGACCATGGCCTGGCGGTCGGTTGCATAGTTCATACTTGTGGTGATCACGGTATAGTCACCGATCTTTTCTACGAATTGTTTCTGGCCCTTTGTTTTATGGATCTTGGAGAGATTGATATGAACAACGATTCCCATCTCGAGCAGCTCAGCATAAAGGCTCTCCGGATATTCATGTCCATCGCCTACGTTGATCAGTACCTCATCCACCCAGTGCTGACAGATATAAGTAGCTGCGTCTTTTATGGATGCTACAACGGGAATCCCATTGATCTCTTTATCCGTTCTTTTCTGATCCACCAGAATAATTCCATTGATGTTGTAACGGTTATAATTATGTTTACGGATGGATTCTACTACAGATTCCACAATATCTGAGGAAGTAACGATATACAGGGAATGTTCCCCTCGTTCTGCCATCATATGGACAAGATGTTTTTTCCAGAGAATTCTGACTACATAAGATAAGATACCATAGAAGATACCTGTCAGATACAGAACTGCTCTTGAAAAGTTCCTGCTGTCGTCTACTGTAAAGAGATAAAGGCCTGCTGCCAACTCGATCATAATGATCTGTTTCACCATTATGTTCAGTTCACGGTAATATCCTCTTCTGAGAACGCCTGTATAGCTTTCGAACAGCATGAGCACGATCAGATCTGCACATAGAATAAATAACAAAGCATTGCGATAAATCCCATTGTCTATAAGGTTGATGTAGCTATGAACACGAATAAAATGCGCCAATAAAAATGCCAGAAACAGGCATATCAGATCCAATAAGATAAAATCCTTATGTTTGTACCACCCATGAGATTTCTTTTCATACATATTTTCTTCCGTTCCTCCTAATATGTTGATTTTATCCTAATTTGATGCTTTTCCTGTAATGTCGTGTTGTTTTATGCCTTTTTTCATCGAAATGTAGAAATTTTGTCTGTTTTTTATCATACCATTCTGGGTTTCTTATGTCAACAGCATAAGATGTCGGTTCACGACAAACGCATGAATGGTTAGCAACTGCAAATTTTATTTTTTCTACTTTTTAAGCTTCTAAAAGCTCCTCTAAATACTTAATTGGACGCAAACTTACTACGAACCTTTTCTTTCTCATTGACA
>OLPE01000900.1_pt1 | contig 21332 bp, 18 predicted proteins | sample 1671901 | NCBI WGS metagenome assembly OLPE01 (sample SAMEA3136624, study PRJEB25190) | human gut metagenome | biome: human gut; feature: human-associated habitat; material: faeces | place: Austria | collected 2013 | reverse complement strand
TGGTATCCGGCTTGAAAATGAACTTCTGGTACGCGAGGGGGAGGAGAATAAATATGGACAGTTCATGTATTTTGAACCGCTTACCTATGTACCGATAGATCTGGACGCGATCAACCCGGACCTGATGTCCAGAGAAGAGAGAAAGATGCTGAACAAGTATCATAAGGCAGTATATAAAAAGGTATCTCCTTACCTGAACAGCAAGGATAAGGAGTGGCTGGGGAAATATACCCGGGAGATATAGGAAGGCAAAGAGAGTTAACTTCTTTTTTCCTGAACGAAACGGAAAAAGTATAGTTGAAGGAAAATACGTCTCAGTTGTACATTATTATTATAAAAGTTGGCAGTTTAAAAATGGTGCATCATTATAACCAACAATTTGATTATGCTTAATAATAAGTAGAAGTTGGGAGAAAAGAAGTATGGATAAGAAGTTAACGATTAGAGAAAGCTTCCACCTGGGCAAAGGTTGGAATCTGATGTTTTTTGCAATTCTCGCGATGCTGGTAACCAACGCGGGAGTCAACGATGGACTGAACATTGCATTGCCGGCCATTGCCGAAGGGGCGGGGCTTGATTATGAACTATGCCTGAGCATGGGAACCGTAGCGGGCTTCGTAGGCGTTGCGATGATGCTCGTAATTGCCAAATTCCGAGACCGTTTTGGCGGCAGAAAGGTAAGCGCCGCATTGTTCATTATATTTGGGCTCACATTTTACTTCCTGTTTTTGAGGGCAACGAATATTGTAATGTATGGGTTATCACAATGCATCATGGTAAGCTGCGGACAGGGGTGCTTTTATCTTTGCACCGGACCGATGCAGTCCGACTGGTTCCCCAAGAAACGGGGAGTCGTCAATGGAATCAGTACCATAGGCGCGAATATCGGCACAGCGGTGCTGGCGCCGATCATGACAGTATTGCTGACGATGGCAGAATATAAGACAAGCCTTTCCGTGTTTGCCGTAGCGGCCATCGCACTGGGAATATTTGCCTATGCGACGCTAAGAGATGATCCGATTGAAGCAGGCATGTATCCGGATAACGTGACCAAAGAAGTCTACGAAGCGGAATATAAGAATCTGACGGATCATGAGGATTATGTCAGCGACTGGACGATACCGATGATGCTCAGATGCAAGGAAGTATGGCTGGCGGCAGTAGTTCCGGGATTCATTACCCTGGGCCTTCTGGGGATCATTACCCAATTCGTGCCTCGAAATACCGCGCTTGGACTATCCAACGGGGTGGCCATATCTGCGATGACGGTGGCAGGACTGGTAGGAATCGTAGGAAGCTACGCGATCGGCTACATTGACACGAAGCTTGGGACAAAGAAAGCCTGCATGATATACTGCGGCATCTTCGCGCTGGGGATACTCTTTAATCTCCTGGCATCTTACTGGCTGCCTTTTGTATACATCTCCATATTTATCGTGGGATTTTCCCTGGGAGGAAGTACGAATATGTCTCTGTCCTTCCCGGCATCGATCTTTGGAGTACTGGATTATCCAAAGGTAAATGGAGTCATCTTTCCCATCAATTACTGTATCGGATGCCTGAATTTCGTCGTAAACGCGGTAGTGATGAAGGTGACGGGAAGCCTTACGGGCGCTTATATCGTATATCTCTGCCTCTTCCTGATCAATATCCTGATCGTCGCAAAGACGGAAGAAGGCAAGTGGGATAAACTGAAGCATCCGGAATTAATGGCAAAATAATCTGTATGAATAAGAGCATGAGCGATCTGGCCATGCTCTGTTTTTTTATGCGAATCTCTGGAAGAAATCGATAAGTTCTTCCCTGGTTTTTAAGAACCGCGTCTCATCCGGGCTGAAACCTTCGTAGTACAGTTCATTGATCAGCCGAAAGACTATGGTGATGTCTTCCGGACGGATAGCGGCCATGATCACGGTACGAATCTTGTAGGAATTCCATTTGATACGATGATCAAGCGTAGCGATGGACAGGCAAGTCTTTGTACTTGGCTCTAGCGAATACATCAGCACGATGCTGGGCTGGAAGGCAAAAGTCAGGATGGATTCCCGCCGGAGGATGTCGGCCAGATAGTTTCCGGAAACATAGCCCCGGCTGATGAAGTCCTTCGCCAGCATTTCTATCACGGAGAAACGATCATCAGCGACCACCTTTTCATGCCAGAAAGCCTCTTGAAACAACTCCTGGATAGAAGGCAGAGAGGTATTGTAGAGACGGTTGATCTGTGTCTTTACAATGTGGTTTTCCAGTTTTTCCTGATCTGCCTGAGTCAGGAAAGGCGTAATCAGCAGGGTCTTGCAGTTGGGCTCGCGGGTGATCTCCTTGTTGGCCGTGGTAATGATAAGATCGACCTTTGTGAAGTCATAGTTATCTTTTACATATACAGGCAGAAGGGCGCTCAGATCAATGTAATCCTTGAACTTGCTCAGAATCCTATGTTTTAAATCCCAGGAGGAGGACAGATTCAATTGGCACATGATGACGGTCTTAAGCCTGGGAGACGTCCGGTTTTTATAAGCCAGCGCGCCGGAGATGCAGAAGGCAAGATAGAGCAGTTCCGTATCATCCAGATAATTGCCATAAAAATCCAAGGCAAGAGACTGGAAAATGCTATCTCGAATTCAATCAGCAGACGGGAACGCGCGATATCTGACTGCGTCTGTACCAAATTGAAATAATGGACCGGCAGGGACAGATAACGCAGGTACTGCAGCAAGGTTATATAGAAGTCTTCGTTGTCTGAAAAGTCCAGGCGGTAAGTGTCCGCAATCCTTCGGATATAAGTATCTGCCAGGTCAATAATATCCTTTTCGAAAAAGGCCTCAACCGTGGCGAAATTCAATTTACCTGCATCCAGCATCCGGCTGCAGGATACATGCAGATAGATATCCTCGCGCTCAATGGAAGGAAAATGGCAGGACAGCTTATCTTCCAGAGAATCCAGGAGATCTTCTACAGCGTGGACGGCGGTAGAATCCTGGTATTGTACCTCTAGCGGCTCTGTCAGCTCGTGCCCGCTGGTTACGCGGTAATACATGATGGCGATTGCAAGATCCAGAATGACCATGTTGATGTCTTCCATCATGATATTGTACCGGGTCATATAGTAATTGACCTCCTGCATAATAAGGTTGACCACCCGCTCATCCAAATACTGGTACTGATAATAGGCATTGCCTTTGGCGTTATAATTCCAGTTCTCGGTAAAAAGTCGGTTCAGAATCGCCCTTCGCTTCCGCTCGTCCGGCTCGAAAGAGACGGTGTTCTTGTGGCGGTGGAACTTAACGTGTGGCGCCGGAAGGATATAGTCGGCACGGAGCGCATGAAGGTCATGCTCCAGCGTTGTTCGGCTGATAAACATCTCATCCTCCAGATCGTAAAGATTCACCGGCTCATCGGAAAGGCATAGCCGGAAGGCAATATGCCTTACACGCTCATCTCTTGACAGAAAAGAACTGCTGGTCCGGCTTAATTCTTTTAACTGGTCCTGGTTGCTGGACACAAGAAGGTAACCTTCGCTTCGCTTGGAAGCGATACGGATTCCGGTGCCATTAAGGATCTGGTTGATTTCTGCAATGTCATTGCGGATGGTCCGGGCAGATACCTGAAGCTGGCTGGCAAGTTCCTGGCCGGTAGTATAGGCGCTCTGAAGCTGGAGATAATGAACCAACTTCCTCTGCCGAAGCGATAATGTAAGAGGTGTCATATTTTTCCTCCTTATTTAGGAAATGATATATGAATTATTTTCAATAATAGAGAGCAGATCCAGAAAAGTCAAGAAAAAAGAGGAATATTTCTGATGATTATTTCCGCTTTGAAACGGAAAAATGCTGTTTGATATGAAAAGATGACTATATTAAAATTGCATTAGAAATTGAAGGAGGTATCACTATGAAATATGAAAAAATCAGAAAACAGGTATTGGATGCTATATTAGACGCGGTAGATCAGGGGTTGATCCATGGGACATCAGGAAACATTGCTATGAGAGACGATGAGGATGATGTGGTGGCGATCACGCCAAGCGGAATATCATATACAGGAATGACGGCAGAGGATATCGCAATCGTAGACCTGAATGGGAAATGGCTGGACGGGCCATACAAGCCATCCTCAGAAGTGCCGATGCATACGGCGGTTATGAGAGCGAGGCCGGATGTCAAGGCAACGGTACATACCCATGGAATGTTTGCAACCATTATGGCAATGGGCGATGACGCGCAGCTTGTACCGGTCACTCCTCCCCAGTGCGAATTTGTACCGGTGGGAATCGTGCCATTCACCATGCCAGGAAGCGATGAAGTAGCAGACAAGGTAGTGGAGGCGCTGGGAAGCGCTGGAAGATCCGTATTGATCAAGAACCATGGCATGTTCTGCTGCGGCAAGGACATGAAGGCGGCAATGGCAGCCACTGTTTATACCGAAGAGATGGCGACAACGGCTTACTACGCGAAGGTGCTTGGCAGTTTTGAGCCAATGCCGGAAGCAGGGGTAAAGAAGATGAAGGAATTGATTGCTGCCGACCAGGCAGTCTAAATAGGAGGAATTCGAGAAGATGGCCAGAGAATTTTTTGTAAGCAGTAATGTAGTGTTTGGCAAAAATGCCGTTAAGAAATTACCGGATATGTTAAAGGAATATGAGGCTAAGAGCGTGATGGTGGTCTACGATGCAGGCGTTAAGATGGCAGGCATTGCAGAAAAAGTACTTGCGGAGGTAGAAAAAGCCGACGCAAAAGTCACCGTGTTTGACGGCGTAATCCCCAATCCCACCAATGAAGTCGTGGAAGAGGCAGCGCTGCTGGCGCAGAAAGAAGAGATCGACGTCTTTGTGGCAGTGGGCGGAGGAAGCAGCATTGACCTGACAAAGGCGGTAAATATATTGATGACCAACCCTGGGCCGATCGGACAGTATGGCGGAATCGGACTGGTAAAAAATCCGGTGCTGCCTCTGATCGCGATACCGACAACGGCAGGAACCTCCAGCGAGATTACGAATGTAGTAGCGCTTACAGATACCAAGGCAGTCTGCAAATACGTGATCATAGACAATAAGATCGTGGCCGACAAGGTAATCGCTGATCCGGAATTTACCAAGACCATGCCTCCTTCTGTGACGGCGGCCACCGGAATGGATGCCATTACCCATGCGGTAGAAAGTTATATTTCCAATATGGCAACGCCTTTGACAGAGTACCATTCTCTAAAAGGGCTGCAGATTTTCTATAAATATTTGCCGCGGGCAGTAAAGAACGGCGCGGATATGGAAGCAAGAGAGCAGATGATGCTGGGATGCATCATTGCCGGATTCGGGTTCTCTAATGCCAATCTGGGACTGGTACACGGCATTGCGCATACGCTGAGCGCGCATTTCCATCTTGCTCATGGCATGGCGAATGCCACGGTGCTTCCATACGTTATGGAGTACAATGCAGACAGCTGCCCGGAGAAGATGGCGGAACTTGCCCAGGCAATTCATCTGCCGGTGACAGGAAATGTAGAAGAGGATAAGTATCTGATGTCCGCAGAACTGCTGAAACTGACCAAGGAATTGGGCATCAAGACCTTGTCCCAGCAGGGAATTGAGGAAAAAGACCTGGATATGCTTGCGAACGACGTACTGAAAGAACCAGTGCTGGGATTCAACCCCAGACAGAATGTAACCAAGGAAGATGTTCTTGCAATCCTTCGCAAGGCATTATAGAGGCGCCGGGATTACAGGGAAGGAGATAAGAGATGGAAACAAAATGCATGTGTGGAAAGGGAAAGCAGTATCCTCATCTGTTTGCTCCATTAAGGGTGGGGAATATCAGAATGAAGAACAGAATTATCTGCGCGCCTACCAGTCCCAGCATGATTGATCTGAATGGGCACTTTACGCCGGAGATGATCGCATACTTGGAAGAGAAGGCGATGGGCGGCGCGGGAGTCGTTACATATGGAGAAGCGATTGTGCACTCTGCTACGGGAAAGTCCCATAATAAGCAGCTTCAGCTGGATGCATTCGGCGTACGCCAGGGAATGACGGAAGCAGCGAGGGCGATCCATAATGCCGGGGCTTTTGCTAATATACAGCTCTCCCATGGCGGCATGTACGGAGGACTCTCCAGCGTAGGAGGGGACGTAGATACCTGCAGCGTTGCCTATGGACCAAGCGAGATGTCCATGCCGGCAGGCGAGGTAAAGGAGATGCCGAGAGAATTGATCTATGAGATTATCGAATCCTATGGAAAGGCCGCAAGGCTGTGCAAGGAGACCGGATTCGATATGGTACAGGTTCATGCTGCGCATGGATGGCTGTTTTCACAGTTCCTGTCTCCGGTGTGGAACCGACGCACAGATGAGTTCGGCGGATCTCTTGAAAACCGGGCAAGATTCTTCCTGCTGGCCCTGGACGCTGTAAGGGATGCAGTAGGCCCTGGATTCCCGATCGAAGCCAGGATATCCGGTGATGACATGACCGATAAAGGGCTCGGGCTTGAGGAGTGCATCGAAGTAGCCAGGATGATCGACGACAAAGTGGATCTGATTAATGTATCCTGTGGAAACCACGAAGATCCGGATATGTTCTGCCGCACTCATCCATCCGCCTTCTATAAAAGAGGGGTAAATGTGTATCTGGCCGCAGAGATTAAGAAGCATGTGAAGACGCCCGTGGCCTGCGTAGGCTCTTTGAATGATCCGGCCCAGATGGAAGAGATCATTAAGTCCGGACAGGCGGATGTAGTGTAACTGGGGCTGGCAAGCCTTGCATATCCATATCTGCCGAAGAAGGCATACGATGGCTGCGCGGATGATATTACCCCGTGCCTGAGATGTTACGAGTGCTTTGGCGCTACGGGCCAGCTGGAGATGGTTAAGTGCGCTGTAAACCCTACCATGGGAGAGCAGCTGGCAGCAAAACTGCCAAAGAAGACGCCTGGGCAGAAGAAGAAAGTCCTGGTCGCAGGGGGAGGCCCTGCGGGAATGCAGGCAGCAATCACTGCAGCCAATAGAGGCCATGAGGTCATTCTTGCAGAGAAGTCTGACAAGCTGGGCGGAAACCTTCATCCCGCGGGAGCGGCATATTTTAAAGAAGACATCCGTAAGCTGATTGAAGTGATGGAAAAGAGAGTCAGCCGGGCAGGCGTTGATGTCAGGCTTAATACGGATGTTACGCCCGCTTACGTAAAAGAGACGGAGCCGGATGTGCTTTTTGTAGCAATCGGGTCCAATGAAATGCGCCCGCCAATCAAGGGCCTGGATTCTGACAAGGTGGTTATGGCCATTGAGGCAGAACTATACCCGGAGAAACTGGGCAAAAAGGTAGCCATCATGGGAGGCGGCCTGGTAGGAGCAGAGGCGGCAATCGGATTCCACCACGAAGGAAAGGAATGCACGATCATCGAGATGAAGCCCGCCATCGCGGAAGAAGTCAATTCCTTCTACCGGGGAGGGCTGATGCCGGAAGTAGAAAAGGCTGCCACATGCTACGTAGATACGAAGGTAAAAGAAGTGGTTCCATCAGGCGTTCTCTGCGAGCGAAATGGAGAAGAGATGCTGGTGGAGGCGGATACGGTGGTGTGCGCCCTTGGCTTTACCTCCCCGTATGACAAAGTGGATGAATTGGCAGATCTGGTGGATGAGTACTATATTATCGGAGACTGCAAGAAGATAGGAAAAATCTACGATGCGATAAATACAGCGTATTACAGCGCGCTGCTAGTATAGAAATGAGGATAGAAGGAGGACGACATGAAGAAAAAATTGGTATTGTGCACCCAATTGCCGGAGAAGAGAAGGCAGGAGATTGAAGAATTCTGCGATATTACCGTTGCCGGCGAATTGAAGCACGGCAAAGGAAATGTAACAGAAGAATCCATCCGCGAGGAGTGCAAAGGGTATGAGATTGTGGTGCTGGGAGATGAGAATGCCGGTGCTGACACGCTTAGTGAGTGGATAGGATCCGGAATGAAATTTATCGGCGTGGCAAAAGGAACGCCGGTTACGGTAGACAATGAGGCGTTAAAGGCGGCAGGAATTCCATTGTCCTATACGCCGGGAAGGAACCGTGTCGCTGTGGCCGAGTTTAACATCGGACTGATGCTGGCTGTGGCCAGAAAACTTACGCTTAGCGCGACCGGGCTGCAAAAAGGCGAGCATTTGGGCGAGTCTATGGAAAATATTTATGACGTGCCAGACGTAAAGAATGTAATCTGGGGGCCGCTGGATGAGCATCATCCTTTTACCGACTACGGCATCGGCTTTGAACTGTATGGAAAGAAACTTGGAATTGCAGGGTACGGCGCCATCGGACGGGAAGTGGCCGTGCGTGCAAAAGCCTTTGGAATGGAGATTCTCGCGTACGATCCTTATATGCCGGCAGAAAGAATCGAGGCGGACGGCGCGAAAGCAGTGGATCTTAATACGATGCTCGCTAAAAGCGATATGGTCAGCATCCATCTTCCGGTTATGGACGCTACCAAAGGGATGGTAAATAAAGACTGGTTTTCAAAGATGAAGCCTACTGCCATCCTGATTAATACGGCTAGGGCAGCAGTCATTGACCAGAAAGACTTTGTTGAGGCGCTGCAAAATGGAGAGATTGCCGGCGCGGCGATAGACGTGTATTGGAAGGAGCCGGTGCCGGCCAATCATCCACTGCTATCTATGCGAAATGTAGTATGCACTCCCCATATGGCCGGACTTACGACAGACGTAGACAACTGGTCAGGAGAGATGATGGCCCAGGAGGTCCTGGCATATCTCAAGGGAGAAGAAAGAAAGTATATATGGAAGAGATAAAAATCTAAAGGAGAAGAAGAGAAAATGGAAAAAGGAAAAAACAAAAAAGTGATAGCAGCGGGCCTGCTGGTAATGTCGCTTACGATGGCGTGCAACAGCGCCCTGGCCCCGATTCTCGCGGAAGTAGGAAAGTTCTTCCCGGATGCAAGTGATTCGGCAATCCAGATCGTACTTACATTGATCAATCTGACCACGCTGCCTATGATGTTTCTGGAGCCATTTATGGAGTCCAGGATTACCAAGCGTGATATAGCGGTCATCGGTACAGTGCTGATGCTGATCGGAGGATTGATGCCGCAGGTATTGAACACCCAGCTGTGGATGCTGTATGCGGCAAGCATCGTGATCGGCGCAGGTCTTTCCCTGGTGGTGGTTGTAAGTTCATCGTTGATATCCGATTATTTTACAGGAATTGAAAAATCAAGGGTTATGGGCTTCCAGTCTATTTTCGTAAGTATTGGCGGCACTCTGATCGCAAAAGGTTCCGGATTGTTTACCCCTATGGCAGGATGGAAGCGGGGATATCTCGTATTCCTGATCTGCGTTCCGATTACGCTGATCGTCATGCTGACGGTACCAAAAGGAGAAGTGCTTCCCAAGACAGAGAAGGCCAAATCCGGCATCTCAGGGAGCATGGTATACTTTGGAGCGCTATGCCTGATTACCGGTATTTTTGTTGCAACTTTCAATACCAACATTGCTATGTATATTGACCGGAAAGGAATCGGCGATGCGAGCACTGCCGGAACGGTAGCGTCTATCATGCAGGTCATCGGCATCCTGGGAGGACTGGTACTGGGCAATACGGTTAAGATATTCAAGCGATTTACCATCGGAGCGGCAATCCTCATGATGGCAGCGGGAACAGCCATGGTAGGCTTTTCCACAAGCCTTCCGGTTATCTGTATAGGAGCGGCGGTAGTGGGATTCGGATTTGCCATCCGCAATCCGGGAGCAGTCACTTTTGCAGCGAATATGGTTCCTGCGGCGCAGGCTTCCCTTGCAATCGCGATCGTTTCCGCGACCTATAATGTAGGCAACTTTATCTCAGCCTATGTGGTAAACCCTCTGGCAAATATGGCTGGCGGAGACATTTCCAAGCGATTTATCGTATCTGCGGCAGCATTGGTGATCATCGGGCTTGTGGCATGCATCAAGGCACCGACGACGGATGCTCAGGCGCTGGATTCACAAGAATAATAGAAATAGACATAGAAAAGGAAGATGGCAGATCGCCATCTTCCTTTTTTGAGGGAACTATGATTTTTATTCATCCCACGGATGGAGCACGACCTTGATAGCCTCTCCGGTCCGCGTAAGCGTGATGCCTTCGTTGATCTTATCCAGAGGAAGAATATGGGTAATGAACTTCTCCGTAGGGAATGTAGGGGATATGGCCAGTTGGAATGCCCTCTTAGACTGGCTGTAGGACGCGCCGAAGTGGCCTTTGATCCAAATGTTGTTATAATGGATCAGGTTACAATCCAGTTCGGTCATAGAGCCCTTGGGAACGCCTCCAAAGAATACGACCAGACCTCCCTTTTTTACCATATGAATACTCTGCGTCTGGGTGGCATTGACCGGAGTCGCGGAGATTACTTTGTCCGCGCCTTTTCCGTCTGTCAGTTTTTTGACCGCTTCGATAGGATCTTTTTTGGAACTGTTGACGGTAATGTCCACGCCGAATTTTTTGGCCATTTCCAGTCGGCTGTCATTCAAGTCAAGCATGATCACCTTCTGTGCTCCGCGGAATTTGGCAAGCTGCGCCATAAAGCATCCGATAGGGCCGGCTCCAATGATAACAAGCGTGTCAGGGTAGCCGACTTTTACATTTTCCAGACAGGCGAATACGCTGGTAAGGGGCTCGCCCAGGCTGGCAGCGTCAAAGGAGACGTCTTCAGGAATCTCATAGATGCCTCCCCGGCGGATTTTTTCTCCCTTTACTGCTACATACTGGGCAAAACCGCCGGTTCCTGCAAGAGAACTTACTTCTTTATTGGAGCAGTTCTCGCTGTGGCCGCTGATGCATTCGTCGCACTCCATGCAATAGGTTCCCGGGAACAGGAAAAGCCTGTCGCCGACTTTGTATTTCGTCTGGTCCGGGCCGATTTCGTCTACATATCCGACAATCTCGTGACCGTAGATAAACGGATAATTCCCTTTTCTGGAATCGGTTGTCAGATTGCGGATGTCAGAGCCGCACAGGCCCACGGACATAATCTTAATAATAAGGCCATCTTGTGGGCACTTTGGTTTTTCGGTTTCTTCGATACGGATGTCGTTTGGCCCGTACATTAATGCTGCTTTCATTTTCATAATTAAGAACAGCTCCTTTCTATTTATTTCACTTTAAGTATAGAGAGCGGGCCAAATGCTTTCAAACACGATATTGCCGTATTATAACGGCAATAATATCTGAATAAGAAGTTAGAAATTTCCTGAATAAAAAGGAAAATATGATTTTGTGCATTGTACGCTATTTTGCTATCTTTAGTATAAAGATTATGAACGTTCAGCTAGGTACATTTTGATAATATGGAGGAAATAAAGATGGGAAGAGTAGAGAATTATTTATTAGGAATGGATTGCGGAACAACGAATATCAAGGCAATTATACTCAGCGAGGATGGAACCGTGGTGGCTGAGGCCAGCAAGCCCAGCCGGTTTCTGGTGCCAGGCCCGAATATGCAGGAACAGGACGCGACGCAGTGGTGGGACAACACCGTGGACATCTTCCGGACGCTTACAGAGAAGGCCGGCAAGGAAGTGGTCAAGCGAATACGGGGAATCTCCGTCAGCTCCCATACCGTAACCATGCTTCCGGTGGATGCGAACGGCAATCCGCTTCGCAATGCCCTGACGTATCAGGATAACCGATCGGCTGCCGAACTGCATTACATTGTGGATCAAGTGGGATTCAACCGCTTTGTGTCAATCGTGGGAGGACAGCCGGCGGTTGCGTTCCTTCCAAATAAGATTCTGTGGTTTAAGAAAAATGAGCCGGAACTATTTGCCAAAACCGCATGCTTCCTGCAGGCAAGTTCCTTTATCAATTACAAATTGACCGGAAAGATGACGATGGATATCGACCAGGCATCACGGACACAGTGTCTGGATATCAATGCCATGGATTGGTCCGATGAGATCGGCGACGTGATCGGCGTGAACTTGAATGATGTGCTTCCAAAGCCACAGCTGGTGGATGAGATCATTGGATTTGTAACCGAAGAGGCGGCCAATGCTACAGGCCTTGCTGCCGGAATTCCGGTAGTTGCCGGATGCAGCGATGCGATGGCATCCATGTACGCCACAGGCCTCAGCCGTCTGGGAGAGGCAGGGGAGTCCTCCGGAACGACTTCTCTGGTATTCGTAGGCAGCGATATAAAGAGCGCGCCGGACATTCCGGTTGTGACGAAGCCTTGTGCGATAAAAGGCATGCCCTGGGTCTTTGACGCGCCGATCCAGACCAGCGGAGCAGCGCTTAAATGGTTTATAGAGACGCTGGGAGCAGAGGAGCGGGAGTATGCGGCTGCCCATGAGAAGAATATTTACACTTACTTGAATGAACTGGCGCTTGAATCCGCCCCAGGCTCCAATGGCCTCTTCTTTTTCCCGTATTTATTAGGAGAGAGGGCGCCTCTGTGGAATGAATATGCCCGGGGAATGTTTATCGGCATGGACATGGATATGAAGCGGAGCGATCTAATCCGCTCTGTGTTCGAGGGCACGGCGTATGCTCTGCGGCATGTGATGGAAACGGTAAAGGCCTCCGGCGCGAAAGCAAAGGTTCTTAGGATCTGCGGCGGCGGTGCCAAAAGCCGTACCTGGTCCCAGATAAAAGCCTCCATGCTTCATATGCCGGTATATCTCCTGGATGAAAAATCCGGCGATGTTCCGGTTGGAGATGCTTTGATCGTAGGCCATAAAGTTGGAGTGTTCCCGGATCTGACCAAGGCAGTAGAGCAGATTGTAAAGGTGAATGAGATCATCCAGCCTGTGGATGAATGGGTGGAAGCGTACGATAGACTGTATCCATTCTATGTGGACATGTACCAGCATTTGGACAAAGATTTGAAACGATTAAAAGAAGTAATGGAGATATAACAGAAAATTCAGCCAACGTCCGTGATCTGCCGTCTCCCATTATACTTATTTAAAAATAGTTTGGGTAAAAACTCACTTACTGGTATTGCAGAATCAAAATATGTGGTAACATAGAAATAGCATAAAACTAGGAAGAATCGTTGCCAAACTGAGAAAGGAAAGTATTTATGGGGAAAATAGTATTTCTGAATATTGACGGGACGATCAGGGACTTTGACGGCATAATTCCCGATTCCGCAATAAAAGCGATTCATATGGCCCGAGAAAATGGACACAAGGTATGCATTAGTACAGGACGCACATATACGCGTATAGACAAAGAGATCCTGGATATTGGATTTGACGGGATTATATCAAGTTCAGGGGGATATGTGGAGTATGAAGGGGAATGCATCAGCCACAGATACTTTACCCAGCTAGCCTATATCGAACTGATGAATGACTTGCTGCTGCACCAGTGCGTGGTTGAGATTGAAACGGGAAGAGAAAGTTATGTTCTAAGCCAGGACATGGAAGCATATCTGGCAATCAGGGAGAGGATGTATGAGAACCCGGAGGTGGCGAAAAAAGGCGTAAAGCCGCCGGTGCCGATAGACTCCGTGCTGGATGTTCCTGAGGTGGAGAAAATGGTGGTATTCAGCAATCGGATGTCCGGAGAGGATATTCTTGCTAAATGGGGGTATTCTTTCCATATCGTAAACCTAAGCGTGCCATATGAAGAAAAGTGGGCCGGCGAGATTACGCCGGATTATATTAATAAGTCGGAGGGCATCCGGCAGATTCTTCTGGCCGGGGACTATACAAGAGAAGATTCTATTGCCATAGGCGACAATGACAATGACCTGGAGATGATCCGGTATGCAGGCATCGGGGTGGCGATGGGAAATGGTACTGCAAAAGCCAGAGAGGCTGCAGATTATATCGCAGATTCCATAGATGAGGATGGCCTTTGGAAAGCCTTTGTCCACCTGGGCCTGATAGATGAAAAGAAATAGTGCACAAAACGGTAAAGATAAAGTAAATATTGTATATTAAAAATTTCCTCTTTCTTTTATGTTGATTTTGCAGTATTATATTATATGGCGCTAGATATTGTATGAGAATAGTTAGAGCGAACCAACATTTAGTGGATATAGGAGAGGAATCATCATGAGTATTGAAGTAAAGACTAACGTAATCAAGAGAAGCGGAGAGGAAGTTTCCTTTGATCTTGAAAAAATTATTAACGCTATCCGCAAGGCGAACAAAGAGGTAGACCGCCTCCACCAGATGAATGAATACCAGATAAACGCGATTGCAGACAATATTGCACACCGGGTAGAAGAGATTCCCCATGCGGTGAATGTGGAGGATATCCAGGATATGGTGGAGACCGGCATCATGGAGATGCGGGGATATGAGGTTGCGCAAAAATACGTGCGCTACCGTTATAAAAGGGAATTGACCAGAAAGTCCAATACCACGGATAATGGAATATTATCTCTCCTTGAGCATATTAACGAAGAAGTGAACCAGGAAAACTCCAATAAGAATCCGGTTATTAATTCAACCCAGCGTGACTATATGGCCGGCGAGGTAAGCAAGGACTTGTCCAAACGCGTGCTGCTTCCGGAAGAAATCGTCCGTGCTCATGAAGAGGGGATCATTCATTTTCACGACTCCGATTATTTTGCACAGAAGGAACATAACTGCGACCTGATCAACTTGGAGGATATGCTGCAGAACGGAACGGTCATCAGCGAGACGCTGATTGAGAAGCCCCACAGCTTCTTTACGGCGTGCAACGTTACGACGCAGATCGTGGCACAGGTTGCCAGCAACCAGTACGGCGGCCAGTCATTTACTTTGGCGCATCTGGCGCCCTTTGTAGACATCAGCCGTCAGAAGATCCGCAATAATGTAATCGAGGAGCGCAAAGAATGCGGCGAGGCGCTGGATGCGGAGATCATTGCAAAGGTGACGGAGCGAAGGCTTCGGGATGAAGTAAGAAGCGGAATCCAGACCATCCAGTATCAATTGATTACCTTGATGACCTGTAACGGACAGGCTCCATTTGTGACTGTATTCATGTATCTGGATGAGGTAGAGGATGGCCAGATCCGGGAAGACCTGGCTATGATTATAGAAGAAGTCATGGTTCAGAGAATGCAGGGCGTGAAGAACGAAAAGGGCGTGTGGATTACCCCGGCATTCCCGAAACTGATCTATGTATTGGATGAAGATAATATTACAGAAGATTCCAAATATTGGTATCTGACGGAGCTTGCCGCAAAATGTACAGCAAAACGAATGGTTCCGGATTATATTTCCGCAAAAATCATGAAAGAACTGAAGCAGGGAGATGTATATCCATGTATGGGATGCCGATCCTTCCTGACGGTGGAGGATTCCCAGCGAAATGAGGATGGAAGCCATAAGTTCTACGGCCGTTTCAATCAGGGCGTGGTAACTATCAATCTGGTGGATGTGGCATGCTCTGCCGAGGGAGATATGGACAAGTTCTGGGAGATTCTGGACGAGCGTCTGGAACTTTGCCACCGCGCGTTACGGTGCAGGCATGAACGTCTTCTTGGAACGATATCGGACGTTGCGCCTATCCTGTGGCAGAATGGCGCGCTGGCACGGCTTAAGAAGGGCGAGAAGATCGACCGGCTGCTGTTTAACGGATACTCTACGATTTCCCTGGGCTATGCCGGGCTATATGAGATGTGCATGCGCATGGTGGGCAAGTCTCATACAGATCCGCAGGCCAGGCCATTTGCCTTGAAGGTTATGCAGAGGCTGAACGATAAATGCAAGGAGTGGAAGGAAGCGGAGAATATCAGCTACTCCGTATATGGAACGCCGATGGAGTCTACCACCTACAAGTTCTCCAAGTGCCTGCAGAAGAGATTCGGGATGATAGAGGGAGTCACCGATAAAAATTATATTACAAACAGTTATCATGTACATGTATCGGAAGAGATTGACGCGTTCAAGAAACTGAAATTCGAGGCGGACTTCCAGAAACTGTCTCCAGGAGGCGCTATCAGTTATATCGAAGTGCCAAACATGCAGAATAATATTCCTGCCGTGCTGTCGGTGATGCAGTTCATTTATAATAATATTATGTATGCCGAATTAAATACGAAGAGTGATTACTGCGAATGCTGCGGCTATGACGGAGAGATCAAGATTACGGAGGAAGAGTCCGGGAAACTCGTATGGGAGTGCCCGAACTGCGGGAACCGCGATCAGAATAAGATGTTCGTAGCCCGCAGGACCTGCGGCTATATCGGAACCCAGTTCTGGAATCAGGGACGCACCCAGGAGATTAAAGACAGAGTGCTCCATCTGTAGGAAGAAGCCTAAAAAGTATAGGCATAAAGATACAGGCTGCAATCATTATGTGGGAATAGGTGTGTCAATATGAATTATGGAAATATAAAAGAATGCGATATCGCAGACGGCCCGGGGGTCCGGGTCAGCCTGTTCGTGTCGGGATGCCGGCACCATTGCAAGGGATGCTTTAATAAAGAGACATGGGACTTTGGTTATGGGAAGCCTTATACGAAGGAGACGGAAGATGAGATCATCCGTCTTCTTGCGCCTTCTTATATTCAGGGGCTTACGCTTCTTGGCGGGGAGCCATTTGAGCCGGAGAACCAGGAGGAACTGGCAGGGCTGCTTAAAAGAGTGCGGGAAACCTACCCTGACAAGGATATATGGTGCTACACAGGCTATCTGTATGACGTGGACCTGTCCAAAGGGGGCAAGGTGTACACGGAAGTGACGGAGGAGATGCTTTCTTATATCGATGTGCTGGTGGACGGAGAATTTATCGAAGAGGAGAAAGATGTGACGCTGGTCTTCCGGGGAAGCCGAAACCAGAGGATCATAGAACTTGGGAAGGAGGAGGCGTTATATTCTCTGGCGGGGAGGCCGCCGCACAGACGGAATTCCTAAGAGAACTGGAAGGGACCTTTTATGACATGGGAATATCAGTCGCGCTGGAGACCTGCGGCTATTTCGATTATGAAGAAGTGGAAGATATCCATTGCATCCAGTGTGGCGGGGCTTCATATACCAATGGTAATTAAAATTCCTGCTATCCATGGAGTAAACACGGACGATAAGAACATTCTGGAAACTTTAAAGTTTATAAGGCAGGAATTAAATGGCGCAAGATATGGGAATCCAGTGGTTTCCTACAAATAGTCTGGAATGGGAGGCCAAAGCATGCAACCATTGCTTTTCTTGCATTGGACTGATTCATCAGAAGACGACAGAGGAACTGAATGCATTTGAAGCCGCCAAGCTGCTGGATTATAAACTGTATCAGTTAAACCTGGATGCATTTTCCCAGAGTGTCAATGAGAATTTCCGCAAAAACGGGGGCAGAGACAGGATACTATATTCTATGAACCGGGATATAGAGAAGATGCTTTCCGTTACGGCGGAAATGTACAATGAGAAGCAGAACAGGCGTAGGCCGGTAAACTGTATGGGCAAGGGAATGCGAAGCATCTATATGCTGTCTCTTCTGGAGACCTACGAGGATCAAAAAGGGCAGGCAGGGGATGTGATCATGGCGGAAGATCCGGAGATATTCCTGCATCCCAAGCTTCAGAAAGTCTCAGGCGAGATACTATATCGTCTCTCCAGGAGGAGCCAGGTAATATTTTCCACACATTCCCCCAATCTCCTGGCTAATTTTAATAACCGCCAGATCCGGCAGGTCGTACTTGGCGAGGATGGATATTCCCAGGTCTGTGAGAAGACGGATATCAGCGCGGTTCTGGATGATCTGGGATATTCGGCCAACGACCTGATGAATGTAAACTTTGTGTTTATCGTGGAGGGAAAGCAGGATAAGAGCCGCCTTCCGCTGCTGATCAAGAAATATTACTCGGAGACGTATGATGAAGAGGGGAACCTGTCAAGGATTGCCATCATTACCACCAACAGCTGCACGAATATTAAGACGTATGCCAACTTAAAGTATATGAACCAGATCTATCTGAAGGATAATTTTCTGATGATACGGGATGGGGATGGCAAGGACAGCGATATGCTGAAGAATCAGCTGTGCAGATATTATGAAGAGAGGAATGCGGAAGATATCGACCGGCTGCCCCGGGTAACGAGGAGAAACGTGCTGGTGCTGAAATATTATTCCTTTGAAAATTATTTCCTGAACCCGCTGGTGATGGAAAAACTTGGGATCATAAAGTCTGAAGAAGCCTTTTATGAGACTCTCTTTGAAAAATGGAAGGAATATCTGCATAGAATGAAAAGCGGGAAAAAACTTTTGGAGATTCTTGGAAAGGATCTGTTGACGATACAGGATATTAAAAGCCACATGGAAGAAATCAAGATCTATATGCGCGGGCATAACCTCTATGATATTTTCTATGGAAAATATAAAGGAAATGAAGAAGAGATCCTGAAAAGGTATATTGATCTGGCGCCAAGAGAAGATTTCAAGGATATACTGGACTCCATCGAGAGGTTTATATATTTTGAAAGCAAGAAGCGCTAATTCCTGCTCTCATTACATTTATTATTGACATATGCCAATTATATGCATATAATGATTATATTGACATATGCTAATAAAGGAGAGGGCGAATGCCAAGAACAGGGAAAAAAAAGCGAGTCTTAAAGATGCCGCAGAACAGCCATTTTATTTCCAGAGGGACTGAGACAGAATATGGAATCAATATGAAGGTGGAAGAGTACGAATGCATCCGCCTGATTGACTATATGGCCTATACTCAGGAAGAGTGCGCAAGGCAGATGGAAGTAAGCAGAGCGACGGTGCAGATGCTGTATGCAGAAGCACGTAAGAAACTGGCAAGATTCCTTGTGGAAGGAATCAGTCTTCAGATCGAGGGCGGAGACTATGAATTAAGTCATAGGGCAGCAGTGAAAGAAAAGACTTCTGACTGTTCTTTAAACGGATTGGCAGCATGTCATTCAGAAACCCCAGGTATGGGAAAGGAGAGAAGACATATGAAGATAGCAGTAACTTATGAAAATGGGCAGGTATTTCAGCATTTCGGACATACGGAACAGTTTAAGGTATATGATGTCGAGGCGGGAAAGATTACGGGAAGCCAAGTTGTAGATACCAATGGGCAGGGCCATGGCGCATTAGCCGGATTCCTGGCAAATGGCGATATTGACGTGCTGATCTGCGGCGGTATCGGCGGCGGCGCAAGGAATGCGCTGGCAGAGGCAGGCATCAAACTATTCCCCGGCGCGCAGGGAGACGCAGACGCGCAGGTAGAGTCTTATCTGGCCGGAACCTTAAACTATGATCCGGACACGATGTGCACGCATCATGACCACAGCCATGGAGACTGCGGCGGACATGGACATGGCAAATGCGGACATCACTGCGAGTAGAACGGGGTGCTCTGTCAACCGTGACTACGTTAGTGGGAAATTATTATGGAAAAAAGGGTTGCTTTCCGATATCATGAAATTTCAAGTACTGGTTCTTGCCCGTCAAGGCATCGTGCGCACTTTTTTTAGCAGGCTGGATACTTTAAAAACAATTATTCACTTCGAACGGAATGTGAGCGTTATAGCTTCCGGTTCAAAAATACCAGACAGAAACGAATGTGGGTAAGCAACAAAGGCTCTGTCACGAACTTAAATACCCTTGCTCACATCAGCCTGCTGGCAGTTGCGGTCGCAGTAATCGCTACCCGTTCCGGTCAGTCCTACCGCAAACTGAAAACATTGAAGCAAATTGCATGAGTTACAGGAACTTCATCTTGTCTAATTTGCGTAAGTTTGAACTTACGTCAGTTTTGCTACGTCTTAAAATATTCTTTTTTCATACTTCTCCAGCTGACAGCCAAAGCATATCTTTAAATTAATATGTTTTTGTCATCTCTATTTGATTTCAAAAATCTTCAATATAAATCTCATCAATGATTGAAACCATGGTATACAACTAAGTCTGATGCGTTTTGTTATGCAGTAGACCCAGGCTTATGGTTTGGTTCTTTTTTAAACGATATAAGTATAAGAAAAAGGTATATCCATATTATAAATACAGTAAAAAGAATAAAATTCCAAGAGTTAGAGATAGATCCGGCACACAGAAAGAAAAGGTTGCTTACTGATGAAAGTACTAATCTATGTGAAGGAAAAAACAGCAGAGTTCTGTTTCTGGTAAAATAATCCTTGTAGAAATTTGCAGAAAATACGATACGAAATATATTTAGTAAACGGTATAAACTGTATAAAATGTCGGAAAATAGTTTCGTAATTTTAAAATATTGATTACAAATTAATAAAATGCTAAGATGTGCATGAAATATTCAGGAGGGAGGCTAAATGAATATACTAGATATTGCAAGGCTTGCCGGTGTATCTGCTTCAACGGTTTCCAAAGTAATGAATGGCAAAGACCATGATATTAGTGAAAAGACAAAGAAAAAAGTACTACAGGTTATTGAAGAAGAACATTATGTGCCGTATTCCAAATTCCTAGAGAAGGAAGGACTAAAAAATCATCTGATCGGTCTGGTGATAAAAAAGGATCATAGAGAACGAGAGACCATTGTGCTAAGTACAGAAAAGGCTGCTGGGGAAGAAGGATACAGCCTGGTAGTCAGTTATGCGCAGAACGAAGAAGAGATCCCTGCCTGTGTGGAGGAAATAGAAAGAAAGCAGATATCCGGAATTTTGATAGATTCAAAGCGATGGGTTTCCTGCGGCAGGTTAGAATCTACATCGATTTATCTGAACCAGACGAAAGAGTTAGATGAAAAGCAAAAGGCAGCCTTTTACTACAGTTTATCGGAAGCGGGAAGAATGGCGACAGAAAGGCTGATGGAAGCAGGGCATCAGAAGATTGCTTGTATTATTGATGAGCGGGACGAGACTATATTAGAAGGCTATCGGCAGGCAATGCAGAATCAGAATTATCTGATACAGCCGGTATGGACTTACCGAGGCAGTTCGATGAAGGAGATTGAAAAATACGCTATCCGCCAGTGTCTGGACGGGAGCGTCACGGCGGTAATCTGCGGGTCGCAGGAGATCGCCTGCTGCGTATGGAAACTCATGGAGCGAACCAGAGCCGTAATTCCGGATTCCTTGTCTATGATCGTCATTGGAGACGGCAGTCTCCTGGAGATCCTGGGCTGTGGTATAACAGCAGTCGAACTTCCGGCGGCGCATATGAGCCGGGTTGCAGTGGAGTGCCTGATTGGAATGGTCAGGGAGAAAAAACAGATTGAATTGATGCGGCGTTTTCCCCCATCTCTCATTGAGAGGAATAGCATCCTGCCTCCGCCCCAAGAAAAGCAAGGAGAAAAGATCGTCGTGGTAGGGAGTATGAACATGGATATTACCATAGAAGTATCCAAGATTCCGGTCAACGGAGAGACGCAGCTTGCTAGGAGGGGATTTGCTTTTCCGGGCGGAAAAGGAGGGAATCAGGCGGTAGG
>OLPE01000899.1_pt1 | contig 21360 bp, 12 predicted proteins | sample 1671901 | NCBI WGS metagenome assembly OLPE01 (sample SAMEA3136624, study PRJEB25190) | human gut metagenome | biome: human gut; feature: human-associated habitat; material: faeces | place: Austria | collected 2013 | reverse complement strand
CAGGAGCCTTCCGGGTGAAAAGGGAAAACTGCCTATTGTTGCCATGACTGCCAATGCTTTTGCAGAAGATGTACAGTTGGCCAAAAATACAGGCATGAATGGACATATCGCAAAACCGCTGGATATGAATAAACTGAATGATGTTCTGGAAAGCTGGTTGTAATTGCTTTCAAATTATTGAATTCAGTCTGACACGGACATTAAGCAAAACAATCAGCGTTCTGGATCCCAAGGGACCACAAAAAGAAAAAGAAAAGTTCTATCCTTTCCAACAGGGAGTCGGGCGATGGCTTTGCGGATTTAATCGTTGAAACGGATAATCCTGAGCATTTTTTAAAAAACGGTGCAAGGTGGTTGCTGAAAAACTGAATGATGCCCGTTTGCTGGCTGTTGCTTCTGAGCGCATGGCACATTTTAATCCTTCTTCTTTAATTTCTGAGGAAGAAATGAATCGTCGCCTTGGCATTACAGAAGATGAACTGGCTGATTTTTAAGCTTCGCTCTGCTGGGTTACGGATCGTCTATCAGCTTAGTCGTACAGAATCTTCTATGATGGTTATTGTAATCGGTGTTCGTGCCGACGAAGAAGTATATGAACTTGCTCAGAAAAGAGCAAATAAGCATGGTTTGTTTGACAAATAAAACGCAAGAGCGAGCGGTTCGGTAATATCATTCCGCTTGCTCTTGCGTTTCTCGTCTTGAGCTTTCACCGCCTCCATGCTATAATATTTCCAGGGTTTTTACTAAATTTGAGGAGGTTTTTCCATGAGAGAAATTAAAGCTGTCAACATTACACCAGGGGATTTCGCCCCGTTCGGAACCTATTATTCTATGACGGAACCTGAAGGTTATCCGCTGCAGGGCGAAATCCACAAATTCTATCCTGACCGCATTTCCGGAACCTGCATGGGCAGTATGGGATTTTCCCCAATCGCCGTGCGAAAGGATGATCGCATTGTCAAAATGGCTGAATATCACACCACAACCTGGGAAGGCATTGTAGCTTTAGATGATGATATGATTATCCACGTAGCACCCGCCTCTGCCGGCACCCCGGTTCCCGAACTTGCGAAGGCGTTTATCGTCCCCAAAGGATGTATGGTGAAAATCAATGCCGCCATCTGGCATCTATGTCCTTTGCCCGTACACAACGATGTGCTCCACGCCATGATCATTTTACCAGAATGCACTTATGCCAATGACTGCACCGTAGTAGAATTCGAGGAAAAAGACTGGTTTAAGATTGTATAAAATTTCAAAAGCTGGTGAGTTCCCACCATCAAGAGGAAACTTAAAAATGTAAGGGGCGAGAAATCGCTCCTTTTTGACTGGAAAAAAGATAGCCTTGTGTGACTTGTATTTTGGGCATTCATCCGTTATACCATAAGATATCGAATCAGTATACAATGAATTCTATGGTTAAGGGATATTTTAACACAGATGAACTGCAGAATCTTGCGGAAACCTACAACCAGGTATACAAGGAGAATAAAGAGGCTCAGAAGCTGATCCGCCACGAAGCAGAGTATGACAGCCTGAAGAGGGCGTTTCGAACCATCGACTACGTATGCCGGATCGGCGGCGATGAGTTCGCCATTATTATGGTAGAAATGACTTCTTCCCGCAGTTTCCCTCAGTGTGGGCGTGGCATTTACCGACAGGGAGAATCCTGGCCCAAGCATTTTCAACGATGCGGACAAGGCCCTCTACCATGTAAAAGAAAATGGCAGAAATGGTTACGGTTTTTATTAACAAACTGACAGAAATATGTTATACTAAAACTATCGGAATTGCCAATGAGGACGGAGTTTTTGCATTGGCGCCCGTTGGCGGGAGAAAGGAAGCTGCTCTATGGAGAACAATATTTTTATGACAAATAAGAGACCGATTACATTTGAGGAATACCTGCAGTTTGATGAGAAAAGCAGGGAAAATCTTGGAGAGGAGCTTCCAGTATTGGTTTACCGTATGTTGGAATACTCACTGAAGGAAGAGCTGTGCACCAGGTTTGGCAAGGAAGTGCAGGTAGATATTTTTCGCAAGGCCGGACGTATGGCTGGAGAATATTTTGCAAAGAAGATGCTGAATCTGGATCAGCCGCTGGATCAGTTTGTCAGTGAGCTTCAGAAGAAGCTGGAGGAGCTGAAGATCGGCGTGCTGCGAATTGAGGACGTAGATGAGGCAAGCGGAAGAATTATTCTCACAGTTTCCGAGGATGCAGACTGCTCCGGACTTCCCATTTTGGGAGAGACGGTCTGCAATTATGATGAAGGATTTATTTCCGGTATTTTATCTGTTTATTCGGGAAAGGTCTACACCGCAGTAGAGGTGGACTGCTGGGCGACTGGCGACCGTGTCTGCCGTTTCCACGCCAATGTAAAAGACCAAGAGTGACTAGGAGTTTCCTAAATGGAAGATAAAAACTGTGAATTACTATTTGAATATCTGCGGAGCATTTTGTACGATTCCACAGTGAAGCCCCTGGATCTGGGAGCACTGGACGAGCCTTATAAGAAGCTGGGGATGGGGCTTGAATTTCTGGATCATGCAGTTCAGGAGATGAAGGATTATTCCGAAGCCCTTTCCAGAGGAAAGCTTTCAGCCAAGGTTCCGGACCGGGATAATTTCCTGTGTGAGAATCTGAAGAACATGCATTCCAATCTGAATCATCTGACCTGGCAGGCCAAGCAGGTAGCCAAGGGGGATTATTCTCAGACGGTATCCTTTCTGGGAGAGTTTTCCGAGGCATTTAATACCATGACCAGGCAGCTGAAGGAGCGGGAGGAATCCCTGAAGCGGGAAGCAGAGCGTGAGAAAACCCATGCCAACATGATGGAGAGCTATAACCAGCTTCTTATGGAACTGATTGCCAGAAGTGATGAAGAGGTTATGGTCATCAGTATGATCGGGCAGAAGGTGCTTTACAGCAATGAGAACATGAGCATCCAGATATCCCCGGAGGAGATTTATCAGCTTTGTCTGCAGCAGCAGGAGAAGCAGGACGGCAGCATGTTTGCCAAGAGTGATACTTACGAGTGGACCTGGGAGACAGAGGTCAGCCAGCATCATTATTACAGGATCACCACCGGAATCATGCTCTGGCAGGGCCAGAAGGCTTATGCGCATATTATCCGCGAGGTGACAGAAGAGAAGCAGCGCCAGAGCAGGCTGGAGATTGAGGTTTACAAGGATCCTCTGACCGGAATCGGCAACCGTCTGTTCTTCTTCGAGAAAGCCACTGAGATTTTGAAAAGTGGCGAGGGTGTGGTCCTTTGCTACTGTGACCTGGATCATCTGAAATATGTGAATGATAATTATGGACATGGAGAGGGCGACTGGTATATCCGGCACTTTTCGGATACTGTCAGCTGCAATATCCGCCAGGAGGATGTGTTTGCCAGAATCGGCGGAGATGAATTCTGCATTGTGCTGCGCCACTGCCAGGTGGAGACGGCACGCAGGAAAATGCGCCGCATCCAGAAGCTTTTTGCAAGCGAGAAGGAGCATCCTTATAAGAAAGGATTCAGCTTTGGCCTTGAGGAAATTCCAGAAGGACACGGTAGCCTGATCATCGAGGACATCATCGGCCACGCAGACAGAGCCATGTACCGACAGAAGCGGGAACATACGCGGGCGCAAAAAAATTCCTTGACTTAAAGTGGACTTTTATGCTTAAAATAACATGCAGCGGGGAGGAATCTGTTGTATATTTTACCAGAGATCTTTCCCCGGAGGGATTGCAGAAGCTGTATGAGCGCGTGAATGGCAAAATGACCGGTAAGATTGGCATCAAGCTCCACACAGGAGAGCAGCACGGTCCCAACATTATTCCACGTCCATGGGTAGAGAATCTCATCCAGAAGGACATTCCGGAGGGAACCATCGTGGAGACCAACACTTATGCGGAAGCAGTGAAGGATATTGTGCCGTTTGTGGCGGAATAAAAATCATAGGTACAAGGGCATTAGGAACGGTAGTTTCTGAGCTGTTTGTCCTTTTCGATTTTGCATTAAAGTAAATGGAAGATGAAAATCCTCAGGTAGTTACGGTTGTAGCGTCTGAGGATTTTTTTTCGTCAGGGTACTGTCATAAATGGCAGAAATAAATAGAAAAAAGGCATTCTTTTATTAACAAAAATATCGAAATAATATTGACTCGCCAGAAAAGAAATGATACAATAAGTTTACACATCTGGGAAAGTTCTTAACAATTCTGTTGCTTAATCCCCACATGTCGAATAAAAATATGGCGGGGAGAGCGGCAGATCAGGCACGACTCCTTTGCCATCAGAAGAAAGGAGTTATGCTTATGGCAGAACGGAAACTGGAGGCCACTCTATATGATGCAGAACCGGATGTTCCATACGATGATGGAGCGAAAACGATTTTTCTATACACCAGAGGAACGAAAGGTCAGGTGTCCGAAGAAGTGCGTCAGTTCTTGCGTTACATGGAGAATAGCACCAGTGAGAACGCCGTAAACGATACACTGCGTGATTTCCACCACATAGTAGAAACCGTGAAAAAAGACAGGGAGGTGTCAGTAAAGTATATGAAGCAGTTTGAGAGAGACAATATGATGCGGGCTGAGGGAAGAGAAGAGGAGCGAAAAAATACGGAAAGAGAACATGCCAGGGCTGAAAGGGAGTGTGCCCGTGCAAATGCATTGGAGGCAGAACTTAAGCGGTTGAAGAGTAAAATGCTGTAGTTGTAAAGAAAGATTCAGAAAGATATGATGCAAAAAATATACGCAGATGCCGAAAAGTGGTTATCTGCGTATGTTTTTTATGAAGAATAACAATATAGTACAACTATATACATCATTAAAACAAATGCCGATTTATACTGAAATGCATCTGAGAATCCATAAAAGTTAATCGAAATCTACATTAAATTTTATGAAAAAGTAAAAGAATGGTAACAAATAGAACCTCTAAAGATAGATTGAAACTAGACAATACACTAAAATACATCATATAATAATTGTAAAATAACCACCCAAAATTCCACTAAAATGTGAAAAATATGAAAAAAACCGTCGATTTATTGAAAATCAGCACGAAGAATGTTATAATCAATTCTGTATAATTCTGTAAATCTTTCTATTATACGAAAATCCCAAGACTATAAGATCAGACAGGAGTGAAATCCCGTGGCAGAAGAGAAGAACCAGAAGCCAGCTTCAACCCCGGAACAGCCGGATTTAGAAGCACATTCCGATGATAATAAAACAGAAAATAACGAAACCACCGAGAAAATCACCCGCTACAAGAAGCAGGCCGCCAGAAGCTTTGTGCTTGCGTTTACGACTTTGATTGCGATTATTGCAGTTTGTATTGCGTGGTTTGTATCAAATACGAAAGTAACCATGACAGGGACAAGTATTTCGGCGGAGAATACAGTGCCATTTGAATTGGCAAGTGCCGGAGAAAGGCAGAAGCCAGAATTATCACAGGGGAAGCTGTCGGAGGGAAGCAACGAAAATAATTATTCAAATTATATTGATTATAAAACTGGAACTACATATCCATTAAATGGCAAAACCCTTTATACTGGAAGCAGCAGTCTTGCCTGGCGTTTAAACGGTCAGCAGAAATTCTATCCTGGAGCCAGTGGTGAATTGGAATTCTATTTCATTCCGAAACAGGATGGCTTGAAAAAAATAACGTTTCAGATAAATTTAACAGGATATAAGGAAGGAAACGGCAATAATCTTTCACTGGTGGAGAATCATGTTTGGGAGAATTTGATACAGGGACATATTTTAATTTTTACTGGTTTGGATGCTAATAATACAAAAGGCTATAGCGGCTGGCTTGGTGAAATAAATGAATCTAGCAATGAACTTATTAATGAGCTGACTATAAATGCATCCGACATCAAAAACAGTGCATCTGATACAGCTGTATTTGAAAAAAACATGCCCTATAAAGTTATCTTGTATTGGAAATGGCCGAAAGAATTCCGAAATTATGTATATAACGATAGGACAGGAAAAGGTGATTTATTTACTGATACGTCTGAAGCTGACTATAAGAAACTGTTGAAGTTTGTAAATGCTCAAGTTCCAGCAAATGAAGCATATGGTGCGAAAAATACAAGTAAATTATTTTATTCAGCCAAAACGTACAGTAGTGGTTTTAGTGGTGCGGAAAACTCGATTGATATAAACATGTCAGACGAAATATTCGAAAGCTGTACAAACTATTATAATCTTGCAGATGAATATATTGGAAAGAATGCTCAATATATTTATGTGGAATTGAATGCAGAACAATAAGAACACAAAAAGCTGTAAATTGATAAGGAATGAAATATGAAGATGGAATCCGAAACAAAAGATAAGAAAAAGAATACAGCCTCTTCTGGCAAAATAAAACTATTACGTTCGATAATCATGCTTGCGGCAATCGCAGCTTTGATTGCCGGATTTACCTATGCCTGGTTTTTTAATCGAATGGACATGGCAACATTAATGAAAATTCTGCCTCCATCCAATATTTCAATTCTGGGACCCAGCGGAAAAAAACTTGATTCCCTGGAACTAACCTATAATGAAGGAGACGAAAAAGATACTAATGGTACGGTAACGATTCGGCGTGTGTTCTGTGTGGAAAGTACAGGAAGTTTTAAATTAGAGATTGCGCATACTACAAATTTGAAAGGATTGAAATTTAATCTTTATAGGGCAAATCAAGTGAATTCAAGTGATACTGGTTCGGCAGAAAATAAAATTGTAACAGCAAAAGATAATTCTAAATATAGTTACCAAGAGAATGATCGCGTAGCAGGAAGCTATATCAACAAGATTGATTCTACATCAGAGTATTTATATGCGGATCAGACATATCACGGAATCAACTATGGAAATTACGATAATGTGCAGGCGCATGCAGAACCTATATATTGGCTGGCTGGCGCTAAGGCTAATAATTACAGCCTGGACTCTGACTCCAGCAATAGGGTAGAAATAACAGATGAAAATGGAACGAAAACAGAATATCATCATACCTATTTTGTATGCGAAATCAGTTGGACTGAAACGACCAAGGAAACCGATCTTTTTTATATTTTTGCCGAGAATGCAGATGTACAATAACAGGGGATAAAAATGGAATTTTTAAAGAAACCAAAATGGAAAAGAATATTGCTGGCAGTTGTTTGTTTCCTTGCATTGGCTGTCCTTGCAAGCGGAAGCTATGCTGCATACAACAGTCAGGCATTCCAGCGAGGGGTTGTCAGAAATGGAAATGGTGAAACAATCCGATTTACCTCCAATTATCTTCAAACCTGTGCAAGTGGATCTACGGATTATGCTGGCCGAACAATTCTTTATGATAAATCATTGAAGAAAGACGATCCGATATCTTTTGATATATATATATATAATTACGCAAATGGAAACCCCAGCCTGTCAAGCGACAGAGATATTACTTATACTTTGCAGCTTAATTTTGAGAATGGAAATGGAAATAATTATAAAGTAAATGATGAAACTGTTAATAATAATACATATACCATATCGAATCAAGTTTTAAGGGGACGTAAAGACAATTATTTTAAATATACAATAAGCTTTCCAGGAACAGATTTGGATAAGCTGAAAATTGTAGCCATTGCAACGCCCACTAATCTGTCTGTTACGAATGAACAGCTTTTGGCAGCGGTCATTACTCCATGTACTGGTTCAACAATAAATTCCTTTAGCTGGGCTGGGAAATTTATTGATGCAACGTCAGGAGTTGATCCCGCGTTCTATGATGGATTTAACTATGAAGTATCAATTTCAAGTGGTGTTGCGGATGCAACGCTAAAGTGGGATACGGATACTGTGGAAATAGATAAATTTTTCCTCATCAATCTTGGAAAAACAGAAAACGAGATTAAAAAAATTTTAGACGATGGAATCTTAACGTTTGAAATGAACCAGCCAGAGGGAACAGGAGACTATCTGATACCTTTTTACATAAAAAAGAAATCAAATCTTTTGGATAAGGATAGCAATTCAGTGGAATGGGAGGAAATGAGTAATAAAATTACTTTTACAGCAAAAGAAAAGGGAAACGGATCTGTAACCGTAACTCCTACTCCAATTGCAACACAATAATGATTTTGAAAGATAGAAACTGATTTGACGTTGATTGAAAGAAATTAATTTCATAGGAGTTGACATTGGTGAAAAAATATAAACAGGTTCTTGCAACACTTCTTACAATGAGTTTAACAGTATGCGCAATACCGACTGGCATAGTAGAAATCAGTGCCAGTGCAGAAAATCAGAGTGATGAAATTTCCAGCATGGAAGAGGTGGAAACTTATTCAGAAGAAAACGGCATTGAAATATCGGATGGTCTGGTCCCTGAAGCTTCTGAATCTGGAGAGGGTGAAAGCGAAGGAGAAGAGCATACCGCAGGAGAAACTGGTTTCTTTGGCGGAGAACAAACGGGTAATACAATGGAAGCCGATTCGTCAAATGATAACGAAACTGGCTTTTTTAGTGGTGCAGAAGATAATGGACAAGTGACAGAGATTACCTCTGAAGTGTCAGAAGAACAAGAGGGGGAGGATTTGTTTTCTGATGATACTCAGAAGGAAGAGACAGATCTGCAAGAGAATGGACAGGCTTCTGTACAGGCAGAAGCTACAGGAGTATTACGGTTAAACCAATTAAAACACTATAAAGAAAAAGAATCGGTAATGAGTATACGATCAAATGAAGACCTGATTCTGCTTTCAAATTGTGATCCAAAAGAAATACAGGGAATTACTATAGAATTTTCTAGTTCTGGTGATATAGATATTACCCAACCAATAGCCGCTAATACTGATCTTTCAGAGTGGCTTTCTACTGTTGCAACTTCTGCTGCGGATGAAACTTCTGTTCAGGAAGCTGCATCTGCGGATGAAAATATAGATGTTCAGGAAGAAACAGTACAGCAGGATGAAGCTGCAGCTAATAGTTTGGAAGGCAATATAGTTATTGAAGATGAGATGCAGGCGGAGGCAGCTGCTGAAACGACAGAGGAGGATCTGAATAATAATACAGAAGAAATAGTTGATGCTACTATGATGTCTGATTCAGCAGAAGGTGAGCAGGGCATGACTGTTCAGGATACAATAACTGCAGGGGTAGAGTACAAGTATAAGGGAATTGGCAGTGCAGATTATCCTTTTCAGGGAACAATCAAAGGAGTAGTTCCGGCAAATTTTAAAGTTGGGTACTCCTTTTTTGGAGGGTTATCGTCAAAGGCAGTAATTTCAATGAACGGTGGTAATATATTGTCACTTACCTGGTGTGGTGATGGTACGGTACCAATGTTGGCTGGGACATATCAGTTTGATGAGACTAAAGACGTTGGGCATATGCTTCCTGCAATTAAGATTACCGGGGACTCATCGGGAGTGTTGGGAAGTTTGATCGGAACGATAAAAGAAGTGGAAAACGTTAAAAATCAGACTTTACATATTGAAAAAGATATTGTCACATATACCGATGGTGTGAAGGTAAATGTAGTTCCAGTTTCCGGTAATGCAGGATTGATCTGTAACACACTGGAAAGTGGAAATCTTCATATTGGGAATTATGCGTTTCCATCTGAAAGCAATGAAATAAAAATAACATCAGCGAATCAAAATGCCGGCGGCGTTATTGGTGAAATGAAAAAAAATACAAAACTGGAATTGGATTCAACGATTAAATTTGAAGGTGTGACTATAACTGCGACAACTGGAAACGCTGGCGGTATAGTTGGTATTGTGGAAAAACCCGATGCAGAAGAAACTGCAGCATCAATTTCTGTAAAAGCTGCCTTGAATTTTACTAATGTGACAATAAATGGTTCAACTGCAGCTGGTGGATTAGTAGGAAGTCTGGGGGAAAAAGCTAAGTTCGAGACAACTGTCAATGCAGTGATCGAATTTAGTAAACCTGTCATTAAGGTAACTGCAGGAACTGGAACTGCTGGTGGTCTTATGGGAAGAATGAAAGAACACTCAGAGATTGTTACTGCTGAGAATGCAGGAATTACGATTGATTCTCCCCAAATTACGATTACAAGCGATGGTACTAAAACTGTTAATGGAGCAGCTGGCGGCATAGCGGGAAAAGCCGATAATGTTACATTTAATAGTGTGAAAAGTGACATTGAAGTGAGTACGCCAAATGTAGGCGGAAAGAGCTGGACGCATGTAGGCGGCTTTGTTGGTGATTATACTTTAAATGCGGATATTGTTGATACTAATCAGAGTTTTCCACAGTATATAAAAATCATTAATCCGACTGTCTGGGCAGATGGAGCCTGGGGGTTGGGAGGGGGGAATTCCGGCGGATATTTCGGAAGGCTCAATCTTCAGGGAGGCCTTTGTTATGTGATTGGTTCTGAGGATAATACTACAGCAAAGACTGAATTTAATGCGAAATATAAACAAGACGGAGGTCGTTCACAAGGGTACGGGGCAATTGCAGGACAATTGACCAGTACAGCAAAAGAAAGCGCACTGGTACTTCAGAATTTAGAAGTAAATTCTGTTTATACGACAGGAGAAACAAGACCAATGTACCACGGTGGTTTGATTGGAAGAATTGGAGATAATGATCAAGAAAATGTTACGTATCTTGAAGTTAATAATGTGGCTGTGAATATAACAAATCCGCATGCGAGAAGTTTGTTTGGAGGAATCTCTGCATACTTAACCAAAAATAGTATCATGAAAGTATATAATGTGAAAATAGATACTAGAAACAGCAACGATAGCAGTTTATGGGAAGGCGGTGGAATTTTAGGACATGCCGGCGAAGGCAGTGTTTTAGAATTATCTGGATGCACAGATCTTACAAATGTAAACTTTCAAGGGCGCTCCAATGGCATTGTAGGACAATTGGTGAAAGAAAACGAATGCGGTTTAGTTTATGCGAAAGGAGATGGAAATGGAAATGGATGGACATATAAACGTAGTAGTTTTACCAAGGCAAGCGCTTTCATTAATGATATAGGAACTTATGGACAAATTATTCGTTTAAAATCATCGGAGGATAGCAGTAGTACTGGTGGCCTTAGCTACAACTTAATTCAAATAACAAATGAACATGACGTGGTATTGAAAAACCCAGCGGTTGCATGGAGTAATATTAAAGAGATTTCTTTATCGTCAGCAGATGATTTTGCGTTACTTTCTATAGCCTGGAATTCGCGAGGGTATTTTAGTGCAAATAAAGCTGTTATTAATACTAAAAATTATGGCTCGTTATTTAAGAGCAATATTACCATCACAAGTGATATAAATTTAACAGGAACTGGCATTTATGGGCTGACACGCGATAACAGTAAGGAATTAGCATATTCTGGAGTGTTTTCTGCAAGTAATGGGGCTACATTAACGCTTGCGATTGGCGAAACATTTGGATTTCAGGAGAGTAGTTTGGCTACTGATGATAAAGAGGGTTGCGGAAGAGTATATGCTTATAACAGCTATCATAACTATCAGGGAATCTTTGCAATATTTGCAGGGGAAATTAAAAATATTAAAATAGCCGGAGCAATTCATGTAAGTAATGCTGGAAATGAGATGACCGTTGGCGGAGTTGCTGCCGGGGAAGCTGGTGGAAATCAGGTTATTACTGTCAACAATGTTACTACATCAGAAAATATAGTGGCATACATTAATGGCAGTGCAGGCATGATAGTAGGCGGTTTTTTTGGCAGTGGCATAGCTACGAATGAACAGGCAACCTTGCAGATAGAAAATGGAACAAAGGCTGGTGCAAAAATACACTTAAAAAGTGCAGGGGGAAATACAAACGATACAAAAATATATGCAGGAGGCGTAATTGGACGGGTTGAAAATAGTTACTTTAAACTGGCATGTAATGATTTAACCGTTACGGGTGAAATTACCAGTGATGTACAAAAGTATGCTTATGTGGGTGGTCTCATAGGAATTATAAATAATAGCGGAAGTGAAGCGACTGCAAATCACTGGATGGAAATAAGAAAATTGGAGTTCAATGGTTTCAAAATTAATGCTTCTAAAGCAAGTGAAGTTTGCGGTGGCTTGTTGGGAAGTATATGGTCTCATGTGGGAGTATACTTCATGGGAGAACGTAACGGCAATGATGGTACTGATACCAAATTGAAAATAACAGATGCTGCAATTAATGCCCCTAACGCAAAGAGCGTTGGTGGGCTGGCATATCGTTCCAGCGGCATTTGGGAAATCCGTGCTTACGGAATTAATATGGAGAAATTTACGATTAATGCCGGGGAAGACATTGGATTGTTAGTGTGTCATGGAGAAAAAGCGTATGAGACTATAAATAACACAAGTACAGAATTAGGTGCTTTGTTTTTGGATACGACAGAATATTGGGATGACGGAGAAAAGTTTTCCTATAAAATTGGAAAGGATGTAAATATTTCTTCTACAAAAACAGGCGCTTTTGATGAATTTGTAGCATATACAGCTGCCTCAGCCACGACGATTTCAAATAATGGAGTAAATGGAGTTATTTCCATAGCTACACAATTACAAACATCTGGAACTACTAGTGTACCTGTTGGTGTTGATAAGGAGAAGTGTACAACTTATCAAAATCGAACCGCATATGGCAGTTCACATGAAACAAACAGTTGCAGTCGTTATTATTATGATTTGGAGCAATGTTTAGCAGAGGCGCAAAAAAATTCAGCGAAAAACAATGGTAGAATTGATACGCCACAAGAGTTAGTGCTTTGGAGCACTCACCGTTATGCAGCTGCAAATATAAAAGAGTACTTGACAAGATATGAAAATACATCACCTCAGATTAAGATAAATGATGTAGTGAATGATGTATCAATGATTGGTAGTGATTCTTCAACTACCCATGCCAGTCTTGATATGCAAACATACAGCTACTATCCAATTAATCTGGACGGCGGCGTTACTGTACAATATGCTGATATTAAATTTTACAACAAAGAAATTGAAACCTGTGAGTCTAAGGAAACTAATAAACTCACAAGTGCATCGGATGACGCTTCACAATCGCAGCATTATACTATGCATTGCGGCCTGTTTTTGAACCATGTGAATGGAAAAAATGAAAAAACAGAGGTAAGCTTGCAAGAGGTCAGCTTTTCAGGAACAGTAGGAAAAGTAAATTATGGCAATAGTTCTGGTGTCCTTTTTTCTGGAAGTGTTAATGGTTCAAAGAAAGAAAATACGGTGTATCAGGTTACAGTAGAAATACAAGATGTTACATTCAAGAACTTAGCTGTTAATGATTGTGGCAACGATTATGCTCCTCTTTTTATTAACAGCATTGGAAGCTACACGAATCTGGATGTGAATGGAGTGACTCACGAGGAGTATACATTAGGAACTGCTGCGGCATCCAGCTTAATTGGAAATGTGGGCTCGGACAGTGGGACACAGATTAACTTATCATTTTTGAATATTTTACTTCCAGATAAATCTGCAGAGGAAGCAGGTGGTATTTTTACCCACGCAACTTTATTGGAATCGTTCCGACATGATGGATCTTCCTCCGTTGCAACTTATAATTTTTATTATGAGAACGATTATAAAGAGGATAAATATGATCACCATAAAGTGACTTATGGAAGGGAAATTTCTGAGTCAACAGAATATTTGGGGCAGCAAAAATGGTACTATGATGAAGATAAACATGGAAAAGAAGAAGGGGTTGTTAAAGACGTAAAGAATGATTTTAGTATTAGTTTTTCTTCATATCTTCCATATGTGTATGTGAGCTATTCAGGATTATATCATGAGATAAAAGTTAACCAGCGAGTAGCTGATATTGTGAATGGTTGTGGTACATATGGCCATCCTTATAAAATTACATCAGAGAGCGAGATGACGATTATCTCTGAGTATCTGGCAACTGGTAAGGCACGTAAAGATTGGAGAGTTACAATTACCAAAAATCAAACTGAATTCTGTGAAAATTCAGCACGGGATATTTCCTATCAGTATAACGGTACCTCTTGGGATCCTGTGGAAAAAGAGGAAAATGAGTGGAAGGTGATAAGTGGCACTCCGCTGGACAATGATGTTATGCTTCAGTATATGCTAAACGCATTTTATGATCTTAAGGGAGAAAAGCTGGAGGATAGATCTGATTCCTATCAGATGAAGCTGACTAATTTTGGAGGTTTTGGAAATTCATTTAGACCGTTCCGCGGTGTCCTCACCAGCACGAACACAAGTGGAACAACTTTGATTTTGGAAGGCAGTGGGACCTGCAGTGGTTTGATTCCATATAGCTACGGAAGCGTTATAAGGAATCTGACAATTGTATATGGAGGAACCGGAACAGAAAGCGTAACGGAACAGAAAACACTGACTTATAATGGGGACAAAACTTCCAGTTACTATCAGGATGTATGCTTCGGTGGAGTAATTGGTTGTATACTGGGCGGAGACAACATTATTGATAATGTTACGGTAAGAATTGCGGAAAATTGGCTAAAAATTGAAGGAGAAAAGAAACATCTGATTCCTGTAGGCGGCTATGTTGGATCTGTGTGCGGTGGAGGCGTAATCTTCCGTGGGATGGAGAGCGCTGAAAATAATAAAAATGCGAAAACAGGTTTGACGGATGCTATGATTGCGGAAAATAATGTTTCTGTAGTGGCTAATGCGTATAAAAGTATGTATGTCAATCCATATGTGGGAAGAGTATTAGATGGTTTTGCATTTAATGAGTCAACAGTTGGAATGGAAAATACGGATAAAAATTATAAAATTAATACTCTTACAACTCATACGGATCCATGTATTTCTGTAGATGAAACTACAGTAACTGAAACTACAGTAGCTGTACAAGATAGACAGGGATTGTTGATTTTGTCTGCAGTAGTTAACAGTGGTGCAGCATCAAATGGAATAAGCAATGCCTATAGCAATACAGCCAATGCGGCAAATTCAAAAACTACAACATATAAATTCGGCGGAAAATATGGAAAAGTGAGAAGAGCTTCTTATAATCATATTGGAATTGGCCAAAAGGATGAAGAGGTAGAGCTTTCATTAACGGATGATCAAAATATGGTTGCTTCAGAGAATCCGCCATATTTACTTGCTAAATATGGAAATGGTAGTTGCTTTAATCTTGGCGGTGATCAAAATGTCAATATTATATTAACCAAAGATGGCTATGATATGACAATTTACGGAAGCGGTTATCAGGGGATTTCTGCCCGTTATGTATCAAATGCAATTCTCCAGGGTGATAGTGCGAAGGCTAAGGGGATTGTGCCACAGCTTTTGGGATTCAACGGTAATGAGAGCAGCCTGACACTGGATACACAGGTAAAGGAGTATGCAGATGATGATTTCCATGCAGCAGCTGTTGGCGGAGTATATAATTTACTTCGCATTGAGACTAAAAAAACATGTACAATTCAGAAGTTAGCCCTTCAGGGTAAGAAAGATGCTAAGGGAGTCGTTTCTGGCGGTGTTTCTTTGCAGTATTATGATGCTGCGGGAAATCAGGTTGATAGTGCGACTGAGTACACATTTAAAAATAATGTGGATGTCGGCGGATTTGCGGGGACAACATCCAGTATTTCTGCAATAGCGAGTAGAAGTAGTGCTAGCGTTAATTTTAGTAATGTTGAATTAAAAAACATGAATATTGTAGGGTCGGTGAATGCTGGTGGCTTAATTGGAAGTTCTGGAAGAGAAGCGCCTAGTACGAAACCTATCAACTACCGACCATATGATATTGCATTGCTTTTGCAACCTGAGCTTAACAATCGTAGTTCTATTGGAATCAGTATAATCGATTCTAAATATGATGGAATTACAATTGATGCGTTTAACGCTGTTGGCGGATTTGTAGGCTATTTGGATAATAATGATACAGAGATTGAAAGCACTCTTGTTACGAATAATGAGATTACTGTTGGTAATGGTTCGAAGATTGGAACGAATAAAGCTGCGATTTATGCAGGAGGTGTGTTTGGATACATAAAAACGAAAATAAAAGTTAATGCAAAAGCAACTGGAAAAGCGGTGTTGCAAGATATCCAAATTACAGCTAAGCCATCTACTTCCGATTCTGGATGGGCAGGTGGTCTCATTGGTATGATAGATGGTAAAGAATATCAGATTAACAGAGTGCTGTTTAAGGGGACTAAAGCAGATAAAGCCGCAATTACTACACCTAAAGGAAAGGGCATGGGAACAGGTGGTATTGTTGGATATGCAAAAGGTTCAGGAAATGAAAATAAGTTTACTGAATGTAATTTAGAAAAGGGAACCATTAATACAGTGAACCATGCAACTGCTTCTGACAAGGACAGAAGTCAGGGCGCAGGTGGTATTGTTGGTATTATTTCTCACGGTGTAGTGACTTTTGAAAATTGTAGTATTACATCCAGTAAAATATATGGAGCAATTGCCGGAGGAATTGCCGGAAACGTAAAGATAAAAACAAGTTTTACTAGTTGTGCTGTAACGGGCAGTTCTGATAGTGATAAGACAGAAGTGAAGGGGTACTGTTGCGCCGGAGGAATTTTTGGTATTTTTAATAATAAGAATACAGTTAGCATTAAAAAAAGTAATGTTCGCTTTCTGGATGTTACCGGGCAAGCATGGGGAGTCGGAGCGTTTGGAGGAGATAGTGATAATAATAATACTGGAGCTTTATATATATTTGATTGCGCAGCGCAAAATGCAAATGTTGTGGGAGGAAAACAAACATGGAATAAAGTTGGTGGAATTATAGGAAATCTAAGAGGTAATTTTGCAGCATCAAATATTTTGATTGCAAATGTAACATTTGATGGTCCATCTAAAACAGGTGTTTTGTTTGGCGATGTGCGTTCTAATGCTGTTGAGTATATTAATATAGCGGGGATTAGTCTTCAAGGTATAAATCCTGATATTAAGCTATATAAGGTTGACGGCACTGATAATATTTCCTCAAAAAGCTACTTCGCATTTGCTGATTATTCCGGATCTGCATTGAATGCTGAACAAGTTGGTAATACCAACTTGTTGCAGGTTCCCCTAGGAGAGACGGGAGACAAAATAATGCCAGCAAATGAACTTAGTGAACCGTATGTTGTTACTAGTCCTAAAAGCTCGTTATGTGTGAACACAAAAGCAACTGCTACCGGTGAATCGACTGCCCTTTCTCTTTATGGAGACGGTGTTTCCTGGGATGCAGACACAGACACTTTTGGAGTGCTTGCGGAGAATATTTTCAAGGATAATCTACCGGAAGCTGAGGCGAATGGACATTATAAGTATAAAAAAACAAATGTAAGCTCCTTTGATTTTACAAAAGCTATTTCTGCTTATAATGCCAATCAGCCTATTAAAAGTAGTTTGGATTTTCCGGTATTGCAAGTCTCAGATGGTGATACAACAACTGTAATGGATTATTTAAATATAATAACCAATGGAGGTTTTTCTGAGGCAAATAAATTAAATTCTGATGAGAATAAACATGTAGAGGCAAGTACTGCTGTATATGTATATGATGCAGAGAAGGGCTACTTTATAAGGGATACGAAGGAAAACGCAGCACTTCAGGTAAAAACTGAAAACAATAAAATCAGTTTTGTGACTACTACGGATTATGATAACGAAAAGAATCGCTTTACACTTTTGACTGTAACTTTTACGGAAAAGGATGAAAGCAATCAAGAGCATAATTACAATATTATGGTCCCGGTTATTGTCCGTCGTATGCTGGAAATGGATTTTACAGCTACATTAAGTTATGGAACAAATTTCAGAAGTTCTGATTATACTGGTACCAGCCATGTTCTGGAAGGGTTTGGAAGTTCTATTTCAGGTTATTTAACTTATACATACAACAGCAAAAAGGGAACTTTTGCGGATTATGGATGGGAAAGTTATATTGAAGCAGGGGGAAATGTTGCAGAACCTATGGATAAGGCGCTGTATTTTGCGCTGGGCAGGGATGTTTATCTTCCTAAAGGAACACAATTATCTCTAGTGGATTGCCTGGATGACAGAGTATATTATTACACGGTAACTGGTACTGAAAATAATAAAATATCTCTTAAAAGCTTCGAAAGTTCTGACGGTGTTAAATATCAGGCGCCAAGTTTGGCTGAATTGATGAAGGTAACAGTAGAAGAAAATGGAATTTTTGTTAAAGTTGAGAGTGATGGCAGATTAGCTGGGACAGAGCCTTCTGCCAACGAGACTCATCCTGCGCCGACCGTGCGGATAAAAAATGCAAAGGGAGAATACGAGTATTACAGATTAGCTGAGGAAGGCGAAATTTCAGAAAAAAAATATAAGATGAAAATTCCTGAAGGTGCTTTAAATTCTGGAACAAAAAGCTCAATTTCTGAAAACTATTATTTAGTTATAACAGTACCTAAGAATAGTGGAAATGTAACGCTGAATGGTTCTCTGCAGACCGAAATTACAAGTGAAATTCCACATGAGATTTATTACCTGAAAAAGGATGGAACGGTGGATAGTCATAATAATACTGCCAGTACATATGTTATTTCAAAGGGATATACACATACTCTTGACGAACAGAATATAGTAGATCTGACAAAAAAAGTAAGTGTAGATGATTCAAAGGTGAAGGTTGATGTAGTAGATACTATAGCATTCCCAACTGATCAGATTTATAATGAGTATGATCAGTTGTATCTGAGATTTGTCGGAGGACTTCAGAAAACCGTAAATAATGTTTCGCAGGCCGTAATGTTTCCTAGTGGTACGCAAGGAACTGCAAACTTTTATGTTTACAGGGAAAATGGAACTGCAAAAACTTATTATCAGTATAATGGGAATGGTTGGAGCGAAGCAGCAGGTAATACAGAAACTGTTGCTGTCAGCTATTCTTGGATATCTGATGGCGGAAATATGGAATTACCATTGATGAAAGTAGGGGGAGATAAAAAGCAGATGATTAGCCTTCGCGAGGTACGAGATTTAGTGAAAGCGGCGGGTATTCAAGATTCTGCGAGAAACAGTACTTTTTATGTGGAAGTTAGAATGGAGGCCAGAATTTCTGAAACCGGTTTAGATGTGATTCCAGAATCGAAACCAGAGAATGGTCAGCCAACGGATTTCACAAAGCTTACCTATTATTCGCAGTTATCTACAGAAGCTCAAAGTCTTTCTTACAGTACGAACCGTGCGACAAAGCTGCAGACGCAGACTGCATATTATCGAGAAGAACCAGCAGGTGCAAAGCTTACCTATGAAGCAAATGATATCAGTCAGCTTGGTATTAATCTTCTGGATTTACAGAATCTGGATGATGCCACGAAGAAATATTCGCAGATCAGTACGACAGCATATTATAATTTGTCGGATGTGAAGAATTTGGATGATGCACTGAAAAATTCTAGCGGTATTAAATTTACGCTGAGTCTGCAGCCGAAGAATACTGATACGAATCAATCAAAAGAAACATATCAGACATCAACAGCGGATGCTGCGGATTATCTGGACATCGAGTTGGAATCTAAAGCTCCGGACAAGGAGGACCCGACCAAGGAAATAACTCCAGTGGTGGATTATAAAGATAGTACCTGGTCATGGACTGTTCCGCAAATAGCTTATTGGAAAGATGGTAATATAAACAACAATAGTAGTGTTTTTAAAGGAAACGTGTTGTCGCAAAGGATTTTGCTTAAGGTTCGTGTTGATAATGTAGAAGATTCACAGTTAAATCATTATTACTCTAATTATCGCGTTGTTGTTACAGCAGAAATATTGAACAGTGCTGGAACTGGTACAATTGAACCGCAGCAGAATGCTGATATCATTTATACCCTTGCTAAGATTGCTCCAGAGTTTATTCTTCCAAGCGTCAAGCAGTAGTATCAGACCCGGTAGATGAAGGTACCAGACTCCGGTAAAGAGGGGCGTGAAGGGGAGAGGGGCGTACCAGTATGAAGGTACCAGACCCCGGTAAATATTTCTAAATAGTCTAAAATTTTTATGAATAATACCGTGTAGAGGAGTTGCTTCTCTGCACGGTAAAAAGAAATACTTATCGAACTCTTTTGCAAACTGGCTTGAGTTCCTGTAGAGATTTGTTTCATATTGTGAAAAAGGCTCAAGTTGGAATGCTTTTGCAAATTAACGTAATGAAGCGTTTGCCATAAAAAAGAAAGCAAGAGAATTTCCCGCTATCTGACCGGGAAGTTCTCTTGCTTTCTTTTAATTATGGGTTTTATTCAGCTTCCGATACGTCTCCCATTCCGTCTCCGGAATTCCGAGTGCAGTCATTGCCTGCTCCATGGAAAGCTTTAAATTTTTCATCAGATTTTGGATGGATTCCTGTCTGGTTTCCAATTGGCCTTCTAATCGTCCTTCTAATCGTCCTTTCTGAATTCCCTTTTGAATTCCACGCTGTTCAATTCCTTCACTCAGATTGCACATTTCTGCCACCTCACCTTCCAATTTCTTTGTCATCGGGATATTATAATCCTGCTGCAGAATCTGCTTTTTTTCTTCGGGATCCCGTTCGGAAGAGAACAGTGCTTCCAGTAATTTCAAAATCCCGGAATCTGCCTCATGCTTTTTGTCGCCGAGACATATGATGATAGCAGTGATCAGATCATAATTTTCCTTTTTCTCTTGTACGTTACCTACTATATTCTGCTCCTGCAGAGAATAATAGTTAATTGTATTTTTCCTGTATTGCGGGGAGTCTATGCAGATAAAAATGCTGTAGACTTTTTTGATTTTCTCATAGTGGGAGTTTGTAAATTCAGTCCCATATTGGGAAGAAATCATTCGGCTGCAATAGTAGATGCTGCGTTTTATAAGCGGATAGCCGGGATAGAAGTCCTTCTGAGCTTCTATATTGATAATGAGCTGGATCAATTCCCCAGAGGCTGGTGCAACTGCATGAAAACGGACATCATAGGTGATTGTTTCCTCGCAAATACTGTTATCTTCTGTGTTCAGTCCTTTTATCATTGGGGCTGTTTCCAACTGTTCGTCCTGATGTACCGCAATTTCTGATATCTGAGGTTTCCCCTCTATGTATTTCTCTGCGATTTCCTGAACAGTACAGTCCCGGTATTCTGCAGGCAGCTTTTCATGATCCATGCAAGTATGATCTTTTCTGAAAGAAGTTTCTTGCAGGCTTTGTCGTATGCTGCCTTTTGTCCTGTGGTAGAAATTGTTTTTGAGAGTGTACTTTGTACGATCATCCACCACAAGCCTTTCTGCGATATGAACTTTTTGTTTCAAGGATATAGTAACATAAAAGATGAAAGATGGCTAGGGGGGAATGATTTATTATTCCAATCCTATTTTTCCCATTTACAAACAATAAATATTTTCAGATGATTTTGTCATCAATAAATGACCTATAAAATTAATTTTATATATT
>OLPE01000884.1_pt1 | contig 21735 bp, 20 predicted proteins | sample 1671901 | NCBI WGS metagenome assembly OLPE01 (sample SAMEA3136624, study PRJEB25190) | human gut metagenome | biome: human gut; feature: human-associated habitat; material: faeces | place: Austria | collected 2013 | reverse complement strand
CTTCAGGAGTTCGTCTGTTCCGTCTGCCTCGCCAGCTCGGCAAATCAGGAGTTAAACTATTCTTCTTCCCAGTTATGGTATACTGCCTGTACATCATCATCTTCATCGAGTAAGTCTAATGTACGGTTTAAGTTCTTAATATCTTCTGGGTCTGTTAATGTTACATAGTTGTCTGGAATCATTGTTACTTCTGCAGATGCCATTGGTACGCCTTCTTTTTCAAGGGCTTCTCTTACTTCACCAAATGCGTCTGGATCTGTAGTGATTTCGTAGCTGTCATCTTCTTCCACGAAGTCTTCTGCTCCGGCATCTAATGCAATCATCATAAATTCATCTGGATCTGTTTCGTATTCTTCTTTAGATACAATGATCTGTCCTTTTTTCTGGAACATGAAAGATACACAGCCGGATGTACCGATATTTCCACGTCCTTTGGAGAATGCGGAACGTACGTTAGCTGCTGTACGGTTCTTATTATCTGTTAATGTTTCTACGATAATAGCGATTCCGTTAGGGCCGTATCCTTCGTATGTATTCTGTACATAATTTACGGAGTTGGCATCTCCGGCAGCTTTTTTGATACCTCTTTCGATAGTATCGTTAGGCATGTTGTTAGATTTTGCTTTAGCGATTACATCACGAAGCTTACTGTTATTCGCTGGATCTGGACCGCCTTCTTTTACTGCTACTGCAATTTCACGACCGATTACGGTAAAGATTTTACCTTTTGCAGCATCATTTTTTTCTTTTTTGTGTTTAATGTTCGCAAACTTGGAATGTCCTGACATTTTATCTTCTCCTCACTTCTCTATGATATTTAAATACTTTTATAGGCATAACTTTTCTAAGTTTATCACCGTTTTATTATGTAGTCAAGTATTCTGGCTTTATCTTTCTGATTTACCTTTCCACAAAAATTTTCGATTTACACCCATTTTTTTATTTTTTATATTTTCATAAAAAGGCTACTGTGCTGGCATATTGACAAACATGATATTTTATAATCTGTACAATATTCTCCAAAATCAGCTACTGTACCAGAGCGTGTTAATGAATATACCGAAATCTTTTTTCAATTATTTTAATATTCCTGACTCTTTTATGCTCGCAATTGCTTTCTTAATCTCTTCTGGCGGAAGTACGAGAGCAAAACGGACATAACCTTCACCAAGGCTTCCAAAACTGCTTCCTGGTGTACAGATCACGCCAGTTTTCTCCATAAGTTCCATAACAAATTCATTGGAATTCGTATAGCCGTCCGGCAGTGGCCCCCATGCAAACATGGTTCCCTCGCTGTCTGGAATGTTCCACCCAATCTCTCGAAGTCCTCCGCACAGCGCATCTCTTCTTTCCTGATATTTTTTGCACTGTTCCTGTACGGCAGCATCATCGGATTTTAATGCCGCTACTGCACCTGCCTGTACAGGAAGAAAGATACCATAGTCAATCTGGGAACGGAAACGTTTGAACACTTCAATGACCTGTGCATTTCCAATGACAAAGGACATACGCGCACCTGTATAATTATAGCTCTTTGACAGGGAATAAAATTCTACGCCGACTTCCTTTGCTCCCTCGAAAGAAAGGAAAGATTTGCCTTCTCTTCCGTCATAAATAATATCTGAGTATGCATTATCATGAATGATTAAAATATTATTTTCCCTGGCAAATGTAATTAACTTTTCGTAGAATTCGTCTGGTGCTGTCTTACAGATTGGATTGGCTGGATAGGATACTACCATCACTTTTGCTGCCTTTTTTACATCCGCAGGAATGGCATCAAAGTCTGGAAGATAGTTATTCTCCTCTGTCAGCGGATAAAACCACTGATTACTCTGTGCGATAAATGCGCCTGTTGAAAAGATTGGATATCCTGGGTTTGGTAAAAGCACAATATCTCCCGGATTAATGAGTGGCAGGAAAATGTGTGCCATTCCTTCCTGAGAGCCGTATACAGACATAATCTCATTCTTCGCAATGTCCGTATTATATCTATTTTTATAACGTGCTGCTAACGCATCTAAAAGCTCATCGGTCTCGCCTAAAGAATAATGATAATTCTCCGGGTGAAGGCAGGCTTCGGATACCGCTTTCATCACACATTCCGGTGTTTCAAAATCTGGTGTTCCTACAGAAAAGTTGTAAATCTTCTTTCCCTGTTTTTGCAATTCTTTCTTTTTCTCATCTAAAATCTGAAAAATTCCTGCTTCAAAATTCTTCATTTTCTCTGCTGGTTCAAAATTCATATTTTTATTACTCCTTTGTGTTGTCCTTTATGTAATCAGCTCCAGACTGATTTTTAAGGCATAGTTTACTCTCTTTAAGGTGTTTGTGTCAAGATGGCATACCCGTTCTTTTAGCCGCTGTTTGTCAATTGTACGAATCTGTTCTAATAGTACAACAGAATCCTTTGTAATATCACACTCCGTCGTAGACAGTTCCACATGAGTCGGCAGTTTTGCTTTATTCATCCGGCTTGTGATTGCCGCACAGATTACGGTAGGGCTGTGACGGTTGCCTGCATCATTTTGAATAATAAGCACCGGACGGACACCTCCCTGTTCGGAACCTACGACCGGGCGAAGGTCTGCATAATAAATATCTCCACGTTTTATCATCATTTTCACTCACTCCATTTTACTTTTCTTTCTAAATGAAGTATTTCCAGCAAACGTCATGAGTATTCTGATGATTTCCTTTGTTTTTTATATTTCTTCTGGAAAATGTTTCCGCTTCAAAATAGTTTCGAGATAATTCGGTAAATCTCCGGCAAGAACACTATAATATCCCTTTTCTTTTGCGGCAGCATCTCCGGCAAGACCGTGACAGTACACACCAAGTCGTGCCGCTGTCAAAATGTCAAGTCCTCCGGCAAGGAAACCGCAGATAATTCCTGTTAATACATCGCCGCTTCCACCAGTTGCCATTCCATTGTTTCCGCTCATATTAATGTATGAAGGTACGCTTCCATCGGACACAATGGTTCTTGCATCTTTTAGCACGATAACATGTCCCTTATCTGCAGTACTTGCAGCCGCTTTTGGCAGATTGCTGCGAATTTCTGCAATTTCTTCTCCAGTTAATCTGGACATTTCTTTCAAATGCGGGGTAAGAATCATCCCGCCTTCATATTCATGAAATAGCTGCCTTAATTCTGTATCTTCTTGTAATAAAGCCGCCAGATTATTAAGCCCATCTGCGTCAATAACAAGCGGTGCCTTTCCTAATGTAAGAACCTGTTTTACTAACTTCCTTGCAAATGCACTCTGTCCAATTCCCGGTCCGATTCCGATAACAGATGCCCACGAAAGAGATTCCGGTAATAGTTCCCATGCCTTTTCTTCCGAATCATAAGTCGTAAGAATCGCCTCTGGAAGCTTTTCCTGCAAAATCACACGATTCTCCTCACAGGAAAAAATGCGTACCAGACCGCTTCCGCTCTTATAGGCCGCTGTTCCACTCAAAAGGGCGGCCCCTGCCATATTTTTGGAGCCGGCAATCAGAAGAACCTTCCCGTAACTTCCTTTATTCGTCCATGCCTTTCTTTCCGGCAAAAGTTCCAGGTCATCTGTTGTGAAAGAAACCATATGCGGTGCGATTTCTTCAACCGCCTTATTCGGAAAACCGATTTCCTTTACAATGACTTCGCCGCTGACATCTGCCCCTGGATAAAGAAGCAGTCCCACCTTAGGAAGCCCAAAAGTGACCGTTATATCCGCCTCAAATGCAATACCAAGAATCTGTCCGGCAGAGGCATCGACTCCAGACGGAACATCTACCGCAACCTTCAGTGCTTCCATCTGATTCAGGCGCTCAATAACCTCCCTGTGCCGTCCTGCCACTTCTCGCTTTAATCCAACGCCAAAAATGGCATCTACGATAACATCATACTCCTCATCGGGAAACTTCATCAAAAAATCTGCTTCCATCTGCTCTAAAATGTGTTTCTGAATCTGATGGGAATCTGAATCATGTGGAATGACTCCGATTTCATAAAAATCTACGGTATAGCCTTCTTCTAACAGAAGTCTTCCCAGCGCCAGTCCATCACCTCCATTATTCCCTTTTTCTGTAACAATCAGCACCCTGCTATCTGTCGGTATTCTCTCCAAAAAGACTTCCTCTAATGCAAGTGCTGCCTTTTCCATCAAAACGATACCTGGAATCCCTACGTTATTTATACTATACGCATCAATATTTTGCATTTCTTCCCTTGAAGCAACGTAACGCATTATTTAACCTCCTACTTTCTAACAACTATCCCTTTCTTATTCTAAGATACAGAATGCAGCATATTGTTGAACTGCACCGTTCCAGAACATGTTTGAAAAATACTTTCAGCAAGCTTTGTATCACCATCTGTATGCAAACACCCTTTAGCAAAAAGAGATGAAAATCTGTTTCTTACAACACAGCTTCTCATCTCTTCGTTCTCTTCTGCAATATAAACTTTATACTTACTGATTGTGACTGTGGATTCGATAAGACAATGTCATAATACTCTCTGCAAGATGTACATTCTCTACCAGAATCTCTTCTGGAAAATGCAAATCTACCGGCGCAAAGTTCCATAATGCCTTGATTCCCAAATCAACTAACTGTTCTGCAACTTTCGTTGCCTTCGACTTCGGCAATGTCAATGCGGCAATCATTACCTCATGTTCTTTTAAGAATGTTTCCAGCATGTCGATATCATATACTTCCACGCCCCGCACTGTCATACCAATTAATCTTGGATTCACATCGAAAAGCCCGATAATCTTAAATCCATTACTGTCAAAATCCTGATTGTTCGCCAACGCCTGTCCAAGATTACCTGCACCTACGATAATGATATTATTCGTCTTATCCAGTCCAAGAATCTTGCCCATCTCATTATAAAGATACTCTACATTATAACCATATCCCTGTTGACCAAACCCGCCAAAATTATTTAAATCCTGACGAATCTGGGAAGCAGTGACGTTCATTCTCTGACTCAGTTCCTTAGAGGAAATACGAACAACATTATTCTTCAGTAAATCTCCAAGATACCGATAGTACCGGGGCAATCTTTTTATCACTGCCGGAGAAATAGACTTTTCACTTCCTGATTTTACAACTGTTTTACTATCTGGCATAAGTTCCTCCCTTTGATAAAAAATTCCCATTCTTAAGCTCTAATGAATCAATTATATACAAAAATTCTTTTAATGTCAAATAAGATTGTTAAAAATTATAACACTTATTTACTTATTTTTTCTTTCATGATAAAATACATCAGAAATATTTCTACTTTATAATAATGCAACAACAATATAACTAATTTGGAGGTTATTATGATTTTAGCCTGTCAGAAAATCGAAAAAGCATTCGGCGGCAAATCCGTATTAAATAATGTTAATTTTTTAATTAATGAAGGGGAAAAAGCAGCAGTTATCGGTATTAACGGTGCCGGAAAAACTACCCTTTTTAAAATCATTACTGGAGAATATGAGGCAGACAACGGAGAAGTTATTTTCCAGAAAGGCTCTACCTACGGTTATTTATCTCAGGTTATTGATGTAAGCTCTCATCGCAGTATTTATGAAGAGATGCTCGATGCCAAAAAAGAGATTATCGAGATGGAAAAAAAGATTCGCCAGCTTGAAAAGGACATCAGTACCTTATCCGGTGAAGCATTAGAAAGTGCAATGGAAAGCTATTCCCGCCTGACAGACCGTTTTGAAAAAGCAAACGGCTATGCCTGGAAAAGTGAAATCACTGGCGTATTAAAGGGACTTGGATTTGATGAAAGCCAGTTTACCACACCAATCCATACCCTTTCCGGTGGTCAGAAAACCCGTGTCGCATTAAGCCGTATTCTCTTAATGCACCCGGATCTGATTTTACTCGATGAGCCGACCAACCACCTTGATATGGAATCCATTCGCTGGTTAGAGACTTTCCTTTCTAACTACCGTGGTGCCGTTTTAATCGTTTCCCACGACCGTTATTTTCTTGATAAAGTTGTGGATAAGGTTATCGAAATTGAGCGCGGAACCAGTCAGGTATTTAACGGCAATTACAGCGCCTACGCCGAAAAGAAAAAGGCACAGCGTGATGCACAGATGAAGCTTTACATGAACCAGCAGCAGGAAATCCACCATCAGGAAGAAGTAATCACAAAACTCCGCTCCTTTAACCGTGAGAAATCCATCAAACGTGCGGAAAGCCGTGAGAAAATGCTCAGTAAACTTGAACTCGTGGACAAACCCGTTGTCTTAAACAGCAAGATGCGTATTACTTTAGAACCAGAAGTCCTCAGCGGTAATGATGTACTTACAATCGAGGGACTTTCCAAATCTTTTGGTGACAAAGCCTTATTCCGCAATTTAAATGTGCAGATTAAACGAGGGGAAGTTGTCGGCCTCCTCGGAGCAAACGGTACGGGAAAGACCACCCTCTTAAAAATCATCAACCGCCAGCTTCGCGCCGACTCTGGTAAAATCCGGTATGGCTCTAAAGTTTCCATCGGCTACTACGATCAGGAACAGCACGTACTAGACGATAGCAAAACGATTTTTGATGAGATTTCCGATGCGTATCCAAAGCTCACAAACACCCGCATCCGTAACGTACTCGCCGCCTTCCTTTTTACTGGCGAAGACGTATTCCAGGTAATCGGAACCTTAAGTGGTGGAGAAAAAGGACGTGTTTCCCTTGCAAAGCTGATGCTTTCTAATGCCAACTTCATTATTCTTGATGAGCCGACCAACCACTTAGATATCCAGTCCCGTGAGATTTTGGAAGAAGCCATCAACAATTACGAAGGAACCGTATTCTACGTTTCCCACGACCGTTACTTCATCAACCAGACTGCCACCAGAATTCTGGATTTATCCCCAGAAGGCATCGTAAACTATAAAGGCAACTATAACTATTACTTAGAACAAAAAGAGGCTGGAAACATCTCAGCGGACAGCGATAACATCACGCTTACTTCCGCCACAGATGCCGCTCCGGCTCCTTCTCCAGAAAAAGCGAAAGAAGACTGGAAGCGTTCCCGCGAGGAAGCTGCCAGACAGCGTAAACGTGCTAACGACTTAAAGAAAACAGAAAAGGAAATCAGCCGTTTAGAAGAAGAAAACGACCAGTTAAAGGAAGAAATGGCACTTCCGGAGAATGCTACTAATGTGGCGAAGCTTATGGAGCTGAATACGAAGTTTGAGGAAAATGAGGCTGCACTCTTGGAACTCTACGACAAATGGGAAGAGCTTTCTGAATAAATTCTGGGCTGTAAAGTAAAACAGATACCTCCCTGAAGAAATCTGCAGACAGCTTATCACAGATAACTGCAAAAAGAAAGGGAGATTATAAGCTTGATTTTGTTCTGTTGCGCTAAACGTTCCGTTCTGCCTGATAAAATATGATAAAATATAAAAAAGCCCGGCTACAAATGTAGCCGGGAAATAAGCCCTATTATCTTTATGTAGTTACTTTTAAATTCTATGCTGGTCCAAGATCAATCCAGTTTTTGTCAACCCATTTACCCTGTGTCTGGTTCCAACGGCGTTTCTGTCGTCTTCCTTTATAAATACGATATACTATTCTAATTTGATCTGCACAGGTACTAATGCTATCATCATCCACGATTTCTACAATTCCTGGTCCAAAGTCAACTTCCTCTGCCTGAATATCTGCTGCCGGAAATACCATTCCAAGACTCATAAGAATTGCACCTGCCGCTACTACTCTTTTCCATTTTGCTTTTCTCATCATTATCTCTCCTTCTATTTATAAACTTTATAATAGGGGTTACTTCTATAAACTTGTATTACTTCAATAGATTTCTATTGAACTTATCGTAATGTATATTTATATTCATAACCGAAGAGAAATGTAAAAACGTATGTGCAGTATTGCCTATCAGTCTTTTCGAATCTGGCTTCTTCTGGAATCTACCATATCTGCAAGTTCTTTTAATAAGTCATCATCTTCCTCATCCTTTAACAGTGCGTTAAATAGTCTGGATAATGTACGGCTCGTATTTCTCTGCTCCTGACGGAGCTGATTAATTGAATATTCTTCTCTTGTCATTGTTGGCTGGAAAGTTCTGGCATAATTCTTCGTTGTCTTCTTAAAACCGGCAACTTCTACCAAATCCTTATTTAAAAGGGAATTCAGCAATAAATGGACAGAACTTGCCTTCCATGTTCTATCATCAGAAACTCCTACAATCTCTGAAGATGTAAGAGGCTTCTCCTCATCCCATAATACTTCTAATATCTGTTTCTCGCTATTGGTAATCTTTGGAATTTTTCTTTTCATGATATACCCCTTTTCTTCATTGTTTAATACTAAGTATATCATATAATAAAATACGAAAAAATTCAACAATTACCCTCTGAATTTATCATCCATATGTAGTTATATTATCTAACCCTTTTATTTTTTATTATATTTAATGATAGGATATCCCTCATACATTCCACTTTCTACATCCTCTTTGGAAACTGTATCCGTAAATCCTGCATAATAAAAGATATAACTTCCATCTTTTTGCTCTTCTAAGTAAGAATTCCCATCATCAGAAACAAATGAAGCATCTTCTTGATATACCTCTACCTGCGGCATGGTATATTTAGGCTGTAAGATAAAATAATAAGATGCAACAAACCAAATAACACTCACACCCAAGATAAACAGATTCATCTTTCTCTGTGTCTTCTTATCATCCTTCTTAAACATCACGTAATGAAATCTCTGCTTTAATGGTCTTACTTCAAGCTTCTTTACAAATCCTAATGTATCCGAAGAAACTTTATCAAAGTTCGCTCTTCTGCCACCTGCCATATAAGTCAGTGTATCCAGATAATACAGGGTATCCATCTCACTGTATTTCTTCGACATCGCATTATCACAGTTTAATTCTATAATCTGGTCTAAATCTTTGCAAAGTAAATATACCAATGGATTCCACCAGAATATCATTCCTATAATATTAATTATAAACTTCTTCCACAAATCTTTTCTCTTCCAATGAAGATATTCATGCATGAGAATAAATTCCAATTCTTTCTCGTTACATTCCTTCTGTGGAAGATATATAACTGGATGTCGCAGTCCCTTAATAAATGGTTCTGCAATTGCCAGATTATACTCAATCTTAATCGGACATTCTGAATCAATTTCTCTTAAAATTTTCTCTGCTACTCCATCTCCTTGGGAAGTCCCTTTTATAAGATATCCCTTTACCTTATTCCATTCTCTCATCTTGTGAACAACTGCTATGATAATACCAATTATCCATATTGTAAGAATAACTGCCATAACAATCTTCTTATGGATATCTTCTGACTTAGCATATAAATTCATAAGAAATGAGTACAAATAAGGATCACATATCACCTTCTGATAACTCGGAAATTCTATCGGAAATAGCATTCTTACCGTACAAAATATGTAAAGAATTGAAATAAACGTAACTCCATACTTTGTTAAATAATCTGATCGCCTTCTCAGAATAAATATGAGGAGTAACATCGGACAACTAATTAAAAACGTCCATATTAAAGAATATAATGATAACATAACTTTTCCCCCTGCTTATTCTGATATTACTTTTCGTATTTTCTACATTATACACTACACTTGAATAAAAATAAATAGTTTTTTATCGTTTTACTACATTTATTTTTTTATTTTTTGTTTAATTTTTATTTTGTATCATATTTAGAGACATTTTGTATTTTAAACTTAATCATTATATATATAGTTCTTAGTATATTAGAATTTTTATTAAAAATTATTATTTTTAGTAAGTCGCTTTGTGATATACAAAAAAATACCTGTCTGCATTATAAACTTATGCAGACAGGTATCGAATTATTCCTCTTTTTTTCACTTTTTGTTTTATTTGGCCTTTTTAATGTGGCTTTTGTCGTAAGATTTTAAAAACTGTGTCAGACGATCACAGGACTTCGCCCAGACAACGAGTTCTTCCGGACTTAATGTTTCCATGATGGCATCTAACATTTTCTCATGAAATTCTTCGTGATGTTTGTAGGCAGCAATTCCCTTTTCGAGGAGATAAACATTAACTACTCGTCTGTCTTTCTCACTTCTGGCTCTTGCCACATACCCCTTATTCACCAGACTGTTCATGGATGTTGTGAGAGAACCTACAGTGATATTCAGCCGCTTTGCTACTACGCTCATGCGTGCACCATCTCCAAGACCGATGGCTTCTATGATATGCATATCATTGTTACTGATATCGGAAAATTCATCTGTGATGATTGCCTTCTCTTCCAGCTCTAAAATCTCGTGGAAAGTCTTTACTAACATAGTGTTTATCGTTTCTCTTACATCGTTCATTCCTATATTCTCACCTTATCTAATACCGTATCCTTTTTATCGCATGATAACCCTATAAATCATCTGGCATTTATAAAGATCTGCATTTATGATGGCTGGGATGCTTCCTAAATTCCATCGCAACTCTTTATATTTGTATACAATTATGGACTTTATCTTCTTTTATTATCATTATATACAAGAACTACAGAAATAATCAATTACTTTTTTTACTGTTTCGATTGTTTTTGCCTCATAAGCGCGTCCTCCGCAGAATAAAAGGGCATTTTCTGTCTCTCCTTTGGCTGCATGGATGAGTGCTTCTGTGATACAGTACGGTGTTTCTGCCGGATTACAGGTATGAATACAGCGAAGACATTTCGTCGGCGGTATCCTTCCTTCGGATTTTACTTTATCTAAAAATGTGTTTCTGATTGCTCTTCCCGGCATTCCGACCGGACTTTTTACGATAACGATATCTTCTTTTTCTGCTTGAATATAGGTTTGTTTATAGTGTTCATCTGCATCACATTCTTCAGTTGTCACAAATCGGGTCGCAATCTGCACCCCGTCTGCACCAAGAGAAAATGCTCTCTCATAATCGGCATGGTCATAAATGCCTCCTGCCAGGATGACAGGTATTTTTTTCTCGTATTTTTCTTCGTATTTTTGTACTACAGTAATAATCTTCTTTACTTCTTCTCCATAAATACCTGGAGTAAATTCTTCTAACTGTTCTTTATGAAATCCTAAATGTCCTCCCGCCATCGGTCCTTCTATCACAATAAAATCGGCGGTTCTTTTATATTTTTTATCCCAGAATTTTAAAATGACATGAGCGGATTTCTGTGTGGATACAATCGGGGCAATCGCAATATCGCTGTCTGCTGTATACGCAGGCAGATCTACGGGAAGACCTGCTCCTGATACGATAAAATCAGCTCCTGCTGCAATTACTTCGTGGGCATAGGTTTCATAATCGTTCATGGCTACCATAAGGTTAAAGCCAACAATTCCATCCGGTGAAATCGCTCTCGCTTTTTGCATTTCTTTATGAATGGCACGTTTATTAGCTTCTATGGGATTCTCATAAAAATCTGGTTCTTTAAAACCAATCTGTGCAGCAGAGATTGTTCCGGCTCCACCTTCTTTTGCAACTGTTCCGGCAAGCCTCCCAAGACTGATACCAACACCCATTCCACCCTGTACGATTGGAACTCTTACTTGTTTTTTTCCAATAGAAAATAAGTTTTTCTTCATAAGTTATATTCTCCTATAAGTACTAATATTCTATTTTCTATGTTTATATCAACATAAAACTCAAATAACTGACTAATTCAGTGAAATACTAATGTGACATCACTGACATTTCATTTTATTTGATGTGAATCATATTAGTTCTTTATAAAGCGTTCCCTACATACTGCGAAAACGCTGGTATCTTGCCTCAACTCTCTCTTTTTCTGTCATTTTCTTGCTGTTTTCTAAAAATGCGGAGATATTTTCTTCTAAATTATCAAATACATTCATCATTGAATCTAATGTATAGGATTCCGGCTCTGAAATAATTTTTTCAACAAAACCTGCTTTGTATAAATCATAAGAAGTCAGTTTCATTGCTTTGGCTGCGCGGGCTGCCTGACTGCCATCTTTCCATAAAATGGCCGCATAGCCTTCTGGAGAAAGAATAGAATAAACTGCATTTTCAAGAATCCAGACTTCATCGGCTACTGCCATGGCAAGCGCACCGCCGCTGCCGCCTTCTCCGATTAAGACGGAAAGAATTGGGGTCTCTAAGGAAGACATTTCATAGAGATTTCTGGCGATTGCCTCTCCCTGGCCTCGTTCCTCGGCTTCCATTCCACAGAAAGCTCCCGGTGTATCGACAAAACAGATGATTGGACGGTGGAACTTTTCGGCCTGCTTCATAAGACGAAGTGCTTTACGATAGCCTTCTGGCTCCGGCATCCCAAAGTTACGCTCAATATTTTCTGAGGTACTTTTTCCTTTCATCTGCGCGATAACGGTTACCGGCTGTCCCTGAAAATAAGCAATACCTCCGCAGATGGCGGCATCATCGCCAAAGTTTCTGTCTCCGTGGAATTCGATAAATTCTTCGAATAATCCGCTGATATAATCTTCACCAACTGGGCGGTCTTTTTCACGGGAAGTCAGGACGCGCTCCCAGGCTGTTTTTTCTGATGCACGTTTCTTTTGTGTTGCGGAAAGTTTTTGTTTGCGGGAGTTTTTCACTATTTTAACTGTCTGACCTACTTCCTGTTCTGATGCCACTGTAATATCACCATCATTGAAGACTGCATTATTGCCTGTATTCTCCGCTACCCCTTCTGCTGTTAAACGGTGCATTGTAAGAATCTTCTCCAACACCGTTTTCATATTTTTTCTCTCAACGATTTTATCAATAAAACCGTGTTTTAAGAGAAATTCTGAACGCTGGAATCCTTTCGGCAGCTTCTTGTGAATGGTCTGCTCGATAACTCGCGGGCCTGCAAATCCGATGAGTGCCTTTGGCTCTGCTAAAATGATATCGCCAAGCATAGCAAAACTTGCGGTAACGCCGCCTGTTGTCGGATCTGTGAGAACTGTAATGTAAAGTAAGCCAGCGTCACTGTGTCGTTTTAATGCGGCAGAAGTCTTAGCCATCTGCATAAGAGAGGTCATACCTTCCTGCATTCTCGCACCACCAGAGCAGGTGAAAATAATGACAGGAAGTTTTTCTTTTGTCGCGCGTTCTACACCTCTTGCAATTTTTTCACCAACGACTTCACCCATACTTGCCATAAGGAATCGCCCATCCATGACCATAAGAGCAACTTCATTTGCTCCGATGCGAGCTTTTCCTGTGATGACTGCCTCATCTAGCTTTGTTTTTTCCTGCAGGGATTTGATTCTGTCTGGATACCCAATCATATGGAGAGGATTCTCTGTTGTAAGCCCGGTATCCCATTCTTCAAAAGAATCCTTTTCTGTTAAAAATGCAATCCTTTTCTTGGCTGGCATACGAAGGTAGCCTCCGCACTTTGGACAAATATATAAATTCTTCTTATAATCTTCTGTGAAAATACCCTTTCCACATTTATTACAGCGTTTTAAAAGTCCTTCTGGAACTTCTGGCTTTACCTTGCTGGCAGCTTCTTTTACTTCCGGCTTTGTGACGGGTGTTTTCTTAAATATACTTTTTAATTTCATAAATAAATCCTTTCGTACATAACAGGTAAACCTGTTATTTTTTTATTACGGGCCGCTGACTATTTATTTTTCCCATCTCTTCAAGAACATGTCTGGAAAATGTTTCTGCAAGATGTACATCTAATTTACAAAAGCTTTCGCTTAAATGAAAGCTACATGGCGAACTACGTCAGCCGAATAGATAGGAAATACATCTCAAAAATACAAAATAAGATGTGAATCTTACTTTTTGATTTCCTGACTACGTTCTTCAAGCACCTTTTCCAAATACTGAATCGTAAAATCGCCCTCCTGATAATCCGGACGTTCCATAATCTCATAAAGGAAATCAATATTCGTTGTGATTCCCTCGATGATAACTTCGCCTAATGCACGATGCATTTTTGCAATTGCTTCTTTTCTCGTTGCCGCAAATACAATGAGCTTTGTAATCATAGAATCATAGTATGGGGATACTTCACATCCACTGTAGATTGCACTGTCAATACGAACACCTTTTCCACCTGGAAGATACATATCGGTAATTCTTCCAGGACATGGACGGAAGTTCTTTGATGGGTCTTCCGCATTGATACGGCACTCAATGGCATGACCGGTAATCTGGATATCTTCCTGCTTCCATTTCAGTTTCTCGCCATCAGCAATTCGAATCTGTGCTTTAATCAAGTCGATTCCTGTAACCCATTCTGTGACAGGATGTTCTACCTGGATACGAGTGTTCATTTCCATAAAGTAAAAGCTTTTATCTTTTTCAAGGAGAAATTCAATCGTTCCTGCATTCTTATATCCTGCTGCCTTTGCTGCAAGAACAGCTGCCTGTCCCATTTTCTCACGAAGTTCCTCATCTACTACGGCAGATGGGGATTCCTCAATGACTTTCTGATGATTTCTCTGCACAGAACAGTCGCGTTCTCCCAAATGAATGACATTACCATAATTGTCGGCAAGAATCTGAAACTCTATATGGCGGGGATTCTCTACAAAATGCTCTAAGTACATGCTCTCATCACCGAAAGCAAGTCCGGATTCTTTCTGCGCCATTAAGAATGCATTTTCGAACTCATCCTCATTGTAAGCGACACGCATTCCCTTACCGCCGCCACCAAGAACGGCCTTTACAATAACTGGAAAGCCGATTCCTTTTGCAATTTCCAACGCTTCTTTTACATCAGTAAGCGCCTTCTGACATCCTGGAATTACTGGGACACCAGCATCTACCATTGTCTGTCTTGCTACTGCCTTATTGCCAAGTCGGGCAATAATATCAGAGTCCGGACCGATAAAAGTAATGTGGCAGGCCTCACACAGTTTCGCAAACTGGCTGTTTTCTGATAAAAAACCAAATCCCGGATGTATGGCATCCGCACCGGTAATCATCGTTGCACTGATAATCTGCTCCATATTCAGATAACTGTCTTTTGCTGCAGCAGGTCCGATACAGACCGCCTCATCGGCAAGCTGTGTATGAAGTGCCTCCCGGTCTGCTTCGGAATACACTGCAACAGTTTCAATTCCCATCTCTCTGCAAGCACGGATGATGCGGATGGCAATCTCTCCTCTGTTTGCAATCAATATTTTCCGAATCATTATGTTCTCCTTTTATCTTTATTGCGACAACTTCTGCCACAATTCTCTATCCTAAAATTATGCTATTTCTATGTTCTGTCTATCTTCCTTAAGACTTATTCTGATGAAAAATCAGCCAACCATAAAAGTTAATTCTGCCTTTACTACTACTTTTCCGTCCACATAGGCTGTGGCTTCTCCCACACCCATCGGGCCTTTACGTTTTACGATTTTGGTCTCAAGCTTTACTTTATCGCCCGGAACAATTTTCCCTTTAAAACGGCATTTATTAATTCCACCAAAATATGCTGTCTTTCCTTTATTTTCTTCTAAGGAAAGTATGGCAACTGCCCCTACCTGCGCTAACGCTTCTACAGTAAGAACACCTGGCATAACTGGCTCCTGTGGAAAATGTCCACGGAAAAAGTCTTCATGAAATGTTACGCATTTATATCCTACGGCACTGACACCTGGTTCCATCTCTTCGATGTAATCAACTAAAAGAAATGGATGTCTGTGTGGTAAAATCTGTTCAATTTCTTTAATTCCTAATCTCATAATTTTCTTCCAACCTGTTTACTGCTTTACTTATATTTATAAAAACCTGTTTTTACTTTCTGTTAAAGCTTCTGACTTATTAACTTGAGAAAATCAGACTTAAATTCATATCTTATCAATATTACTGAATTCTGAATAACGGCTGTCCATACTCCACATTCTCTTCATTTTCTACAAGAATTTCCGTAACAACACCATCGAATTCGCTCTCAATCTCATTCATAAGCTTCATTGCCTCAACAATGGCCAAAGTCTGCCCTTTCTTTACAGTATCCCCTACTTTTATGAAAGGCTCTGCATCTTCAGAAGGTGCTGTATAAAATGTACCAACTAACGGGGATTTTACGAGGTTTCCACCCTTTTCCCCGACTGCTTCTGCTGCCTGTGACTGTGCAGCTGCAGTAGCTGCAACTCCCTCTGTTCCGGCTGTATTTGCACCATTCACGCTGTTTGCGCTGACACCAATGGCTTCCTGTAACGCAATGTTTGAAGCTGGCACAACGATTTTTTCTTCTGGCTGTGGACAACTCATGGCAATGCGGATATTACCCTCTGTATATTCAAAGTTCGTAAGCCCTGCTTTTGATACTTCTTTTACTAATTCTAAAATCTGCTGATAATCCATATCTGTCTACTCCTCGTATTTCTTTACAAGAAGAGAAGCGTTATGTCCTCCAAAACCAAGAGAGTTGGAGATGGCTACATTCACTTCCTGCTCTACTGCTCCGTTAATTACATAATCAAGATCGCATCCCTCACCAGGATTGGTTGTTCCTACGGTTGGATGGATATAGCCTTCTTCGATGGACTTCACACAAACGATTAACTCTACCGCTCCGGCTGCTCCAAGCAAATGTCCGATCATTGACTTTGTAGAACTCATTTTTAAATGGTCTGCGCTCTCACCAAAGGCACGTCTTACAGCTCTTGTCTCAAATAAATCGTTGTGGTGGGTTCCTGTTCCATGTGCGTTAATGTAATCTACTTCTTCCGGTTTTACACCTGCTTCTTCCATGGCAAGTTCCATTGCTTTTGCTGCACCGCTTCCGTCCTCTGCAGGAGAAGTGATGTGGAAGGCATCACAGGTAGAACCATATCCGGCTAACTCTGCAAGAATCTTTGCCCCACGCTTTTTCGCATGTTCTAATTCCTCTAATACAACAACTCCAGCTCCCTCGCCAATAACGAATCCGCCTCTTGCCTCATCGAATGGAAGAGACGCGCGTAACGGGTCGCTCTCACTGGAAAGTGCAGTCAGATTTGTAAATCCAGCAACGGCAACTGGTGTGATACTGCTTTCTGTTCCACCGGCAAGCATAACATCGGCATCTCCGTACTGAATGGCACGAAGGGCATCTCCGATAGAGTTACTTCCTGTCGCACAGGCAGTTACTACGTCAGTACATTTGCCTTTGCAGCCTAAGTCAATCGCTACATTTCCTGCTGCCATGTTGGAAATCATTAAAGGAATAAGCATTGGACTCACTCTCTTTGGTCCCTTTGTAATGATTTTCTCATGCTCTTTCTCCATGCTGGAAAGACCGCCGATACCGGAACCAATGATAACACCGACACGGTATGGATCTTCTTTTTCCATATCAAGACCTGCCATGGCAAATGCTTCTCTTGATGCAGCTACGGCATACTGGGAGAAAACTTCCATTCTTCTTGCTGCCTTGTTATCAAGTCTTTCTTTTACATTGAAATCTTTTACTTCGGCTGCAATCTTTACTTTATAATCTTCGGTATCGAACTTTGTGATAGCTCCGATACCTACCTTTTCTTCTTTAATTCCATTCCAGAATTCGTCTAATGTGTTTCCGATTGGAGTCACAGCACCCATTCCGGTAATTACTACTCTTCTTTTCATATCAGAAAAATCCTTTCTCTCACTTACATCACCATACCACCATCCACTAAAAGTACCTGACCGGTAATATAAGACGCTTTGTCAGAAGCTAAAAATACTGCTGCATTCGCAATATCTTCCGGCTCTGCAAAACGGCCAAGTGGAATCTGTTTCTTTGCATTTTCTTTTACTTCATCAGGAAGTACATCTGTCATCTCTGTTTTTACGAATCCCGGAGCAATAGCGTTACAGGTAATTCCTCTGGACGCTAATTCTTTTGCTGCGGATTTGGTTAATCCAATTATTCCTGCTTTGGATGCACTATAGTTCGCCTGACCGGCATTTCCGGCGACGCCGGAAACGGAACTTACATTAATGATTCTTCCATATCTCTGCTTCATCATGCGACGGCTCGCAAAACGAATCATCTGGAAACATCCCTTTAAGTTCGTATCTATTACATTATCGAAATCTGCTTCACTCATAGCCATTAAAAGACCATCTTTTGTAATTCCTGCATTATTTACAAGAATATCAATGCTGCCAAATGTCTTGGCTACCGCTTTTACTAAAGCATTACATTCTTCAAAATCTGCAACATTGGCACGGAAAATTTCTGCTTTTCCACCTGCCTCTTCAATTTCTTTTTTTACAAGAAGTGCCTTTTCTTCATTTCCGTGAAAATGTACGGCTACTGCTGCGCCTTCTTTTGCAAGAGCGATGGCAACTGCTTTTCCGATTCCGCCGGACGCGCCGGTCACAATTGCTGTTTTTCCTTCTAATAACATATCTATAACTCCTTTATAGCTTCCACTGTCTTGTCGATATCTTCCATCGTTCCGATTCGGAACATCTTTACGTTACGGTCAATCTTTCTCATAAAACCGCTCAAAGTCTTTCCCGGACCGATTTCTACGAAAACGTCCACACCGTCTGCTATCATGGCACGCACACTCTGCTCCCATAAAACGGAGGAATAAACCTGTTCTTTTAATAATTCTTTTGTTCTTGTCGTATCTGTCACGATACTTGCATCCACATTTGTCACATAAGGAATCTTTAACTCTCCTAATGTCACTTCGGAAAGTGCCTGATAAAGCTTCTCCCCTGCTTCTTTTAAGTAAATGGAATGGAATGGTCCGCTTACATTTAATGGAATGACACGTTTTGCTCCCGCCTCTTTTAAAGCTGGTGCTGCATTCTCTACCGCTTCCTTATCTCCGGTAATAACAATCTGTCCCGGACAGTTATAGTTTGCAACGTAAACACCTTCCATGTATGCAATCGCCTCATTTACCGCTTCTCCAGAAAGACCAAGTACAGCGGCCATACCGCCCTTACCTTCCGGTACTGCGTTATGCATGAGGTTTCCGCGGAGCCACACCATCTTAATAGCATCCTCAAGCTCCATGCCGCCTGCTGTTGTAATCGCACAATATTCTCCAAGACTAAGCCCGGCTGTCATGTCTGGTGTAAGCCCTCTTGCCATAATCTCTTTTGTCATTGCCATACAGGTAGTAACTAATGCAGCCTGTGTATAATCCGTTCTGTCAAGGAGCTCATTTTCCTCAAAACAGATATGTTTCATATCCTGTCCTAAAATCTCACAGCTCTTATCAAATACTTCTTTTGCCAGTGGGCTTTTTTCATAAAAATCTTTACCCATTCCTGCGACCTGTGCTCCCTGTCCCGGATAAAGAAATGCTATTTTACTCATTTACTCTACCTCCCGATATTCTCTGCCTGTGAAAGAACAACGTTCTTCATCTCTCTGCAGATTCCTTCGATAATTTCCTTACAACTTCTGCTGTCCTTTACAAGACCGGCAATCTGGCCTGCCATCACACTTCCATGAATGACATCACCGTCAACAACCGCCTTTCTAAGACCGCCAAGTGTCAGCTTCTCAAGTTCTTCAAAGGAAGCGCCTGCCTGCTCTAACTTCAAATACTCTCTTGTCTGCTGATTTCTTAAACATCTAACTGGATGTCCTGTTGTTCTTCCGGTTACCTTTGTATCAATATCTTTTGCTTTAATTACTTTATTCTTATAGGCTTCACTTACGATGGATTCCTTAGATGCAACGAAAATCGTTCCCATCTGGATAGCCTTTGCGCCAAGCATAAATGCGGCTGCCATTCCTCTTCCGTCTGCGATTCCGCCGGCTGCAATTACAGGGATATTTACTGCATCAACAACCTGTGGTACTAATGCCATTGTTGTTGTCTCTCCAATATGTCCGCCTGACTCGGTACCTTCTGCGATAACCGCGTCCGCACCAGCCTTTTCCATTCGCTTTGCAAGAGCAGTACTTGCTACAACTGGAATGACGCGCACACCGGCTTTCTTCCATTCTTCCATGTACTTTTCCGGGTTACCTGCACCGGTTGTTACTACCTTTACTTCCTCTTTTACAAGAAGTTCAGCGATTGCATCTGCCTCTGGATTTAATAACATCAGATTCACGCCAAATGGCTTATCTGTTTTTTCCTTTACTTTATGAATCTGTTCTTCCACCCAAGAAGCAGGTGCACCGCCCGCACCAATGATTCCAAGTCCACCGGCTTCGGAAACAGCGGCAGCAAGCTCGGCTGTTCCAACCCATGCCATACCGCCCTGAATTACCGGGTACTCAATTCCAAGCAATTCTGTAATCACTGTTTTCATTCTTTGTCCCTCTGCCTATTTATGTTCTTTGATGTACTCTACAACGTCTCCAACAGTTTCCATCTTCTCTAACTCTTCTGTAGGGATTTCTACATCAAACTCATCCTCAAGACTCATAACCATCTCAAAAAGGTCAAGAGAATCTACTTTTAAATCCTCTTTGAAAGATGCTTCCATTGTTACCTGGTCTTCTTCAATTCCTAAAGATTCCACGATTAATTCTTTAATTTTTTCAAACATAATATAAACCTCATTCTTTCTTATACTCTTACATTGTTTTCTTCTTTATGTAATCCGGAAATTCCGGGAATTACCTTTTTACCATTCTAAATACATGCCGCCCCATGTAAGGCCTGCGCCAAACCCGGCAACAACTATCTTCATTCCCGGCTGTAACTTTCCGGCTTTCTTTAATTCATCAAGCAGCACCGGAATACTCGCAGAAGACATATTTCCATTCTGCATCATATCCATCGGAAACTTTTCAATTGGCTGCTTTAACCGCTTAGCGATTGCCTCGACAATTCTTCGGTTTGCCTGATGAAGAACAAATAAATCAACTTCTTCTACAGACTTTCCTGCCTTTTCAAGAATTTCCTTCACTACAACAGGAACCTGTCTGGCTGCAAACTTGTAAATCTCTCTGCCATCCATCGCCACATAACCTTTTAAAGAACCATCGGCTCTCTTTCCCGTCGGATTCTGACAGGTAAGTACTTCGCCTCTGCTTCCATCGGAATGAAGTACGGAAGGAATCTCAATGTTTCCTCTTCCATCTATATTCCCATCTTCATCTGCACTGACAACCGCAGCTCCGGCACCATCACCAAATAAAATACAGGTACCTCTGTCTTCCCAGTTCACGATATTCGACAGACATTCTACACCGATCAACAGCGCTTTTTTCGAAAGCCCGGCCTTAATCTGTCCGGCTGCCATCTGATAAGCTACTATAAATCCTGAACATGCCGCATTTAAATCAAATGCTGCTGCATTCACAGCACCAATTTCCTTTTGAACACTGCAGGCTGTACATGGCAAAAGCTGTTCAGACGAAACACTTGACACAATGAGAAGGTCAATCTCCTCTGCCGCAACCTGTGCATCTTCCAATGCCCTCTTCGCCGCTTTCGCTGCCATAGAAACTGCTGTCTCTTCCCTGGCAATATGCCGGCTCTTGATTCCGGTACGACTCTGAATCCATTCATCGTTCGTATCTACCAACTGAGAAATTTCAAAATTATCAAGCACTTTCTCAGGAAGGCAGGAGCCTGTCCCTTTTATTTTGACAAACATCACTTTCTCCTTTTCTTGCTCATATGATTACTTCTGATCACTTCGTTCTGATATTCTATGTGAATATTTTTATTTTCAAATCTTATTGTTTTGAAATAATATTATTTTGAATTAAAATAGTTTGAATACCAAAGCAAGTGATTACAAATATATCATAGCTGGTGGAGAAGTCAAGTATTTTTTTTGATACAAATAGATAAATAGGAATTTGCCGGGATGAGTAAACAGACGAAGTCTGAGAATCAAATCATCTATATTTGTGATTTTCGTCG
>OLPE01000873.1_pt1 | contig 22111 bp, 18 predicted proteins | sample 1671901 | NCBI WGS metagenome assembly OLPE01 (sample SAMEA3136624, study PRJEB25190) | human gut metagenome | biome: human gut; feature: human-associated habitat; material: faeces | place: Austria | collected 2013 | reverse complement strand
TAGAGCACGCGGCTGTTAACCGCGCTGTCGTAGGTTCAAGTCCTACTCGGGGAGTTAGATTAAAGCAACAAAGTTAAGTAGCTTTGTTGCTTTTTTTAGTATATTTGTTATAATTATAATATTGCCTTTTAAAAAATATAAATATAAATTTCAAAGTAATATTTGTGAGGATGTTAGAAATACCCTAAAAAGGTATGAGAATGACTAAAACGGTCAAAACAGAAGGCTCCGTTTTTTATCAATGGAGAGTTCAATCATAACATAAAACGCTGCTATTATATTAATTCACAAAAGAAAGTTTATTTAAGGAGAAATATATATAATGAAAAAAATAGGAATCATGACAGATAGTCATAGCGGAATACTTACAGAAGAAGCAGAAAAATTAGGAATCAAAGTTCTTCCAATGCCATTTTATATTGATGATGAATTATATTTAGAAGGAGTAGATTTATCAAGAGAAGAATTTTACGAAAAACTTCGTCAGGGAGTTAATGTATCTACCTCACAGCCATCTCCACAGGAAGTAATGGAAACATGGGATGATATGTTAAAAGAATATGAAACACTTATCTACATTCCAATCAGTAGTGGATTAAGTGGTTCCTGCATGACCGCACAGGGATTAGCACAGGATGAAGAATATGAAGGAAAGGTTTTTGTAGTAGATAATGGCCATGTTTCCACACCTCTTCATCGAAGTGTTCTTGATGCAGTGGAGATGGCAGAAGCAGGCTATTCTGCCGTAGAGATTAAGAAGATTTTAGAAGAAACAAAAGAACAGATGGTAATTTACGTAGGTCTTAGTACCTTAGAATACTTGAAAAAGGGAGGAAGAATCAGCTCCACATCTGCTTTACTTGCAAACGTATTAAATATTAAACCTGTTATGAAATTTGGAACAGGAGTATTAGATGTATATCAGAAATGTCGTGGAATGAAAAAGTCACGTAAAGCAATGATTGATGCCATGAAAAATGAATTAGAGACGACATTTCATGATGCGTATAAAGCTGGAAAAGTATATTTAATGGCAGCTTCAAGCAGTTCAGAAGAAGTTACAAAAGAATGGGTAGAACAGATTAAAGAAGCATTTCCTGGAATGGAAGTAATGAGTGATTACCTATCATTTGGACTTTCCTGTCATATCGGTCCCGACGGACTCGGAATCGGCTGCACATGCAAGCCGGTGTAATTACTATTTAATTCATTAAGAGACAGACGCCCGAGAAGAGAGAAGATATCCTATATTTGTGACTTTAGTCGCGGCGGTTTAAATGATCGCTTTATGCGCTCACATCTAAACCTTGCTTCGAGGCCACAAATATGCCTTATTGGGGGCAATGGCTTCTGTGCTGTGGCTGGAGAAAATGAATTAAACAGGGGGAGGAAATTGGGGAACAGAAGCCGATGTATTCTGCTTATTCTATTCTCCTCAGCATAGCCGGAGATTAGCTTTTCATTCAGCAATATCCCCTACGCCATTTAAAATAAGTCTCGGGCGATACGGAAATTCTTTCACAGTCTCTCTTGTGGATACCCCAGAGAGTACGAGTGCAGTATCAAGTCCTGTTTCAATGCCAGCGATAATATCTGTATCCATACGGTCACCAATCATGACGGCTTCAGAGGAATGTACTCCTAAAATCTGTAAGCCAGTACGCATCATTAACGGATTTGGTTTGCCAACGTAGTAAGCTTTTTTACCGGTAGTTGCCTCGATTGGGGCAACGAAAGCGCGGCATGCAGGAGCGATTCCACCTTCAATCGGGCCGGTAATATCTGTATTGGTTGCAATTAATCTCGCACCTTTGTTTACAAGATTCATAGCAGTAATAATGTGCTCATAACCGTAAGTAACGGTTTCTCCAACGACAACATAATCTGGATCGACATCATTAATTGTAATACCTGCATCGTATAATGCGTTATATAGACCGTGATCTCCGATGACGTAAGCGCTGCATCCCGGAGCCTGGTTTTGTAAAAACTTGGCGGTTGCTAATGCACTTGTATAAAAATGTTCTTCCCCGATCTCTAATCCCATCCGATATAATTTATTCTGTAATTCTTTTGGTGAGCGGCTGCTGGCATTCGTAAGGAAAAGAAATTGTTTTTCTTCTTTTTGCAGCCATTCTACGAATTCTTTTACCCCAGGCAGAAGTTGGTTTCCGTGATAGATAACACCGTCCATATCACATATAAAGCCTTTTTTTGATCTTAAACTTTCCATAATTATTATCTCCTTTTATCTGTCAGAATTTTAAATACGTCCGAAAAGATTCCCATTTTATAAATTATTCAAAGTGTTTTTATTAAAATAGAAATCTGCGTTTTAAAATATATTTGCCGAATACGATTTCATTGTAGCGAATTTTTTTATTATTGTAAAGTAAAAAGAGAAGATACACAATTATTTTTTGAATTTTTTACAAAAAATATACATAACGAACAAATAGTCTAATAATTCGGAAAACCTGTATATTTTTTTGAAGAAGACTAAATAGCAGTCGTTTCTTAAAAAATGAAATATATTTTCAATGAATATACTTTTTGTATTTAGTGATACTGGTACAAGTAAAAAACAAAATGTGTTTAAAAAATCATTCATGCAATCTTCCACAAATTGTAATGTACATCTTACAGAAAGCATTTTTCAAACACACTCTAGAACATGAAAATGCAACAAATTTCAGTTAAAAATATAACAAGCAAAAAGTTTCAAGAATCTATTGACATACTTTCTCGTAAATGATATGATAACAGCAAGTTGAAATAAATATTGATACAGTATTATAAATGCAACAAATTTCAAATTGGAGGGGTAAAAATGAAAGCGGTAAGAATGTATGCACCAAGAGATTTAAGAGTAGAAGAAGTAGATATTCCTTCTTATGAAGCAGATGAATGTTTGATTAAAGTAATGGCTGTTGGCGTTTGCGGTTCTGATATACCAAGAGTAAATCAGTACGGAGCTCATGTTTCTCCAATTATTGTAGGACATGAATTTGGCGGTCAGATTGTAAAAACAGGAGATAAGGTAACAAAGTTTAAGGCAGGAGACCGGGTAACTTGTCCACCTCTTATTCCTTGTTTTAAGTGTAAATATTGTGAGATGGGTGAATATTCTCTTTGTGAAGACTACGATTATTATGGTTCAAGAAGAGATGGTGCATTTGCACAATATATCGCAGTAAAGGAAGGAAATCTTCTGAAAGTCGATGACAAAGTTTCTTATGAAGATGCAGCAACAACAGATCCTTGTGCCAATGCATTGCATAGCATGATGATTGGTGAATTTAAACCAGGCGATTCTGTTTGTGTTTATGGTGCAGGTCCAATTGGTCTTTTTGCAGTTCAGTATGCAAAGATCAAAGGCGCTTCAAAGATTATCGCTGTTGATGTCTGGGAAGAAAAGTTAGAGATGGCGAAGAAGAACGGAGCCGATGTCGTTATTAATTCAATGAAAGAAGATGCAGCCGCAAAAGTTATGGAAGTAACGGGTGGTAATGGAGCCGATATCGTTATAGATTATTCCGGTGCACCGATTTGTCAGAAGGCTGCAATTAATTCCGCAGCAAAACTTGGCAAGGTTGTGTTTTTAGGAATTTCCCATCAGGGATTAGAACTATCTGAAAAGGAAGTAGATAAGATTTTACGGAGAGAACTTTCCATTAAAGGTTCTTGGAACTCCTTTGGAAAACCATTCCCAGGAAGTGACTGGACAGGTGCCGTTGATTTATACGAAAATCACGGAATGACAGCAAAAGACATCATTAGCCACCGCTTATCTTTAGATGAAGCACCGGCAATGTTTGAAAAGATTGCCACAGAGAAGTTCTTCTTTAGCAAGATTATGTTCTATCCAAATGGACAGGAATAGAAATACGATAGAAGTTATTTTCTAAGCGTTTCATATAGAAAGGGCGGATAACAATGAAAGCATTAATAATGGATGAAGAGAGACATTTAATTGTAAAAGATATGCCTAAGCCACAGGAGAAGGATGAAAATATTATTATTAAGATGGAAGCAGCATCTATCTGCGGAACAGATATGAGAACGTTCTTAAAGGGAAATGCAAAGATTGATCCGCCTCGTATTTTAGGCCATGAATGTGCCGGAACTATTATTCATGCGGGTTCTCTTGCAAAAGAACATGGGTATCATGAGGGAGAGAGAGTAACGGTAGCACCAGCTATCGGCTGCGGACAGTGCCCGGCATGTAAAAAGGGACATACGAATATGTGCGATCACTTGACAACAATCGGCTTTCAATATGAAGGTGTGTTTGCTCCATATGTTGAGATTCCCGAACAGGCAATTATCATGGAAAATGTAATTAAACTTCCTGATAATATCAGCTATGATAATGCATCTTTAATTGAACCGGCAGCCTGTGCGTTAAATGGTCAAAGTTATATGCATATTGAACCAGGCGACCATGTTGTAATATATGGAAGCGGAATTATCGGTTGTATTCATGCAGAACTTGCATTTTTAAAAGGAGCAGCAAAAGTAATGATAGTAGAGCCGGTTGAAAAAAGAGGAAAGATTGCGATGGAGAAGGTTCCCGGCATTATCTGGATTAATCCTTTTACACAGAATACAGTAGAAGAAGTTATGAGGGAAACCGATAATTACGGTGCAGATGTTGTAATCACAGCAACTTCCGTACCATCTGTACATACAGAGGCACAGATTATTGCTGCAAAAATGGGAAGGATTTCTTTGTTTGGAGGACTTCCGGGTGAAGGCAAGGGATATCTTGATTCTAACTTAATTCATTACAAAGAACTGCAGGTTTGCGGTGTTCATGCAACGACTGTACATTTTATGAAAGAGATTATGAATTTAATGGAAGAAGGAAAGTTAAACCTTGGAAAATATGTAGAGATGACAACCAATATAGACAATATTATGAATGCATTTGCAGCAATTCGGGACAAAAACATCATGAAAGTAGTTGTTCATCCGCAGGAGTAGGAGGCGTAGATGGAATATCCGAAAATATATCTGGCATTAGATAACTGTTTTGCATTAAAGCGATGGGTAGAACCAGAAACATGGCTTCCTCTCATCAAAGATTTGGGATATACAAGCATACAGGCAAGTTATGATAATGAATTTGATATGCTCTATAACACAAAAGAATATATTGATAGCTGGCTTGAGCGATTGACAGTTGCCGAAAAACAATATGGTGCAAAAGTCCAAAGTTTTTATAGCGGCTATCAGACTTACCGCACATCGGGCCTGGCACACCCGGACAGAAGAGTAGTGAATTCTATTGTAGAAGGGTGGATTAAACCAGCAGTAAAAATAGCTGGGGAAAGAAATGCAGACATGGGATTTGCCTTGCATGGAATCCCGGAAAATATCATGCAGGACCCGGAAAAATATAGAGAATGTCATGAAAAACTGTATCGTATTTATTCTGACATCGGGGAATATGCCAGAAAGAACGGACAGGTTCATGTCTGCGTGGAAGCGATGTATTCTCCACACCATACGCCATGGACAATTGAAGGCACGAAGGAATTTTTAAAAAATATTTATTCCTTAGATGGAAATGCGATCTATACCACTGTAGATATCGGACATATGACGGGACAGCATAAGTTTAGAAAGCCAGAAAAAGAAGCGATTGAAAAAAGCCTTTTTAATCATCCGATAAAGGGATATTGTCCATTATGGTTAGGCTCAGACAGTGCTTATGCAATCTGGGATGATGCGGCTGCTGGAAAGCTGGATAAGAAACAGGCAGTCATAAATATTTTAGAGGAAATGAAAAAGTATTCTTATCAATTTTCTATCGATGAGAGAGATTCTGATTTATATGCGTGGGTGGAAGAGTTAGCCTGCTATTCTCCGATTATGCATATTCAGCAGACGGATGGCATTACATCGCCACATTCTCCTTTTACAAAGAAAAACAACGAGAAGGGTATCGTAGAAGGAAAGAAATTGTTAGAGGCAATTGCCACATCGTATGAAAAAGAAGAAAAGGGAATGCCGCCAAAGACAGATAAAATTGTCATGGCATTAGAACTGTTTGCATCGAATACAGAGCATCCACACGAGATTAAAAATAATATGCGGGAGACAAGGGAATATTGGAAGCAATATATCCCAGAAGACGGAATCCGTCTGGATCAGCTCTTGGAAAGGCTGTAAAAACAGGAGGTATTTAAATGTATGATTTAATAATTATTGGGGCAGGAGTATCGGGATGCTGTATCGCCAGAGAAATATCCCGATACAAAATAAAGGCATGCGTTATTGAAAAAGGAGACGATGTAGCTTCTGGTACCTCAAAGGCAAATACCGGAGTTATCCATACAGGATTAGAAGCGCCTCCTGGTTCTTTGATGGCAGAACTTTGTGTCAGAGGGAATGAATTAATGTATGAATGGGCTAAAGATTTAAACTTTCCAGCAGAAAAGAATGGAAAATTAATCGTTTGTACTCATGAGGAAGACATGCCGTTGCTGTATGAGCAGTTAGAACATGCCAATGCCAATGGTGTGCCAGGATGCGAGATTTTAGATAGAGAAGAAGTACTGAAAAGAGAACCAAACCTTACAGATCGGACAGTTGCCGCATTATGGGCACCAACTGGAGGAATTGTCTGCCCATTTAATCTGGCTATTGCTGCTGGAGAAAATGCCAGCATGAACGGGGTAGAATTTCAGTTTGAAACGGAAGCCTCCTCTATTGAAAAAACAAAAGATGGTTATATAATCCATACCAATAAAGGCGATATGGAGACAAAAGCAATTGTAAATGCAGCAGGACTTTATGCCGATGTATTCCACAATATGGTCAGTGAAAATAAAATTCATATTACCGCACGAAAAGGAGAATATCTTTTCTTTGATAAGTCTGTGGGTACGATTTTTAACACAACAGTTGTGCCTCTTCCAGGAAAGATGGGAAAAGGAATCGCCGCTTCTTATACGATTAACGGCAATTTCTTTATCGGTCCGACCGCGACAGATGTAGAAGATAAAGAAGGCTTAAATACGACAGCAGAAATTCTTGATAAATTAAAAGAAATGGCTGCTTCTGACGGCTATCTTACGCGCTTTCCACTTCCGTTAAATAAAGTAATTACCTCTTTTGCCGGAGCGAGAGCACATGAAGATCATCACGAATTTATTGTACAGGAATTAGAAGATGCACCAAATTTCTTTGATGCTGCGGGAATCGAATCTCCAGGACTGACAAGTTCACCGGCTATTGGCGAACGTCTTGCAAAGATTATTTCTGAAAAAATGCATTTAGAGAAAAAGGAAACATTTAACCCAAAGAGAGTGGGATTTATCCGTTTTAATGAGATTTCTGATGAGGAGCGTGAAAAGTTAATTGAAGAGAATCCTCTCTATGGAAATGTAATCTGTCGTTGTGAATTAGTGACAGAGGGACAGATTGTCGATGCGATAAACAGACCAATCGGAGCAAGATCAGTAGATGCTGTAAAAAGAAGAGTACGTGCTGGAATGGGACGTTGTCAGGGAGGATTTTGTACTCCAAAAGTAATGAGTATCTTATCAAGAGAACTTGGAATTGATATGACGGAAGTTACAAAAAAAGGCGGAAACTCTCAGATGGTTACTGGCCGTGTAAAGGAATGAGGTGAGAAGTACAATGCGTAATTTGTTACATCATGCAATCGTGATAATCGGCGGCGGCCCAGCGGGTTTGGCAGCTGCGGTATGTGCAAAGAAAAATGGTGTGGATGATATTTTAATTATAGAAAGAGATACAAAACTTGGCGGTATTTTAAATCAGTGTATTCATAACGGATTTGGACTTCACACATTTAAAGAAGAACTTACCGGTCCGGAATATGCACAGCGATTTATTGATCAGGCAGAAGAACTTTCTATTAATTACTGGTTAGATACGATGGTTATTCATATTTCAGAAGACAAAATGATTACTGCCGTAAATGGAGAAAGAGGTCTTTGTCACATAAAGGCAGATTCCATTATTCTTGCAATGGGATGCAGGGAGCGGCCACGGGGAGCCTTAAATATTCCAGGATATCGCCCAGCAGGTATTTATAATGCAGGAACCGCACAAAGACTAGTTAATATAGAAGGGTATATGCCAGGAAAAGAAGTCGTTATTCTCGGATCAGGTGATATTGGTCTTATTATGGCAAGGCGTCTTACTTTAGAAGGCGCAAAAGTTAAACTTGTAGCAGAACTTATGCCGTATTCTGGCGGCTTAAAGAGAAATATTGTTCAGTGTCTTGATGATTATGACATTCCATTACGTTTAAGCCACACCGTTGTAGATATTCAAGGAAGAGAACGAGTAGAAGGCGTGACGATCGCACAGGTAGATGAACATCTTTGCCCGATTCCGGGTACAGAAGAAACCTATTCCTGCGATACCTTGCTTTTATCGGTTGGTTTAATTCCAGAGAATGAATTATCTGAAAAAATGGATATTTCATTAAATAAAAAGACAAACGGTCCTCTTGTAAATGAGTGCCTTGAAACTTCGATAGAAGGTGTGTTTGCCTGTGGAAATGTACTACATGTACACGATCTTGTTGACTTTGTTTCTGAGGAAGCCGGTCTTGCCGGAAAATATGCGGCACAGTATATAAATCACAAAGCTTCCCCTGAAAAAGAGGAGGAAAAGATTATTTTAACACCGGGAGAAGGAATCAATTACACTGTTCCAAATTATATTAATCCAAATCGTATGGAGGAAAAAGTAAAGATTCGTTTCCGCGTGAAAAAAATCTACGAAAAAAGTGCAATTGCTGTCTATCTGGATGGAGAAAAAATCAGCACCAGAAAGAAACGCGTATTTGCACCAGGAGAGATGGAAGAAATTCTTTTGAAAAAGCAGGATGTGTTTGATAAGAAAAATGCACAAAAAGAACATACTTTAGTTATCAAAATGGAGGAGGAAGGATAATGAGAGATCAAAATCTGACTTGTATAGGCTGTCCGTTAGGATGTAGTATCTCTGTTTCATTATCCGATAACGGAGAAGTTTCAGAAATTACTGGAAATACATGTAAGAAGGGAGAAGAATATGCAAGGAAGGAGGTTACAAATCCGTCGAGAGTCGTTACATCAATCGTAAAAATCAACAATGGCGATGTGAATATGGTTTCTGTAAAAACAGCAGAAGATATTCCAAAAGGAAAAATCTTTGACTGTATGGAAGCATTGAAAAAAGTAACAGTAACAGCACCTGTTCAAATTGGAGAGGTTATTATAAAAAATGTATGTGGAACAGGTGTTGATGTTATTGCTACAAAAAAGGTAAATGCATTAACATAATATGCTGCTCTCTTGATTTTCGATGAAATAACGGAGAATACTTTTTCGTGGACAAGTGACAGGACAATGCGATGATAACATCGAGCGAAGTCAACGTAGTTTATTGGAAAAACCAGGAAAGTTATTTAACGAAATGTCAATGATACAGTATATTTGCAGCTCACTTTCGGAGAAGGAATGAGAAAAGGGTAAGGGTGTTAATTATGAAGGAAAAGAAATATGTAGTTGGCGTTGATTTAGGAACCACAAGTACCAAGACTGTTATTTTTGATTTTGAAGGAAATGTAGTTGGAGCAGGCCAGGTAGAAAACCCTCTTTATTATCCGGCACCAGGCCGTCAGGAATGTGATGGAGACGAACTGATTCATGTCATTTTAGATGCCACCCGTCTTGCAGTAAAGGATGCTGATATTGATACGAAACAGATTGCTGGTATCAGTGTTGACTGTTTTAGATGTACAATCGCACTTCGGGATAAAGATGGCGGCTTTACGATGCCGATTATTATCTGGCAGGACTTAAGAAGTTCAGAAATGATACCGGAAATCAAAAAAATGTTAGAAGAAAAGGGTTCTTCTGCAGAAGAATTATATGATCGATGCGGAATGCCTTTAGGTGGTGTAAATCCACAGAGTAACTTACAGTGGATTAAGAGAAATATGCCAGAAGCTTACGAAAATGCAACAACAATCCACACCATGATGGGATTAGTTACAAAAGCGTTTGGTGCTGATGATTATTATGATGATTACACAGACACTCCTTGGCTTCAGTTAAATGGGCCAGATTTCCAGTACGATCCTGAAATTTGTGATTTGTTAGAAATTGATATTAATAAACTGGCACCTCTTAGAAAACCAGGTGAAGTAATCGGAGCAGTTAGTGAGGAAGTTGCAGAATTTACAGGTCTTACAGCAGGAACACCGATTATTATGGGTGTGGGCGATCAGCAGGCTGGATGTGTGGGCTGTGGCTGTGTAAGAGAAGGTTTAGGATATGCCTGTGGAGGAACTGCTGGTATTACCGCTGATAAATCTTTCAAATTATTGAGAGATCCATCCAGAAGATGTTATGTACTTGGTACACCAGATGGCGCATGGGTAATGGAAGGCGTAGCAAATGCTTCAGGAAGTGCTTTCAAATGGTTTAAAGAAGAATTTTGTAATTCTGCGAATGAGACAGCGATTGGATTAAAAGAAAGTGTTTATGACATGCTTACAAGAATTGCAGACAGAAGTTCAAGAGCCGGTGCAAATGGTCTTTTCTTCCTTCCATATCTTGCTGGTGCAGTAACACCAAATCAGAATCCGAATGCCAGAGGTACGTATATTGGAATGACAGTAGGACATACAAAAACAGACTTTGTAAGAGCTACAATGGAAGGTGTCTGCTTTGATATTAAAGATATGTTAGAAGCAATGATTGAAGGTGGAGCGGCTCCATTTGATACCGTTCGTCTTACCGGTGGTATTTTCCGTTCAGAAGTATGGTGCCAGATGCAGGCAGATATCTTTAATCGTACTTGTGAAGTTGTTGCAGTAGAAGAGGCAACTTCTCTCGGATGTGCGATGATTGCAGCTGTTGGTGCTGGTATTTATAAAGACTTAGAAGAAGCAGAGAAACATATGGTTAAGATTAAAAAAATCTATGAACCAATTCCGGAAAATGCAGCGATTTACGAAGATGCATTTAAAGTATGGAGACAGATTTATAAGAATCTTGCAATAGATGCGTATGATATGATCGCAGAATTCCAGGAAAAACATCGTTAGGTAACAAATGCGTCTGTATTAGAAAATAGCAACACAAGTTAGACTACATAAAAGGGGAAGAAACAATGACAAAACAGGAAATTTTAACACATATTGACCATACTCAGTTAAAAGCATTTTGTACATGGGAAGACATTAAAAAGCTTTGCGATGAGGCAATCAAATATAATACCGCTTCTGTATGCATTCCGCCATCTTATATTGAAAGAATCAAGGAAACTTACGGCGATAAAATTAACATCTGTACTGTAATCGGATTTCCTCTCGGCTACAATACCACAGAAACAAAGGTATTTGAAGTAAAAGATGCCATTGCAAAGGGATGCAGTGAAGTAGATATGGTTATTAATATTGGCCATGTAAAAAATGGCGACTTTGATAAAGTAGAAGCAGAAATCAAGGCTTTAAAAGAAGCTGCTGGTGACAAGATTCTTAAAGTAATCATTGAAACATGCTACCTCACAGATGATGAAAAAGTAAAACTTTGTCAGTGTGTTACAAATGCGAAAGCAGATTATATCAAAACTTCTACTGGTTTTGGAACTGGCGGAGCAACGATTGAGGATATCCGCTTATTTGCACAAAATATCGGCCCGGATGTAAAAATGAAAGCGGCAGGAGGTGTAAAGAGCAGAGAAGATCTTGAAATATTCTTAGAGGCAGGATGTGACAGAATCGGAACAAGTTCTGCTGTAAAAATGTTAGAAGAAAATTAAAAAACTTCTACGATTACAGACTTCCAGTGTTATGTTTTGTTACTATCTTATGAAAAAAATCATAAAAGAATATATTGAATTCTTTTCTATTATCAGTTAGAATTATGATAGAAATGAGAGGATATTATGGACACGAATAAATCATATCAAATTATAAGAGTAGCAAAAAAATATTATGAACTACATATGGGACAGCTTGAAATAGCACAGGAAGAAGGGGTTTCTAAATCTACGATAAGTCGCATGCTTCAAAAAGCGATCGATCTTGGATATGTAAAAGTAACAATTGATGCTCCTGTAGAATCGGTAAAAGAAATGGAAGATCAGTTAAAACAGACTTTTCATTTGAAAGAGGTATTTGTCAGTCCGAATTTGGTTGACGATGAAGAAATCAATTTAAGAGATACCTGTCGGGCATTAGCGGGAAATCTTGATAAGTATATTATAGATAATACAGTAGTAGCTGTTTCCTGGGGCAATACATTAAACTGTCTTGCAGGACAGATACAGCCTCTAAAGGCAAAGGATATTAAGGTAGTTCAGCTAAATGGCGGCGTGGCGAAGTCCGCAAGCAGTACAGGTGCTTCACAGATTGTAGATGCCCTTACTATGGCCGGACACGGTATCGGTTACATGTTTCCGGTACCAGCGATTGTAGATTCCAAGCATACATCGGAGATTTTGCAGGAAGAAACGCAGGTTAAAAATGTACTTCGATTAGCGAAAGAAGCGGAAGTTTCCATATTCAGTATTGGAGCTTTGTCAAAAGATTCCATCCTTTATGAAGTGGAATATTTAAAAGATGAAGACTTTCAGGCACTTGAGAAAAATAAAGCTGTTGGGGACATTGCATCGAGATATTTTGATATAAATGGAAATATTGCTCTTAAAGAATTAGATGACAGAGTTGTCGGTTTTGGTTTAGAAGAATTGAGGGAAAAGGAGTGGACAATTGCGATTGCTGTTGGAGTCAATAAGGTAGATGCTATTATCGGAGCCCTCCGAGCAGGATTTATGAATGTTCTTTATACCGATGAAAAAACGGCAAGAGAGATATTAAATAGGAATTTGCTGGGTTGAGTAAACAGACGAAGTCTGAGAATCAAATCACTCTAACAATAAATAGCAATTTTCTCTCCCACAGCCAAAGCACAGCCCCCGAAGAGAGTCTAGCCCCTATATATGTGGCCTCGGAGCAAGGTTTGGATGCGAGCACTTAAAGCGAGCATTCAAACCGCCGCGACTAAAGTCACAAATATAGGGGCTAGACTCTCTTCGGGGGCGTCTTTTTGCCTGCGGCAAATTCCTATTTAACAATCACTCATTGTTTTTCCTGCTCCAGTTAATCCCTCGAAGTCTTTTACAAAGTCATCAACAGCGGAGGTGATCGCCTGATTTTTTACAAGTCCTTCAATAATATCTGGAGCGATTGTGGAAGCACCGATTCCGTATTCGCATAATTCAAGTACCTGCTGGGAGTTTTTGAAGCTTGCAGCAAGAACTTCTGTTTTTAAATTATTGTTTTTGAAAATATCATGAATCTGTTTTGCTACCTGAATGCCGTTGAATCCCATATTGTCGATACGGTTTACATATGGAGCTGCGTAGGATGCACCGCATTTTGCAGCAAGATAAGCCTGCATTGGAGTATAGATAGCAGTAGCAGTAATGTTGATATTTTCTTTGGCAAGAGCTTTCATTGCCTTGAAACCTTCCGGGATAGATGGAACTTTTACATAAGTATTGGCACCTAATTCTTTTACGATACGGTGTGCGTCATCTACCATACCGTCTGCATCTTTAGCTACAACCTGTACATGAAGTTCAGCTTCCTCGCCGATAAAGCTGCGGATTTCTTTTAATACTTCAAAAGGCTGTCTGCCACTTTTGGCAAGGATAGATGGATTTGTTGTTACTCCATCTACAGGATAGTATTCATAGATTTTTTTAATAAGGTCAATGTGTGCATCGTCAATGATTAATTTCATGATAATATTCCTTTCTTAGATAATTTGTTTGATAGATTTCTCTATATAATTTTTATTAATTCTTTAATTAGTTTGATAATTGCTTTAAGACAGTCAATAATTCCTAATGATTAAAAAATCATGGAAATACACATTATTAATAAAAGTTATAAAGTCTGTTCTGTTCTTCCAATAATATCGTCCTGTGTCTTTTTGGAAAGTACATTGAAGAAGGCGCTGTATCCGGCAACACGTACAATGAGGTCTTTATGTTTTTCCGGATGTTTCTGTGCGTCAATCAATGTTTCTTTAGAAACGATATTGTACTGTACATGATAGCCATGTAAGCGATTGAAGAATGTACGAATTAACATTTCTAATTTCTGTTTATTTTCTTCGGTAGATAACATCTGTGGTGTCATTTTCTGATTAAGAAGAACGCCGCCGGTAATTTTTTCTGTTGGAAGCTTGGAAACAGTTTTGAAAATAGCAGTAGGGCCGTTTTTATCTGCATTATGAGCAGGGCTACAGCCCTCTGCTAACGGTTCAAATGCATTTCTTCCGTCTGGAGTAGCGATAGTTCCCATTCCCTGGCCTACATTGGCACTGATGGAAGAAGTTCCGCCATAACGGATTCCGCCAATCGGACCACGCTGGTAGCGAGTATTTGGATATTTTTTAATCTCATCTAAATAAGAATCATACGCCTCTACAACCAGATTGTCTACATAATCGTTGTCATTTCCGTATTTTGGAGCCTCCTCTATAAGCATTTCCTGAATCTTTTTATTTTCAGGTGACTGGAAGTTATCAAGGATTGCATCCCAGAGCTGCTGTTTTGTGATTTTTTTCTCTTCATAAACAAGCTTTTTGATGGCAGCGAGCGAATCTGCCATATTTGCGATTCCAACCTGAAGTCCGGAAATGAAATCATAAACGGCACCACCTTCTTTGATTGTTTTGCCGCGACCAATACAGTCATCAGTAAGGGCAGAACATAAAACATCTGGGACATCTCTTTCGGAAGCTTTGTCAATGGCATTTTCTACAATAACACTGTAGCGAGTCATTTCACGAACTGTCTTATCCCATGCGGCTAATAAGTCTTCGTAAGTTTCCATCTCTGTAAAATAACCATAGCCTTTTGTAAAACGCTTTTTGCTGGTAAGGTCAACACCGTTATTCATGGCACAAAGAAGAACTCTTGGGAAGTTAATATAAGACATACCAGTACAACGGTAACCCCATTTGCCCGGAACAGCTGTTTCCACACAGCCTATAGCACTATAGTTATAAGCGTCTTCTTCTTTTACACCCCAGTTAATAAAGGAAGGGATGATAATTTCATCATTATTTAATGCAGGCATACCAAACCCAAGCTTCATAACTTCAATACACTCATCAAAAAACTTTTTATTTAAGTTTGCATGGTAGCGAACGGTTAAGTTTGGCTGGGTTAATCTTGTCTGTGCGACTGATTTAAGAACCGTAAAACTTAATTCATTTACCGCATCTTTCTTATCGGTTGTCTGTCCGCCGATTGTAACATTCTGATACATTGGGGAACCGGCAGAACTTAATGTATGCGCCTGGGAACGGACTTTATTTACCGTTAAAGTCTTAATCCATAAACAGGTAAGTAATTCTAATGCAGATTCTTCGCTAAGACTGCCATTTTCCATATCTTTCTTATAATATGGATACATATACTGGTCAAAACGACCATAACTTAAAGAATGTCCGTTAGATTCAATCTGTAAAATAAGCTGAATAAACCAGACTGCCTGTACTGCTTCGCGGAAAGAGGAAGCAGGTTCATAAGGAACTTTGGTACAAATTCTGCTGATTTCTAATAATTCTTCTTTTCTTTTCGCATCTGCCTCAGTAAGTGCCATATCCTGTGCAAGTTTACTGTAACGGTTAGCAAAGGTATGTACGGCATCAATAACGATAAGAACCGCCTTGTAAAATACATTCTTATCAATACTTTCTGGTTTTGTGAAATCAAGAGCTGCCTTTAATTTCTTTGTGCGTTCTTCGTAACCTTTTAAACCTTCAGCTAAGATTCGTTCGTAATTTACTGCCAGATGAGCATCTCCGGCATTGAGCTTACCTTCCATTCCAAAGACACCAGTTTCCATGAAAACACTTACTTCATCAGGAAGAAGAGCTTCTCCTCTGGCACGAAGATTATTGTTTTCCCAGAATGGAGAAATATCACGAAGTTGCTGTTTTGTTTCTTCTGTAATATAGAAAACATCGCCATCTCTTTTTTCAAAAAGGTCAAGCTCATTCATAACAAATTTCATCGTATATTCTGGGAAGATAGGTGCATTTTTGTTCTTTGTTGCCTGATTGCCTGCGATTAAGGATTTATCTTCAATATAAATGCTCATGTTTTCTAAAATCTTTTGTAACATAAGCGCGCGAACCATCACTCGTGGCTGATTTTGATTCTCTTTATAGGCCTGTGTGGCAAGTACGGCACGTTCTGCATCAATATATGGCTTTTCTTCTAATACTTCTTCACGAAAAGCAGCCATTCTATCGGTTAATCGTCCAAAATGTTCCTGATTCTCCATAGTGAAACCTCCTAAAAATTACGTTCGTAAATTATAACTACTGTGTTTATAAAATTAAATTAACATTAATCCTATTAAATGTCAATATGTTTCTTTAAGAAACTGAAAATATTTATGTTCGTAAGTTTTTATGTGGATTTGTAGGGGAAGTTATGCTATAATGACAATATATTTTTACGAAACAAAGTAAATGATAAAAATACTCTTTACTTAACTAACGGAAATATGTCAAGCAGTTAAACAAAATAAATATGTACTGAAAACCTTAAAAATGATTATGAAAAAATATCCAATATAAAATGAAAACCGAGGAGGAATAAAAAAATGAAAAAAGCAGACAGAACAAAAAAAGGAATGATATTTAACATCCAAAAATTCAGTGTAAATGATGGACCAGGAATTCGAACAGTTGTATTTTTGAAAGGATGTCCACTTCATTGTGCCTGGTGTGCCAATCCAGAGAGTCAGTATTCAGAAATGCAGGTATTATGGAATATGGAAAAATGTGTCCGCTGCCATCATTGTGTGAAAATCTGTCCGAAAAAGGCGATTACTTTCTTTTCAAATGAAATAAAAATAAATCCATATATCTGTAATGGATGTCAAAAATGCATTGAAGAATGTCCTGCAAGAGCGTTGCAGGCAGAAGGAGAGGAGAAGACCGTACAGGGAGTACTGGATGTTGTTCTTCAGGATAAAGTTTTTTATGAAGAAAGCGGTGGTGGAATTACTCTGTCTGGTGGCGAAATGTTATATCAGCCAGACTTTGCATTACAGCTTCTTTTAGCTGCAAAAGAAGAAGGACTGCATACCTGCTGCGAAACGACAGGATTTCTGAAAACAGAGCTGTTTGCTAAAATAATAGAGCAGGTAGATTATATTCTTTTTGATATGAAGCATTGGAACAGTAAAAAACATAAAGAGGGAACAGGCATTTATAACGAATTGATACTATCGAATATGACTTATGCCGTCAAAGTTGGAAAAAAAGTACTTCCAAGAATCCCTGTTATTCCGGGCTTCAATGACTCTTTAGAAGATGCAATACAGTTTGCCGCAACTTTAAGGAACATAGGAATTACCACCTGCCAGCTCTTGCCATTTCATCAGTTCGGTGAAAATAAATATGATTTATTAGGAAAACATTATGCCTATAAACACCAGCCATCTCTTCACAAAGAAGATTTAGAAGAATATAAAGATACCTTTATAAAAAATGGAATTAAAGCATTTTTCTAAAAAACACCTTTGTTTTCTTTCGTTCGTAAATAAAATGCATTGAAAATTTACGAATTTCTTAGTATACTATATTTAACGGACGGAAATGTGGAAATAGATTGTAGAGTATCAATGAATTAAATAACGGAATTACCAAAATGAAAGGATTCATTTATGAAAAATAGAGGTAATAAAATATTAGAATTATTGACAAAAGATAATAAAATAGAGGTTTCGCACCTTGCAGAAGAACTAGGTGTTTCCCAGGTGACAATGCGAAAGGATTTGGATACACTAGAAAGCAAGGGAGTCATCAAAAGAGAACATGGATTTGCCCTTCTTTGTAGTACGGATGATATTAACGGAAGAATTGCCTATCATTATGAAGAAAAAAGAAAAATAGCGCAGAAAGCGGCAGGATTGGTTTCTAATGGAGATACCATTATGATCGAAAATGGAAGCTGTTGTGCCTTGCTGGCCGATACACTTACTGCAACAAAAAAGGATTTAACGATTATTACAAACAGCGCATTTATTGCAGAATATATTCGTGGAAAATCCAATTTTCAGATTGATCTTTTGGGTGGTATTTATCAGCAGGATTCTCAGGTAATGGTCGGCCCGATGATTTTACAGTGCGTGGAGAATTTCTTTGTAGACCGCTTCTTTATTGGAACAGATGGCTATTCTACGAAGATGGGATTTACCAATCAAGACCAGATGCGTGCACAGGCAGTAAGAGATATGGCAAGACAGGCAGAAGAAGTGATTGTTTTGACCGAAAGTGAGAAATTCTCTAAACGAGGAATTGTACCTTTGAACTTAAAAGACCAGATAAAAGCCGTTATTACAGATAGTGAGATTGACTCTTTTTATGAAGCAGAATTAATAAGTAAAAGAATTCAGGTAATTAAAGCCTAAAAAATGTTTGAAATACTCTTATAGTAATTTATATATTTTAGAAATCGAGTAGAACTTTTTTGTAATTCAATTATTGAGTACTTCATTAAAGAGAATTCTGGAAGGAGATTTACTATGGGAATTTATTTAAATCCGGGGAATGCATCTTTTCGTGGAAGTTTACGTTCAAAAATTTATGTAGATAAGAGCGGTTTGATAGCTAAAACAAATGATGTTATATGTACAGAACAAAAATATGTTTGTGTCAGAGAAATGGCTATAATAATAGTATGACTGTTTTGTATAAAATTATAAGATTATGGAGTGCTTAGACATGAAGAATAATTCAAGTTCAAAAAAGACATCATATATTACCAGAGGAGCGATGATTCTTCTGACAACAATTTTAATCATATTATTTTTCTGTATCATGCTATTAGTAAGCCAGATTCAGGGAACGGCTAGGATTGTCAATTATGCAGGATTGGTGCGTGGTAAGACGCAGCGTATTATCAAGCTTGAAGATGCAGGGCAGCCACATGATGAGATGATTGACAGTGTTTCTTCCTATATAAAAGGACTTCGTTACGGCAGTGATAAGTTGAATCTTGTCCGTTTGGAAGATAGGGCTTTTCAGAGTAAAATGCAGGAACTGAACAGCTATTTTAAAGAATTATGTGAAGAAATCCAGCGTGTCCGTGAAGTTGGGTATGAAAATACAGCAATTATCGATAAGAGCGAGCATTTTTTTCAGATATGTGATGAAGCTACAGGTTTAGCAGAAGCATATTCTCAAAGAAAGGCAACCGCTCTCAGTCAGTTAGAGACAATTGTTTTTGTGGACATAGGTGGACTTGTTATTTTAATTGCCCTTGAATTGATAAAGGCACTTCGCTATGCAGCCCAGAATCGCATCTTGCAGAGTAAAGTGTATTTAGATGAGGCAACGGGACTTCCTAATAAGAATAAATGTGAAGAGATTCTTAATGCTCCGGACCTACTTTCAGCACAAGATGCAGTAGCCATCTGTGTTTTTGACTTAAATAATCTTCGAAATATTAATAATAATTTAGGACATGATAAGGGGGATGAATATATCCGTTCCTTTGCAGTACAGTTGCGTATTGCTGTTGCAGATGAGTATTTTGTTGGACGTGATGGTGGTGATGAATTTATCGCTGTCTTAAAAAATGTCACTCGTATGCAGGTGGAAGAATGTCTTAGAGATATTCGGGAACAGGCGGCAAAATATTCAAAGGAATACCCAGAAATGCCAATCAGTTATGCAGTTGGTTATGCAATGTCGCAGGATTTTGAACAATCTACCATGCGGGAATTATTCCGTTATGCAGATAAAAATATGTACATTGATAAGAATCGTGCCAAAATGGAAGAGGCCGCAGAAGAAAAGCGGATGAATCAGCGACTACTGGCAAAAGTAAAGGAGATGGGATATCAGTTTTCTGACTGTCTTTATTGTGATGTATTTATGGATCAGTATCGTGTTCTCCGTGCAAGTAGTAAATTTTTCCTTGCAGAAGATGGAAGTTATTCAGGTGCAGTAGAACAGATTGTACATAAACTGGCAACAGATTCCACGAGAAAAAAGATGTGGTCACAGCTTCAGATTGACTATTTAAAAGAGCATATGACAGAGGAACAGCCCATTCATGAAATCTCATATAAGTATACAGAAGAAGATGTCACGATACATGGCCGGTTAACCGGTATTTTTTGCGATACTGGAAGAGATGGAACTGTACATCACTTTATTTTGGGTTTTGAAGTATTTCATGACAGAAATGTTGCCGCTTCCGATGAGAAGTTACAGCTCACACAATACTATGAACAGATGAAGCAGGCAATTCTTGAAAATGGAAATTATGTGGAAGCATTATTAGATACTGCCGAGGCAGTATACACAGTTGATTTTACACATGATCGTTTAGAAAAGATTTTTTATCATTCAGAGAGTGCACGAGAATTTGATTTAAAGATTGTTCTGCCTTGTTCTTATGATACCTATTGTTTAAAACAACGAGAATTTATTACGAAAGATACCAGGGAGAACTATCGTATTGTAGAAGCTTCTGCAAAGTTGTTAGGACGTTTTTATAGTGGAGAAAAACAGGTAACTGTAGAATATCGGGAAAGAGGGCAAAACGGCAAATTAATTTGGCTGCAAAAAACTGTGCTAATGTCCCAGGATACTATCTATGACAGTGAACTTCAGGAAGAGACAAAGGTAGTCCATGGAATTATTCTATTTAAAGATACATCGATATTCCATGAAAAGGAACAACAGGAAAAAGAGCGGCTTCAACTTGCTTTTGAAAAGGCAGATTCTGCAAGTAGAGCAAAAACAGAATTTGTCAACCGTATGAGTCACGATATTCGTACACCAATTAATGGAATTATGGGAATGCTTGATATTATTCGTAAAAATAAAGAAAATCCAGCGAAACTCGAAGAGTGTCTTGGTAAAATTCAGCTGTCTGCTGGTCATCTTATGGCACTTGCAGATGACGTTCTTGATATGAGTAAATTAGAATCCGGACGACTTGTATTAGAAGAAGTTTCTTTTGATTTATTACAGCTTATGGCAGATGTAACTTCTCTGGTAAATGCACAGTTACTTGAGATGAAGCTGTCCCACCATACACATCGAAAGAATTTAAAGCATACGATTTTACTTGGAAGTCCAACCCGACTTCGTCAGATTATGCTGAACTTATTCAGCAATGCAATTAAATACAATAAGGTAGGAGGAAAAATTGATACCTACGCCAAAGAAATTTCTTTTGACGGAATTACAGTCTGGTATGAATTTAAAATAAAAGACAGTGGTATCGGCATGAGTGAAAAGTTTGTAAAAGAAGAATTGTTTGACATTTTCACGCAGGAACAGACGGATGCTCGGACACACTATAAAGGAAGCGGGCTTGGTATGTCCATTGTAAAACAACTTATTAAAGCAATGCATGGAACAATTGAAGTAAAAAGTACATTTGGAGAAGGTACTACATTTGTTTTTCAGCTGCCATTTAAAATAAGTGAACAATCAGGAACGAAAATAGAAGAAAAATACTCATTCAATGCAGAAAAAGCAGCAGGTAAAATGTACACAGATACACAGGAAAGGGAATCTTCTGTTTCTTCTAACGGTGAAGAATCTGCACAAAATAATCTGAACGGAATCAATATTCTCTTAGTAGAAGACAACGATTTAAATATGGAAATTGCAGAATTCTATTTATCTGATTGTGGAGCAATGATTGAAAAAGCATGGAATGGCCAAGAAGCTTTAGATAAATTTACATCCTCCGCTCCAAATACTTACGATATAATACTCATGGATATTATGATGCCGGTAATGGATGGCTTAGAAACCTGTCGAAAGATTCGTACTTCCAACCATCCAGAAGGGAAAAATATTCCGATTATTGCAATGACAGCTCAGGTTTCACAGGAATGTATGGACAAATGTCAGCTTGCCGGAATGAATGGCCATCTGACAAAACCAGTCACATCAGAGAAATTGATAAAAACAATAATGGAGTTTACTATTTAATTCATTAGACAAACTACAAACGAAGCCATTGCCCCCAATAAGGCATATTTGTGATTTTAGTCGCGGCGCGTTGA
>OLPE01000869.1_pt1 | contig 22276 bp, 20 predicted proteins | sample 1671901 | NCBI WGS metagenome assembly OLPE01 (sample SAMEA3136624, study PRJEB25190) | human gut metagenome | biome: human gut; feature: human-associated habitat; material: faeces | place: Austria | collected 2013 | reverse complement strand
CGAATAGAACCGAATAGAACCGAATAGAACCGAATAGAACCGAATAGAACCGAATAGAACCGAAAAACACCCCTCTCGTTTGCTGCTTACCCGTCCATTCCCAATAATCTAGCCAAGCATCAAAGAAGGGATGTTTCTTTTCGGAAAGCCGAAGACGGAGAAACGAGCGGGGGGATCTCAGCAGCTTTTTCAAATACCAAAGCGATGGGGGCCGCTAATGGGTCCGGCGATCGCAGCCCTGCTGGTTTGATTTGATAGGCAGGCCGTAGCGTTGCTCAATCTTGAATCGCGTTTGCCTCAGCCGCCCGGCGATGTGCAGATGAGCTGAATGACGGAGCAGATCCGGTGTTTTCCGGATCTGCTCGGTATCGCCAGGTCAAGTGGAAGAGCCGGTCTTCATAAGAGCTCATGCTTCATCTGCAACTGCCCAGAAGAAAGGCGGCAGCCGCAATTGCTAGTTCAACGTTACGTCGTAAGATGCCAGCGTCTCGTAAGTGTCATTATCCCAGACCTCAATAACCATCTCGACGTTCGTCATTTCGCTAACGCTTGCGACATCATCGGAATCGGCATAGAAGAACGCGCCCTCTGCCAGCTTGCCAGGCAATACGACTTCGCCGCCCCAGAAATCGACCATCTTGCCATTGACGGAGCACGCATCAGAGGGAACCGTTACGTAGATGGGCTTGTCGGATTTATTGTTCACGTCAACAACGTAGCCCGAGCCTCCCCATTCGTCGCTCTTCTTCGCCACGACGTCAATCGTCCACATGTCGTCGTCAACAACGGTGACGGGAGTGAAGGAGGCATCGTAGGTCACTCCGCTGTCGGCAGAAGTAGCGTCATCTCCCTCGTCGCTAAGGATGCCCTCCATGCTCGCGGCATCTTCTTTGATCTTCGCTGCCTCTTCTGCGCTGACCTTCTGGAAGGTCATCTCCTCGCCATCAACAGCAATCGTAAGCTCTTCGCCATTCAGTTTGCCCGTTGCGGAACTGCCTTCGATGGTCAGCGTGAGTTCGGTACTGCTCTTTGCTTCCCAAGTGCCCGATATTTCCTCGCCCATCATATCAAGAACAGCAGTTTTGTCTTCGTTGAGGTCGAGTACGACGCTTATGCCGAACGCCTCCATGGCCGCAATGTCGTCTTCGGTTGCGCCTGCTACGTTCGTCATCTTCCAGCTTCCCTGGAAGTTCGCCGAAGCGTCTTTTTGCGCGCCGCTGCAGCCGGTAAACGCAAGGCTCAAAGCGATTACGAGCGCCAGCGCGGTGATCGATAACAGTCTCTTCATGATTTCCGTCCTCCTCAGTTCGAACGTTTTGTTCGTGAGACGGTTGCCTCACACCGCTATTGATACACTTCGAAAGTCTGCTAATCCATTACCTCGTTGGGTATTTTCTTGGGGCAAAAGAAAAAATACTTAAATTGAGTAGTGTCGCTGTCTTATGCATAACCGCAGTTCAATCACATGATTTCTGAATCCAAGGCCTAAATCGAATACTTCGGTTCTGAAAGTTGATGCGCGGACAATGTTTTGCTGGCATAATGAGCCGTGAGACTCGATCTTTTTCATATCTGCTGCAAGCAACGATATGAATGGGGGGTTGTGCGTATGAGAAGGATAGTCGGCATCATTCTTTCGTTGGCGCTCGCCTGCGGGCTGTTGCTCGGTGCCGGCTGCGTCCGCTCGCAGAGCAACCAGCCGACCACCATCACCATCTGGCACGTCTACGGTGGCCAGACGGATTCTCCGCTCAACGATCTCATCGATGTTTTCAACAACACGGTTGGTGTCGAAGAGGGCATCCAGGTTGAGGTCGCCATGGTGTCGGACAACAAGAACATCCACAACGGCATCATTGCCGCAGCGGCGGGAGAGCCAGGGTCGCCGAAGCTGCCCGATATGTTCGTTTCCTATCCGAAGACCGTTCTTGCTCTGCCTGATCAGAGCATCCTTGTCGATTATCGCGATTACTTCACCGAAGACGAGCTTGCAGCCTTCGTGCCGGCTTTTCTGGAAGATGGCGAAGTCGACGGCCATCTTGTGTGTTTGCCCGTTGCCAAGTCAACAGAGTTGTTCTTCGTCAACAAAACCGATTTCGACCGCTTTTCCGCTGCAACAGGCGTAACCCTTGACAGTTTGAGAACGTGGGAGGGTCTCTTTGACGCTTGTTGCGTCTACGAGGAATGGACCGACAGCCTTACGCCGGATATCGAAAGCGATGGGAAGGCGTTTTTCGCCCATGATTACCACTTCGATTACTTCCAAGTGGGCATTGAGTCTCTCGGAACGTCGTTTTTCGACGGTGACGACATCTCGTTCAACTCGACGTTCGCCCGCGTGTGGCAGCCTTATGCGCGCGCGGCAATCAGCGGAGGCCTGTGGCTGGGAGGCGGCTATGCGACCGATCCCCTTCGGACGGGGGAGGTGGTTGCCAGCGTTGGCTCTTCGGCGAGCGTTCTGTATTACACCAACGAAGTTATTCGCGCCGACAACACCTCCGAAATCGTCGAGTTCGACATCATGCCCGTCCCGACATTCGCCGGCGGGGAGAAGATGGTGATGCAGCGAGGGGCAGGGATATGCACGGTAAAGTCGACGCCCGAAAAGGAGCAAGCCGCCATCCGGTTCCTGAAGTGGCTTACCGACCCCGAGCGCAATAGCCAATTTGCCGTAAGCACCGGCTATATGCCCGTTGTTCAGGAGGCGTACGATTCCTATTTGCCACAATGCATTGAAAAGCTAACCGACCAAAGATACGTTGAGCTTTATCGCGCCTACATAGAAACCCAGCGGGACTACCTGTTTTACAAAGCCCCTCAAACCGATTCGTATCTGCAGCTTGAAGATGCTTTCGAGTCGAACGTGCGAAAGCATCTCTCGGCGGCGCGCAACAGCTTCATCGAATCAGGAGACGAAAGCAGCGCGGCTCTCGACAGGCTCATCGCCGATAGCTACGAGCAGTTCAAGAAGGGAGTCTGATAATCCGGCAGCATGGATCCCGGTTACGAGCCATGCGATCGCGGAATGATGGCCTAGCATCTGTTTGTCGGGAGGTCAGATTCCCATAGATTGAAACCGGATTCTCGGTTGGCGAAAGGAGGGAGTCGCGCATGAACCGCATACGGCAGACGATCGAGCTTATGCATGCGACGTGCAAGGAAGTCTCCATGCGGCGCAAGCTTGTCGCATATTGGGCTTCGATGATCTTCGTCCTGCTTGCTGCGATGCTCATCCTCGCCAGCTTGTTCGGCGTGTTCTCCATCAGGGAGAGCAACCTCCGTCATGCGCTCGACGCCCATCATGCCAGCACAGTGGCAAGCGTCAAAAAGCAAACGAGCGTGCTTGCCGCCCATGCCATCGCGTTGTCTCAGGAATCTTCGAACGCCCTTGATCACCAGCTGCTCACCCATCCCACATCCAAGCTCAACGACGACCCGGAGGGCATTGCCCGCGCCGAACGCGCGTTGTTCTCCGTGTTGCGCACCGCGCTTGAGACGAGCCCGTGCAGCGGCGCTTTCGTCATCATCGACGCCACTGTCAACACACAGATCGACAACGCCGAAAACTCTCGCGCCGGCGTGTACATCAGGTTTGCGAATCTCAGTGTAAGCGAGGTTGTCGGTCAAGATATCGTTCTATTTCGCGGGACGCCCCAAATCGCTCGGGAAAACAGCCTCGAGCTCCATAATCGGTGGAGGCTGGAGTTCGACAGCTCTCTTATGCCCGGATACGAAACGATGCTCCGCGGTTCGACCGGGAGGGTTTCGGAAAGCTGCCGATGGACAAGCCGTTCGCAGCTTCCCGGCACCTGGGAGGGCGTGGCCATGGTCGTCGCTCCTGTCTGCTCTTCGAACGGAACGGTTCGCGGGGTGTGCGGTCTGGAATTGAACGATTTGCTTTTCAGCCTGTCCTATCCCGCGCAAGATAGCGAGTACGGCTCTGTGATGACGGCCGTAGCCCCTGTAAGCAACGACGTTGTGGACTTGCCCAAGGGCATGACCGGAGAGCTCAAATCAACGTATCTGTCCGACGCCGAAAAACTCTACGTTCGCGAGGACTCCGGCTTCAACGTGTATGAGGCGTCAAACGGCACGTTCGTCGGCCTTCACACGCCGCTTGGCCTGCAGACAACAGACGGCGAGGACGTGTGCGCCATCACCCTCGTTCCCCGAGAGTATTACAGCGCGATGGCCTTCGCCGACCGCATGAAGATCATCGTCGCCTCTTCGCTCCTGTTCGTCGTCGCGCTTATGCTGTCCCGGTATTTGTCGCGTCGATTCGTAAGGCCGATATCCGATGCGGTTGACGCCCTCAAGGCGGACGGATCCATCGGGGACGGCCTGACGGGTTTTTCCGAAATAGACGCGCTCGTTTCAGTATTGGATTCGAAAGCGGCGAGCATCAAGCCGAGCTTGCTTCCTCCCGATGTCGCCTCTTTGCTCGATGAGTTTTCGGCTCGTTTCGCCACGCTTACCGCCACGGAGCGCAAGATAGTAAAGCTTTATGCCGACAACTTGGAAACGAGCGAGGTCGCCGAGCGTCTGTTCATCAGCATCCATACCGCACGCAAGCACAATGCGAACATATATCGCAAGCTGAACGTCGGCTCGCGTGAAGAGTTGGTGCTCTATCTGGAGCTGTTCCGCCGATGCAAGAAGCTCGATGCCCTCTTCGGCGAAGGGGGCGCTTCGCAGAATCCGGAGGCTTAGCTGCCGGTCAGGCTCCTGATCAAATTAAGTACTTTCCCGCGTTCGCGTTGAAATACCCAATAAGGTAATGGAACTTCGCGGACCTCCCCCCGCATAATGCAGTCAACGGAAGGGCTCTCGCCCTGACCTCGCCCCGCAATTCAAACCCCGTCTCGGCGCTCGCCAAGAACTGCGCGGCAGCTATCAAGCGGGCTAGGAATGCAGGCGGCCCTTCCTCTGTGGCGTCGCAGTGGCTGAATGCTGCATTCGGTAAGGGAGGATGAACCATGGGACTGTTCGGGAAGCTTTTCGAGAAGAAAGAGTGCGCTATCTGCGGCGGAGAAATCGGTCTTTTGGGCAACCGCAAGCTTGAGGACGGCAACATGTGCAAGGCGTGCGCAGCCAAGCTGTCGCCATGGTTCGATGAGCGCCGGCACTCGACCGTCGCGCAAATCGAGGAGCAGCTTGAATACCGCGAATCTAACAAGGAAAACGTCGCCGCGTTTCGCACGACGCTATCGCTCGGTGAAACCGCCAAGGTTCTTGTCGACGAAGACGCAGGCCGCTTCATGGTTACCTCGGCGCGCAATTACTCGGAAGCGAACCCCGATGTGCTCGAGCTTTCCGATATCACGGGATGCACTTACGATATCGACGAGGGCATCGACGAGGTGACGCGTTTCGACGAGAACAACGAGGCCGTAAGCTACGATCCTCCGAGATTCACCCACTCCTACAATTTCTATGTAACCGTTTACGTCAACAACCCGTATTTCGACGATATGCGCCTCAAGGTGAACAGCCGAACCGTCGAAGTCGAAGAGAGGCGCGGGCCTGCGGTTTCTGCGAACCCGGGCAGCATCAACCTCGTTATCGGCTCGCTTTCGGGAGCAGAGACGTTCAATCCCGAAGCCAGCGTCGAGTACTGTACGTACCGCGACCTGTGCGAAAGGATAGTAGCAACCCTTCTTGAGAACCGCCAAAGCGCACGTGAGGAAATCGCAGCGGCGGCGGCGCCCAAAGCAGCGGTTGCGTGCCCGTATTGCGGTGCGACAACAACGCCCACAACGACGAACTGTTGCGAGTTCTGCGGCGGAGCCCTTGGCGATTAGGCTTCGCGCTGAATCGGACACCGGGCAACTGATCAACGGAGGCGGCCATGGCTTCGAGCGTGAAAAACTACCAGTGCCCTTCCTGCACGGATCCTCTCGGATTCGATGCGGAAACAGGGTTGCTCGTATGCCTCCGACGCCATAGAGGCCCTCTATGGCGTGCGCACCGAACCCGAGGCATCGGCTGAAAAGGCCGACATGGGTTCCAAAGAGGGCGGTTCGCCTTGGAGCCTGGCGAGAACAGGGGGTTCGACGATGCGGAAGAGCAGGAGATGCGATCATGCTGCTGCCCCTCGTGCGGGGCCGAGCTCGTTTGCGATCATGCGACCATAGCCGCGTCGTGTCCCTACTGCGACAATCCGACCGTGATCCGATCCAGGGTTGCAGGCGCGCTCAGGCCCGATCTCGTTATCCCGTTCAAGTTGGAGAAAGATGCGGCCGTTGCTGCGCTGAAGAAGCATTACGTGAAAAGGCCGTTTCTGCCGAGGTGCTTCAAGGATGAGAATCGAATTCAATCGATCAAAGGGATCTACGTCCCGTTCTTCTTGTTCGACTACACTGCTTCCGGGATCTCTGATTTATATAGTAAATAGTGCATATTTAGACAAAAGGAGAGGCCTCAGCCTCTGTATTTTTTGAGCTCATCTTTCTTGTGCTATGCTGGGCGCGGCAACTTCGCTGAAAGGACTTCCATGGCCGTCTCGCAACTCGACTCTTGTGCGCTCCTTCCCTTTTCCGCCGGACAGCTCACGCCGATGCAGGCGATTGAGGCGCGCCATGCCGTGCGCAGCTACATCGACGAGCCCCTCGCGCCCGAGGCGGTGGAGGTGCTGCGAGAGGCCATCGCCCGGGTGAACGAGGAAGCGAACCTGAACATTCAGCTTGTGCTTGATGAGCCGCGGGCTTTTACCGGCTTTAAGGCGCGGCTTGTGAACTTCACAAATGTGCGCAACTACCTGGCGCTTGTGGGGCCTGAGTGCAAGGAGCTCGACGGCATTCTGGGTTACTACGGCGAGCAGCTGATGCTGCTGGCCCAGTCGCTCGGGCTGAACAGCTGCTGGGTCGGGGGCACCTACAAGGTGGTGAACCGCGCTTACAATGTGGATCTGGGCCAGAAGCTGGCCGCCGTGATAGCGCTCGGATATGGGACCACGCAGGGGGTGCCGCACCGGTCGAAGGCGCCCCAGGCGGTGGTCCCGGGCTACGACGGGGCACCGGAGTGGTTCAAGCGCGGGGTGGACGCGGCCCTGCTCGCTCCCACAGCCTTAAACCAGCAGAAGTTCTCCTTCTCGCTTGACGGTGAAGTGGGCGACGTGCCGGTGGTGCGCGCGTCCACCAGGCGCGGTGCATTTGCCCAGATGGATCTCGGCATCGCCCAGTGCCACTTCGAGATAGGCGCCGGCCCAGCCCTCTACCGCTGGGCGGAATAACCGACTTGAAGAGCCAAGAGAACCGCTCTCTTGGCTCCCGCTCAGATCCCCGTAGGGGGCGACCTTGGTCGCCCCTGTTTTGTCGTGAGTGGTTGTCCCGCTCGCGAGGGCTGACCAAGGTCAGCCCCTACGGGGAGGTGCGGCGGGAAGAAGGGCGCAGCGCTCGCTACTTCCCCGGCATGACCAGCTTCAGCAGGCGCATCTTCCTTTCGTTGAAGGGCGGGTTGCGGATGCCGGTCTCGATGAGGGTCGACTTCTTCATGGTGGACTTGTAGTGAGTGAACGCGTCGAAGCCCACCTTGCCGTGATAGGCGCCGATACCGGAGTTCTGCACGCCGCCGAAGCCCATGGCGTTACTGCTCGCGTGAATGACCACGTCGTTGATGGTGGCCCCGCCGCAGCGCACCGCGTCCAGGATGTGCCGTTGGAACGCGCGGCTCTCCGAGAAGATATAGCAGGCCAGCGGATGCTTGATCGACCGCACAATGTCCAGCGCCTCGTCCACATCGCGCCAGGTGATGACGGGCAGCGCCGGACCGAAGATCTCCTGGCTCATGAGCGGGTCGTCAATGGACACGCCCGTCACCACGGTGGGCTCAATCTGCAGCGTCTCAGGATTGCGCCGGCCGCCGAAGGCGATGCGGGTGCCCTGGGGACGGTCGTCAATGAGCCGGCACACCATGTCGAAGTGCTTCTGATTGATCATGTGCGGGTAGTCGGGGCTGGCCAGCACGTCCTCGCCGTAGTACTCGTGAATCCACCGCTGCAATTCTTCCACGAACTCGTCGGCCGCATCCTCGTGCACAAGCGCGTAGTCGGGCCCCACGCAGGTCTGACCCGAGTTCAGGCACTTGCCCCAGGCGATGCGCTGGGCGGCGCGGCGGATGTCGGCATCGGCGGCGATGAACACAGGGCTCTTGCCGCCGAGCTCCAGGGTGACGCTTGTCAGGTTCTGGGCCGCGGCCGTCATGATCTCGCGCCCCACACGCGGGCTGCCGGTGAACATGATTTTGTCGAATTCCACCTGCAACAGCCAGTCGTTCATGTCGTTTGATCCGTGCCAGCAGTACACGTAGCGCGGGTCGAACAGCTCGCGGCACATATCGCGCAGAAACTGCGACGTGTGCGGCGAGGTCTTCGACGGCTTCATGGCCACGCAGTTGCCCGCGCCGATGGCGTCCACTAGTGGAATGAGCGTCAGCTGCAGCGGGTAGTTCCACGGCGAGAGCACGGCGGCCACGCCGAAGGGGTAGGGGTACACCGTGGACGAGGAGGGGAAGTGCGCAAGTGGCGTAGGCACGTGCCGCGGCCGCGCCCATTGACGCAGCTTCCGTAGGTAAAGGCGAATCTCGTCGTAAACGAGCCCCAACTCGGTGGCGTACGACTCGAAGGCGGATTTTCCCAGGTCGGCGTGGAGGGCATCCAAGGCTTCCTGCTCGTGGGCAAGCAAGTAGGCTTGCAGCCGGCGCAGCTGGCGCAGGCGGAAATCCACGGGTAAGGTGGCGCCGGTCTCGAAGAAGGCTTCCATCTCGTTGATCTGGTTCTGCACGTCAGCCATGGAGGTGGCAACGCCGTAGTTGTTGGGGATGGGGGTCGTGGAAGGCGTGGAAGAGGTATCGTTCATGAGGGGGTTCCTTTCGAGGGAAAGTTACAACCGACGCAGCACGTCCCAGCCGGCCATGGTGATGCAAGAGGGAACGACCTTGCCGATGAGGCGCAGCGCCGCCGACTGAGGGCTCGCGCAGGCCACAGCGAAATGGGCCTTGTTCGCGCAAAGCGCTCGGTGCACCACGTCCTGCGGCGTTTGCTCGCCGAGGAGGTGCCCCACGTCGTGGCCGCCGCCGGAGGTGCGCGCCACCTTCTCGAAGCCGGTCTTCACCCAGGTCGGGCAGAGCGCCGTGGCGGTGATGCCAGTTCCGTGCAGCTCCCAGCGCAGGGCGCGCGTGTAGTGCAGCACGAACGACTTGGTGGCGGCGTACACATTCATATGGGGCAAGGGCGTGAAAGCAGCGGCGGAGGCCACCTGGATGATGCGGCTGCCCCGTTCCATATAGGGCAGCGTCGCACGAGTCATATCCACCAGCCCGCGGCAGTTCAGGTCGATCATGGAATCCACCGCGGCATCGGAGATGGTCTGCCAATCGCCGAACTTGCCGAAGCCGGCCGCGTTCACCAAGAACGTGACGCGGGGGTCTTCCGCGGAAAGCGTTGCGCGAATGTTCGCGATGTCGGCCTCGCTGGTGAGGTCGGCGGCTACCGCGCGGGAGGGCGTGTCCAGCTCGCCGGCCACGTCTGTCAGGGCCTTCTCGTTGCGCGCAACAAGCCACAGCTCGTCGGCCACCTGCTGCGCATCTAGCTGCCGCGCGAACTCGCGCCCCAGCCCGGAGGACGCGCCCGTGATGATGGCTACTCGTTTCGAAGGATTCATGGAAAGTCTCTTTTCTGAACAACCGTGGGTTTAACCTAACAGTCAGAAGGCTGTTTCCGCATTGGAAGCGGGCAACCGTTACAATGATGTGGCTCTATAAAAGCTTGAAAGGACCAAAGCCTCATGGCTGCTGAAAAACCAACGCCGCCCTTCGATACGTTTGTGTTCGATGTGGACGGCACGCTGCTCGACACGCTTGACGACCTCGTCGTGCTCACTAACGATGCGCTCGCCGAATTCAACCTGCTCCCGCGCACCCGCGAGGAGATCAACTCCTATGTGGGCAACGGCGTGAAGGCGCTCATGTACCAGGCAGTGCCCGAGGGCACGCCCCAGGACGTGGCCGACGCCTGCCTCGCCCGCTGGAAGGAGAACTACGGCACCTATCCCAACGACCTGACGAAGCCCTATCCGGGCATCCCCGCCCTGCTTGCCGAGCTGCGTCGGCGCGGTTGCAAGTTGGGTGTGCTGTCGAACAAGTTCGACGGCGGCGTGCAGTTCATCATGAACAAGTGCCTCCCCGATGCTGTGGATGTGCAGCACGGGGAAGGCGGCCCGCAGAACTTCCCGCGCAAGCCCGACCCCACGGGTCTGCTCGCCACCATTGAAGAGCTGGGAAGCACGCCGGCGCGCACGGTGTACATCGGCGACTCACCGGGCGACATCCACGTGGCTCGCAACGCCGGCTGTTATGCGGTCGGCGTGGATTGGGGCTATCACGACCCGGCCGATTTCGCCGCCGAAGGCTGGGAACCCGACCTGCTCGTAAGCGATCCGGAGCAGATTCTCGCTCTCGCTCCGGAAGCCTAGCGCCTGTGTCGCAGCGAGGCCGCCTCATACTCTCATGGGTTATCGTTGCCCTGTGGGCGGTCGTGATCTTTTTCATGTCCGCCCATACCGACAGCGATTTCGACGGCACCGGCCCCTTGGCCGCGATCAAACGCTGGCTCGTGGGTCTGGCGGCCCCCGTTTTCGGCCCCGACACCGACATCGTGAACGTGGCGGCCCACTTTACCGAGTACCTGGTGTTTGGTGGGCTGCTCGTTTTGGCCGCGCGGCGCACATGGCCTGCGCTGGGTTGGGGAAAGCTCGCCCTCGTCGCCATCGCCCTCGCCAGTCTTTACGCCGTGACCGACGAGTTCCACCAATCCTTCGTCCCCGGCCGCGTGTGCGACCCCGCCGACTGGCTCACCGACACCCTGGGAGCCGCATTAGGAGCTAGCGCTGCTGTTCTTGCGCTTGAAAAGATGTTGGCAAAGAGGCAAATGGGTTGATCGGGCGAGGCAAGCGGCGGGATCAGAGAGCGAAAGTCTCCGGCAGATCTGGAGGGCGATTTCGGGCGGAAATTTCGACTTGTTAGGCATGTGCATAGGTTCAAGTACGCACCGAATTGCTATGTATAATGTAATTCATGTATTAATATGCGAATCGAATACGATCATCTAATTCGCACTATTATTGAGCGCCTGGCAAACTCTAACAAGTCGAAATTATTGTCCTCGCAAAGCGCTAGTTCTGCGAGAAATGGGCACGAGAAGCTCCTGCGCCTATTCCGCGTCCCCGTAGCCGTCGGGGTTCTGGGACTGCCAGCGCCAGCCGTCTTCGCACATGCGGGCCATGTCGTATTCGGCCGTCCAGCCCAGCTCGTCGCGGGCCTTCGTGGCGTCGGCGTAGCACTCCGCGATGTCGCCGGGGCGCCGGGCCATGATGCGGTAGGGAATCTCGTGACCGCACGCAGCCTCGAAGGCGTGAATCACGTCGAGCACCGACGAGCCCTTCCCCGTGCCCAGGTTGAAGATCCCCACGCCCCGGCGCGTTCCGTCTTCCGCCGGCTCGCCGGCCACCGAGCCCACGCCGATCGGCGCGCCGGTACCCACGCGCCCGGCCATCCAATCGAGCGCCGCCACATGGCCGCGGGCCAAGTCCACCACGTGAATGTAGTCGCGCACGCCGGTGCCGTCAGGGGTGGGGTAGTCGTCGCCGAACACACCGACCTGCTCCAGCTTGCCTACGGCCACCTGAGCCACATAGGGCAGCAGGTTGTTCGGAATACCCTTGGGATCCTCGCCGATGCGGCCGGATTCGTGGGCGCCGATGGGATTGAAGTAGCGCAGCAGCACGACGTTCCACTCGTTGTCGCCCGTGTACAGGTCGGAAAGGATCTGCTCGAGCATCGATTTGGTCCAGCCGTAGGGGTTGGTGGCGTCGTGCTTCGGGCAGCTTTCGGTGATGGGCACGAACTCCGGCTCGCCGTACACGGTGGCGCTCGACGAGAACACGATGTTCTTGCAGCCGTGCTCGCGAGCAACTTCGCACAGAACCAGGGTGCCGGCGATGTTGTTCCAGTAGTACTCAAGCGGCTTGGCCACCGACTCGCCTACGGCCTTGAAGCCGGCGAAGTGGATAATGACGTCCACGGCGTGCATGGTGAAAATGGTCTCCAGGGCGGCGCGGTCCAGAATGTTCGCCTCGTAGAAGGTGAGAGAGGGCCCCGGCGCAACCTCGCGTACCGCAGCGCCGGCCACAGCCGCGACGGCCTCGGCCTCTTCCTCGTTGGGCAGATCGGCAAACACGGGCGCCACGCCGGTGATTTCGCCCACGCGCCGCACGGCCTCGCGACTGGAATTGCTCAGGTCGTCCACGATGACGACCTGGTAGTTACGCTCGAGCAGTTCCACCACGGTGTGGCTACCGATGAACCCGGCACCCCCCGTCACCAGTACGCAGGTTTCGGCGGGATCTTTCGCAAGCAGGGCGTTCGCCATGGGAGCCTTCTTTCTTGGAAACGACGACGCAGGTTTTGCGCTCTTGAATCGCATGACGCTATGGTATCAGGTTGGGATGGCTTGCCGCTATATTTGATGGAAAGCGCATGGTCAGGGCGGCCAGCGAGTCAGGGGGGTCTCAGGAGTCAGGAGAACCGCCCCCCGACTCACGCCCCGCCTCACCCGCGCCCAAAGAAAGCCGCCTTCAACGAAAAAGCGACTTCCACGGCCCGCATCCTCTATAATCGTTCTCGCAACAAAACTCGCAGGAAAAGCCCAGGAGGCATTGCTCATGGCTGACATTCATTTCGGAACCGACGGCTGGCGCGCCATCATCGGCGAGGATTTCACGCCCGACAACCTGAACCGCGTCGTCGCGGCGGCGGCCCGCATCTTCAAGGAGGAGGCTGTGGCCGCAGGTCGCGACGCCGATGCGCCGGGTACGCTCATCGTCGGCCATGATTGCCGCCAGGATGCCCACGCCTATGCCGAGCTGGCGGCCCAGGTAGCCGCAGGCGAGGGCTTCAACGTGCTGCTCACCGAGGACTATTGCCCCACGCCCACGCTGTGCTGGTCGGTGGCCCATAACGACGACGCGGTGGGCGGCATCATGCTCACGAGCTCCCATAACCCCGCCGAGTATTTGGGCGTGAAGCTGCGCATGGCCGATGGCGGTGCGAGCCCCGCCGAGTTCACCGATCGCGTGGAAGCCGTGCTGCCGCCGGAGCCGACGGACATCCTCGGCCCCTTCCAAACGGCCGACCTCATGACTGACTACCTGGCCGCCCTGCGCGAGCTGGTCGATGTCGAGGCCATCCGCGGCGCCAACCTGCGCGTGGTGTGCGATCCGCTTTACGGCGCCGGCCGCCACTACCTGGCCGACCTTCTGCGCGACATGGGCGTGGAAGTCGTGGAAATCCACAACGCGGAAGACCCCACCTTCGCCGGGCTGCATCCCGAGCCCATTCAGCCCTGGGTCGATGAAGGCCTCACGAAAGTGGGCGAGCTGGGCTACGATGCCCTGTTCATCAACGACGGCGACGCCGACCGCATTGCCGCTGGCGACTCGCGCGGCAACTACGTGAACGCCCACCGCATCATCACGCTGCTTACCAAGCACATGGTCGACCGCGGCGAGACGGGCCGCGTGGTGTCCACGGTGACGGCGTCGGCTATGCTCGACCGCATGTGCCGCAAGCTGGGGCTGGAGCTCGTCAGTACGCCCGTCGGCTTCAAGTGGATCTACGGCGAGATGGAAAAGGGCGGCGTCATGATCGGCGGCGAGGAATCCGGCGGCATCGGGCTTCCCGATCACGTGAAGGAGCGCGACGGCCTGCTCATGGCACTCTTGCTCACGGAATGCATGGCCCAGTCGGGGAAGGACTTGGGCGCGATCATCGACGAGATGCTCGCCGATATCGGCCGCTTGGAGTTCGCTCGCCGCGGCCTTTCCATTACCGACGAGCAGATGGCCCGCTTCCGCGCCGAAACCGTGCCCGCGTACACGGCCGACGAGATCGCCGGCAAGCGCGTGCTGGACGTGGATCGTCGCGATGGCGTGAAGCTGCTTTTGGAAGGCGACGCCTGGGTGATGATGCGCCCCTCCGGCACCGAGCCGCTCGTGCGGATCTACGCCGAGGCGGCCACCACCGACGAGGTAAACGAGCTTCTGGATGCTGCCGAAGCGGTGGTCACGAGCCTGTAGGCCGTCTCGGCACAACGCGCACGAAAGGCCGCCAGAGCCACTGTGCCCTGGCGGCCGCCCGACTTTTGAAGTGCTGTTTGTAAAACAACCAAAATAGCGAAAAAATAGTGAAATTGGAGTTTCGCTATTCGCTATTCAGAAGGTCTCTCTACCGCAGCTTTTTTAGCAGGGCCCAGGCCCGTTGCTTGTCGGCGGGGGTGTTCATCATGCCTTCGAAGTCTTGGAAGATGATGGTGGTGCGGCCGAGGAGGCGATTGTCGGCATCCAGGGTCACGGGTGTGCGGTAGGCGGCCGAAAGCGCCTCGGCGGCGAAGGCGTCGCAGGCCACAAGCGCCACCGGGTCGAGGCCTTCCACGATAGTTCGCACGTCTTCCGCGCCCAGCTTGCCCTCGTCGGTTTCCACGACCACCTGCGCCAGAGGGGCAGTGCCGAACTCCAAGCTCACCGCCGATTTCTCTAGGGCCTCCAAGGCTGCGTCGCCCAAAGGGGTCTCGCTCAGCACGAGCAGCGTGGAGGTTGGCGCGCCGGTCAGGTGGCTGCCGTACAGCATGAGCACCGATTCGCCCGTTACCTCAAAAATGTTACTCTTCACGGAAGAAATCACACTCCCTCTTGCGCTGCGCTCGCACTCGCGATAAAACATTCCTGTATATAGTAGCAAATTCCAAGGAGGCGCCCATGTGCACCAATGGAGTCAACACCGGCCAGCTGGAAATGATGATCGACCAGATCGACGACCACATTAAGCTCGAGCGTCGCCATGCGCACGATCTGGGGCATTTGGCCTCCGACGCCGGGTTTGCCACGGTGGGGGAAAAGCTGCATGACGTGATGCGCCTGCTCGACGAGGTGCGCGCCGCACTTGACGAGGCCAAAGAGGCCATGGAAGATGACGCGAAGGATGCCGCCGGCTTCACCGTCGCCCGCGTCTAGGCGGCGCGACCGATGAGCAACGACCTTGTTCGTTTCTCCGTGGCCATGCCCGAGGGGCTGCTCATGGAATTCGACCAGCTGGTGGCTCGCCGCGGCCTGGCGAAGAACCGCAGCGAAGTGGTGCGCGATTTGGTGCGCGACGCCCTCGTGGAAGAAGAGTGCGCAACGCCTGGGGGCCTTGTCATGGGCACGCTCACCATTATTTACGACCACCACTCCAACGATCTGCAGGAGAAGCTGCACACCATTCAGCACGACTACTTCGACACCATCATCTCCACGATGCACGTACATGTGGACGAGCATATGTGCTTGGAGGTTATCGTCATGCGCGGTGAAGCGGGTCTCGTGCAAAGCGTGGCCAACCTCATTTTGGGCACCAAGGGCGTGAAGAACGGCAAGCTGGTGCTTACCACCACGGGAAGGTTTATGTAATGGCAGACGAGAAGGTAATGCTGGGGCATGGTTCCGGCGGTTCCATGATGAAGCGCATCATCGACGAGGTGTTCTTCGAGGCCTACGGCACCGACGAGCTTCTGCGCGGCGATGACGCGGCGGTGCTACCGGCCCTCGCGCCGGGTGAGCGCATCGCCTACTCCACGGACAGCTTCGTGGTGACGCCGCATTTCTTTCCCGGCGGCGACATCGGCCGTTTGGCTGTGTGCGGCACCGTGAACGACGTGGCCACCTCCGGCGCCCGCCCGCTGTATCTCTCCTGCGCCTTCATTCTGGAAGAGGGCTTTCCCATGGATGACCTGCGCCGCATCTGCGCTTCCATGGCCGAGGCGGCGCGCGAGGCCGGCGTACGGTTCGTCACCGGCGACACCAAGGTGGTGAACCGGGGCCATGGCGACGGCATCTATATCAACACGAGTGGCGTTGGCTCCCTTGCCGAGGGCGTGAACCTCGGTGGTGCGCAAATTCGCCCCGGTGATGCAGTGCTGGTGAGCGGCACCTTGGGCGACCATGGCATCACCATCATGAGCTGCCGGGAGGGCTTGAATTTCTCCGCGAACATCGAAAGCGATGCGGCACCGCTGAACCACCTCATCGCCGATGTGCTGGCCGCGGCGCCGCACACCCGTTGCTTCCGCGATCCCACGCGCGGCGGCATTGCCTCGACGCTGAACGAGCTGGCCGAGCAGTCCGGCACCGACATCACCGTGGACGAGGATGCCATTCCCGTGAAGGACGCCGTGCTGGGCGCCTGCGAGATGCTCGGCTACGACGTGATGCAGGTGGCCAACGAGGGCAAGATGGTCTGTGTGGTGGCCGCCGATGAGGCTGAGGCGGCGTTGGCCGCCATGCGGAAGAGTCCCTATGGTGCCGACGCCGCCATCATCGGGCGCGTGACCGAGGCCGACCCGGCCCGCGGCCCCAAGGTGTTCCTGCGCACCGCTTTCGGTAGCACCCGCATCTTGGACATGCTCGTCGGCGAGCAGCTTCCCCGTATTTGCTAGTTCGTTACGCACTCCTTAGCCGCCCCCTGAAAAGTTTTCTATTTCTACTTGCGCTTTGGCTCTTTCATGGTATCTTGCGCAGTGAAGTAACGGGGGGCGGAAAGCCCCTGCTTCATAGACGAGGATTATCACCCGAGAACGAAGGAGCTTCCCATGTCTCATCCCGTAATTGAAGCTGACGAGTGCATCGGCTGCGGCATCTGCGTTGACGCGTGCCCCCAGGAAGTGCTCGAGGTCGTCAATGGCGTTGCCGACGCCGTGAACGAGGAAGCTTGCATCGCTTGTGGCGACTGCGTCGAGGAGTGCCCCATGGGCGCTATCCCGGAGATCGTCGAGGACTAGCTCTCAATTTTCGGTAAGTGCGATTGAACGCGGAGTCTTCCGGAGTCTCTTTTATCGAAATCCATTGAAAGCCCGTTGCTGCTGCAGCGGGCTTTCTTGCGAATTGAGTAAATGAACACGCAAAATGAGGTAGCCTGTCGTACCTTAAAGGGGTAAAATTGGCGAAATGAAAATGAGTTACCCCACGAGAAGCAACATTCAGGAGTCACGTCGTATGCGAAAGAGCAACTGGATGATAGCCGCTGTGCTTCTGCTGGCTTCCGTTGCCTTCCTCTGGATTTGGCATGCGCTGCAGTTCGATCTCGTGGACAACCCTCTCGATATCGTGGTGACGGTTGTCTGGTGGGTCGTTATTGTCGCTGCCTGCGTTGCCATTCACTGGGCCGAAAAGAAGCGTCAGGAACGAATCCGCACAATCTTCGTTGCGCCGGGGCTGCTCTACAACAGCGAGATGGGAGTGGTGCGTCTGAGCCCCGATGATGAGGTGGTCGACGCGTTGCAGGCGATTCTCTCGAACCTTACCTATGGGTTCGAATTAGCCGAGCTGCCTGCCAACTCACGAGTGCGCTTCCAGCGCATCGTGCATTCCTCGAAGTTCGGTGACGCGGGAGCTACCTGGGAGGGCGATGTCGTGGAGGTTTCACGCCCCGATCGCCCCAGGGAGTTCCATGATCGCAATGAATTGGCCTCTCTGGTTCGCGGCGCCGTTTAGCAAATTTCTCTGAAGGACTTTCCTTATGGCGGCTTCGGCCGCTTTTTCTTGCCTGTCATTTCCATTTCAGAACAGAAGAATGACAAATTCATATCAAATGCAATGTCATTACCCTATCAATATCCTATCAACTTACCGCAAAAGCGACTTCCTCTTTAAAGCTGCGTAGAATTCTCATCGATATTGAAATCACTCTGCATTATGCGTATCGCCGGTGTTTTCGGTATCGCACTCACAGCCTGAAATGTGAGGATGCAAGGCGGCGAAAAAGCCGCCGGGGTTAAGGAGAAGTTGGTGGAAATGAACACAATACAGCGATTCGCCGACGCGCGTAACTGCCTCGAGGGAAAGATCGTGGCGGTCGCGCTCTCTCTGCTTATGGCGCTCTCGTTCCTGAACGTCTCGGTGTTTGCCGATGCTGCGCTGGCCGTCGAAGGCTTCGATGGTGAAGTGGGCGAGAAGACGACGGAGCCAACGCCGCCTGAAAATGCTCCGGAGAAGGCGTCCGAGAGCGTTTCGACGCCGACGAATGATGGCGCCAGCGAGACGCCCGCCCAGAAAGACGACGGCCCCCTCGATGCTCCGACGTCCGATGGCCTGCAAAACAATGCGGCCGTCCTGACCGTCGACACCGATGATGTGACGGTGGAGCTGACCGCTGCGGGTGCGCTTCCCGAAGGAGCGCGGCTGACGGTTGATGTGGCGGTAAACGACGAAGGCAAGACCGCCATGGAGAAGGCTCTGGAAGAGGGATACGGGCTGTACCGCATCTACCGCCTCGGCCTTGTTGACGAGGCAGGCGATCCGCTCACGCTTTCTGACATGGGCTACCGCGTTACCGTGACGTGGAATGGCATGTTTGCGGGCGAAATGAAGGCGTATCGCATTGATGGCCCCGACACGGTCACTGAAATAACGCTGGAAAAGCCCCTTACGACTCAGGGCGATATCAATCCCAACGCTCTCACGTTCTCCACTGATGTGCTCAATGCTCCCTTTGCGTTCGCCATGCCGACGCCCAGTGACGATGAGGGCGACAAGCCGAACGGGCCTGCCGACCCGACCAATCCTGAGCAGTCCGTAATTCCGGGTGATGAGAACGTCGGTGAAGGTGATGGCGACAACGCCGAAAATGACAACGGTTTCGGCAAAGAAGGCGACGTGCCCGGCACCGATAACGGCGATACCGGTACAGGCGCTGACGCTGACGTGGACGCTCCCGAGCAGCCTGCGCTGTCCGAGCCCGCCGCGAACAAGCCCGTCGATGACTCGGACAACGAGCATCAGCTCACCCTGTATGTGGGCGAGGTTCGCGATCTGCACCGTTTTGCCGCTTCTGGCGGCACGTGGGCTTCCGAAAACCCGGCTGTGGCCGAGGTTGCCACCACGGGCAAGGTGACAGCGGTCGCTCCGGGAGACGCGGTGGTGCGCTGCGGCGAGGTTACGATCAACGTCACGGTGCGTCCGGCTCTGACCGAAGACGCCGAAGGCCCCCAGCTTGCCTACTTCTACTTCCTGCCGCCCTCCGAGAATGGTTTGAACGGCGGTGCCGCGGTGGCGGCTGGCAGCGACATGAGCGGCGCTACGTTCCTCGGGTCGGGCGCCGCGCAACTGCCCTCGGGCTATGACGGACACAGCGCCCTGCTCAATGGCACGGTGCTGCCTCTCAGCAAGGATGCCAACGGCAACGAGATCCGCAACAATTACGACGTGCAGGTTGTTCCCGGTACCTTCACCATCGGCCCGGCCGGCTCTACGGTGGTGCCGCCGCGCAACCCGCTTCTGCCGCCGCGTTCGAGCCTGGGCGCGGGCATGCCGGCGGGGGCCACGACTCCGGCTGATGCCATTGCCGGCGTGGTGACGACGATGGTCGGAAGCCAGCGCGCTGCTGCCGTGGCCGAGCAGTTCGGGGCTGTGGCGGGCATCATTCTCGACGAGGACGTCCCCATGGCCGCAAGCGTCTCCTTCGATAACGAGGAGCCCACGGTGACGCGTGTCGGCGGCGAGGTCATCGAGGACGACGCCACGGCTCTGGGCGCCTTCGACGAGCCCCACTGCTGGGTGCACTGGGTGATGCTCATTGGCGTTCTGCTCACGGTGGGCTACGCTGCCGTGGTAGTGGCGAACCGCCTCGGTTACGCCCGCAGGATTGACGACTTCAACAACTCGCTTACCAGCACGGTTACGACGGGAACCGAAGATACTCGCGCGGCCCGAGTCGCCCATAAGGCCTAAGGGCGCAAGCGGCCGCAGAGGCCGACGAGTCGCACGGATCAGGACGCGCGACCGGCGGCCAACTCCATGGACTGCCCGCACGGATCAGGACGTGCGGGCAGTCTTGTTTTCAGATCTGGTTGAGCAAGTTCGAAGAAGGGTGCGACGGGCTACTGAACCTGCCAGAACCCCGACTTGTCCGAGCCGATGCGGGCAATGAGCCCCAAATCGCGCAACCGGCGGAAGCTGCGGCGCACGGTGCTCTCGCTGATGTTGAGGTTCTTGGCGATGCGCGGCGCGGTGAGGCGCCCGTCGATGTCGAGCATGGCGAGCACTTTCTCGTCATTCAGCGTGAGGCTCGTGTCCTGCTGGGTCGCCCGGGCTCGTGCCGTCTGCTGCACTTCGGGCAGGTCAGCTCGGGCCACTGGTGCGGCGCTGATGGCGTTCGCGTGCGTTATCGAGGCGGTCAAAAGGCTGTCTGAATCCATGGGAAAGCACACCATAGTCTCGTCGTCGCGTAGTTCGAAGATGGGCTCGGGCGTGCCGGCTTCCATGCAGCTCATGCGGATGCGCGAGACCCCGTTGCTCCAGCCGTCGATGATGCCGAGCGAGCGCAGGGCCGCCACGAGATTGGGGTTGTTGGGCCGCGATGTGTGGCGTCCGAGGAGCGCGCCCACGGTCCAGGTGCGGGGCGGTCGGCCCACGTTGTCGATGCAGAGGCGGTCGGTGAACACGCTCACCTGCACGGGGGCGCCGCTGTCGTAGTTCTTATGGGCGAGCGCGTTGAGCACGGCTTCGTGCACCGCATCCCGAGGCGGTCGACCATGGCCACCGGCGGTGCCGAGACGGTAGGTGCCGTGCGGGGCCGGCTCCTCTTCCGGTAGGTACTTCTCAAAGAGCAGCTCGACGGTTGAGTGCACTTGCTCGATGAGGGAACCGAAGACCTCGTCCTCGTAGATGGGCGTGCCGCCGTGGCTTCCGAAAAACCCGATGCGCACCGTGGCGCCGGGAATGTACTGGTGCGGTCGGTTGTGCAGCAAAAGGATGCCGGCATTGGTGGGAGTGCCGACGCCGGTCATGAGGCCCGCATGGCGTAGCGTCTGCTCGATGGCCGAGGCTTCGTCGAGGTCGACGGTGAGGTCGGTATCACGAGCCGCGCCGGTGAAGCGCGTGACGAGGCCCATGTTCAAATCGTCCAGACTGGCCTGCACCACAGGACGCTGCTCCCATTTGACGTCGACTTCCATGTCGCGCTGCATGAGCCGATCGAGCGCCTCGTCGTCAAGGATGTGGTTCTCGCCATCTTTATAGAAGAAGAAAATACCGCGGAAGCTGATAGGGTCATTGGCCGGCGGAATAACCACCTCCAAACAGAAACGACCGCTATCGAGCACCAATTCCACCGCGCAGGTGAGGTTGAGCGATTGCGCGATAAGCCCGGGAATGGTTTTCATGAGGCGGCTTGTGCGTCGCTTCACGGCGCCGCGGCTGTCTACGTCGGCATCCAGAATGAGGCGACCTCCACCGGCGTTGGCGATGCCGCAGACCAGCTCGAGGCATTCCGTGTCACGCCAAGTGGCCCGGCGCGCGATAGGAAGCGAAGATTCGGATGGGAGCATAATGGCCTCTCTTACCCTGGCAGTACCGTCGCATTACATTATATATAAACAGCAGCTCTCTGTTCGACGACGAGAAGAAGGGAATGCCGGGCTCGTTTTGCAATGAGCGATCGACTCATAGACATAAATCATTCATATATCGCTTCACGAGAAGCGCTTAGGAAAGTGAAGAGGCACGCACTCAATTTCTTTGAATTCCCCCTGATAACAGCATTGTTTTAGTTTGGCAACAGAAGCTTCGTGTCGTGTCTGCACCATATTTCGGCGCGTATTGTGCTGGGAAGTGAGCTTGTCTCACTGAATGTTGTTGAGAAAACTTGACAGCACCAGACTAAGGTTTTATAGTGCATCTCAACATCATTCATCTATACGTGAAACTGTGAAAGCGAGGCAGTACACAATGGCTAAGATTCTTGGCATCGACTTGGGCACGACGAACTCCGCCATGGCCGTCATGGAGGGCTCCGAGCCCGAAATTCTGGTGAACGCCGAGGGCGATCGCACCACCCCGTCTGTGGAGGGCTTCCGCAAGGACGGCGAGCGCGTCGTCGGCAAGGCCGCGAAGAACCAGGCGGTCACCAATCCTGAGAACACCGTCTCTTCCGTGAAGCGCTTCATCGGCCGCTCCTACGACGAGACTCCCGAAGAGCAGAAGACCGTCAGCTACAAGGTCCAGAAGGGCAAGGACGGCCGTGCGGTCATCGATATCGACGGCAAGGACTACACCCCCGAGGAGATTTCCGCCATGGTGCTTCAGAAGCTGAAGACCGATGCGGAGAAGCAGGTGGGCCAGCCCATCACCCAGGCCGTCATCACCGTGCCGGCTTACTTCAACGACGCTCAGCGTCAGGCCACCAAGGACGCCGG
>OLPE01000865.1_pt1 | contig 22357 bp, 19 predicted proteins | sample 1671901 | NCBI WGS metagenome assembly OLPE01 (sample SAMEA3136624, study PRJEB25190) | human gut metagenome | biome: human gut; feature: human-associated habitat; material: faeces | place: Austria | collected 2013 | reverse complement strand
TCTGAGCAGTGCCGGCGTGGTGAATGTGGCCCTGAACCTGTTCTTTGTGATTCAGTGCCACATGGCCGCCCTCGGTGTGGCCACCGCCAGCGCCATCGCCCAGTGGCTGTCCGCTCTACTGATCATGCGGCATCTGATGAGCCAAAAGGATGCCTGCGGAGTGCATCTGAAAAAGCTGTGCATCGACAAGGCCGCCGCCAAGCGGGTGCTGATGATCGGCATCCCCTCCGGCCTGCAAAACGCCATCTTTGCCGTTGCAAACCTCTTCGTACAGATCGGCGTCAACAGCTTCGATTCGGTGATGGTATCCGGTAGCTCGGCAGCTGCCAACGCCGATACGCTGATCTTCAATATGATGTCTGCCTTCTATACCGGCTGCGCCACCTTTGTCAGCCGCAACTGGGGTGCCGGAAAGACGGATCGTATCCTCAAGAGCTACCGTATCGTTCTGCTGTATTCCTTTCTGGTGGGCAGCATCTGCGGCGGACTGCTGCTGCTGTTCGGAGACAAGTTCCTTGGACTTTTCGCCAATGAGGCGGACGTGATCGCCGCCGGTATGCAGCGGCTGAAGATCATGGGCTTCTCCTTCGGCGTCAGCGCCCTGATGGACGCCAGCATTGCCGCCTCCCGTGGAATTGGGCGCAGCATCGTCCCTACCATCATCGTCATCATGGGCTCCTGCGTGTTCCGGGTCATCTGGGTGTACACGGTGTTTGCCTACTTCGGCACCATCCCCTCCCTGTTCCTGCTGTACATCTTCTCCTGGGCCATCACGGGCATTGCCGAGTGGGCCTACTTCCGGCACAGCTACAAGAAATACATCCTGCATGGACAAATATGGTAAACGAACGCCCCGGCCAGTTGACTGACCGGGGTGTCTTTTTTCGGTTCTGGTTGCACATACAAACAACTGGCCCTCCGGCATACTCGGAGGGCCAGTTTTACAGCTTATTCAGGATACGCTTACTCGGCGTCCTCGTCCCCGTCGTTCAGCAGAGCACGGATGGACAGGGAGATCTTTTGCTTCTCCTCATCCACAGCGGTAATCTTGGCATCCACGATCTGGCCCTCGGACAGAACGTCACCGGGCTTCTCGATGCGGCGATCGGCGATCTGGGAGATGTGGATCAGGCCATCCACACCGGGAACGACCTCAGCGAAAGCACCGAAGGTCATCAGCTTCACGATACGGACGGAAGCCACGTCGCCCACCTTGTAGGTCTCCATGAACTTGTCCCAAGGATTGCAGGAACGGTCCTTCACACCCAGAGAGATCTTGTGCTTCTCAGGATCGAAGGAGATGACGTACACATCCAGCGTGTCGCCCACAGAAACCACCTCAGCGGGGTTCTTGATGCGGGACCAGGACAGCTCGGAGATATGTACCATGCCGTCCACGCCGCCGATGTCCACAAACACGCCATAGCTGGTCATGGACTTGACGGTACCGGTATAGTGCTTACCCACCTCGATGCTCTCCCAAATGGCAGCCTGGGCAGCCTGACGGGCCTCGTACTGCACGGCACGGATGGAGCCCACCACACGGCGGCGGGCACGGTTGACCTCGGTGATCCGCAGGGACACGGTCTGGCCGATCATCTCGGACAGGTCCGCACCGCGGGGCTGGCCGCTCTGGGAAGCGGGAACGAACACGCGCACGCCCTTGACGTTGACGACGATGCCGCCCTTGTTCTCCTCGGTGACCTTCCCCTCCAGGGTGGTCTTGTTCTCGCGGGCCTCCTCGATGTCCTCCCAGACCTTCACGGCGTCCAGGCGCTTCTTGGACAGCATGGCATAGCCCTCCACGTCGTTGACACGGATGATATAGGTCTCGATCTCGTCGCCGACCTTCACCACATCCTCGGGCTTCACGTTGGGATCGGCAGACAGCTCGTCCACGGAAATATAGCCGGCCTGCTTGCAGCCCAGATCCACCTGGACCTCAGTGGGACCCACAGCCGTCACGATACCGGTTACCTTCTCCCCTGTATTTAAAGTCTTGAAAGATTTGTCCAGCAGCTCCTCAAAGCTCTCTTCCTTGATTTCGTTGTTCTTGATTTCTTCGCTCATCGTTGTATATACCTCCTTAATGATGCCCGCCGGTGTGGACGCGCCGGCCGTAAGTCCCGCCAATGAACATCCAATAAAAAGGTCCGGTGTAAGCTCCCCTGCTCCCTCGATCTGGAACACCCTGGGGCAAAGCTCACGGCAAATCTCTGTCAAATGTTTGGTGTTGGCACTTTTACGATCTCCGACCACGACCATGACGTCCACCCGAGAAGCGATCTCCGCCGCCTCGGACTGACGCCTATGCGTAGCATCACATATTGTATCAAATAATTCCGCGTTTGTACACAGTTTTTTTAGAATTTTTTTTGAACTTTCCCAGATACTCCGCACGCAGGTGGTCTGGGCCACTGCCGTCAAGGGCAGATTCTGCCGGCCGGGGTCCTCCAGCAGCCACTGCTCCAGTTCCTCCGGCCCGGAAAACACCAGAGTCCGGTCCGACCAGCTGGCCGCGCCCATGACCTCCGGGTGGTGGGGCTCCCCGATGACCAGGGGAATGCGCCCGGCTTCGTCCGCCCGGGACACGACGCGCTGAATGTGCAGCACGTTGGGGCAGGTGGCGTTGACGCACCGGGCGCCCATTTCCTCCAGCCGCTCCAGCACCTGCTTTGTCTCGCCGTGAGAGCGGATGATCACCGTGTCTCCGGGGCAGACCTGGTCCGGCGTATCTGCTTGCCTGGCCCCCAGCCGTTCCAGCCGGGCCACCACGTTGGCGTTGTGGATGATGCTGCCCAGCATGACGCAGCCGCCGTTCTCCCGGGCAGTTTTCTCCGCCAGCTCCACGGCCCGGCGCACACCGTAGCAGAAGCCGGCACTTTTCGCTTGGATCACCGGCATGTGATACCTCCCAATGCATAGGCCCGCCGCATGATTTCGTCGGCGTTGGCCTGGTATTCCTCCGCCGTGCCCTTCCGGCCGGTATACACCGGGCTGTAGGGCCGGCCGATGATGATATGCACCCGGTGGAACAGGCGCTTTTTCGTGTCGATGAACATGGGCACCATGTCCACCCCAGAGCGGATGGCCATCATGGCCGCGCCGCCCTTGACCTCCGCCTGTCCCGGGTTCTTCACCCGGGTGCCCTCCGGGAAGATCAGCAGATTCCAGCCCTGCTTCAGGCTCTGAATGGCGGTTTTCACCGCCAGAATGTCCGAGTTGCCCCGATCCACAGCAAACACGCCGATGGCCTTGAGAATGCTGCCCAGAATGGGAATCCGCAGCAGCTGCTTTTTGGCCATGATCCGCAGGGGATAACCCGTCCATATGGCTGCCACAAACAAAATGGGATCCCAGGCGCTGCTGTGGTTGGCGCACAGCATCACCGGCCGGTCATCCGGCAGATTCTCCGCCCCCTCCAGGGTAATGGGGAACAAAAACCGCACCAGCGGCCCCAGGATTTTCTGTATCCGGACAAAATGCGGATTTTTCACAGTCCTGCCCGCCTCCTTATGGTATCCAGCAGCAGCCGAAGGCTCTCGTCAAAGGTCAGCGCCCCGGTGTCCAGCTCCACGGCATCCTCCGCCTTGCACAGGGGCGCGATGTCCCGGTGGGAATCGGCCCAGTCCCGGTCCACAATGTCCCGCAGCACCTGCTCATAGGGCTGGGGCGTGCCTCGCTGCTCCAGCTCCCGGCACCGGCGCATGGCCCGCACCTCCGGCGCAGCGGTGAGGAAGATCTTCACCGTAGCGTCCGGCAGCACCACCGTGCCGATGTCCCGGCCGTCCATAATCACGCTGCGGCGGCGGGCCTGGTCCCGCTGCAGCTCCAGCAGGAAGTCCCGCACTGCCGGGATGGCGGAGACCTTGGACGCGTATTTGGACATTTCCGGCAAGCGGATCTCCTCCGTCACGTCCCGGCCTGCCAGCTTCATCCGCTGAAGCCCTGCCTGGTCATAATGCAGCTCCAGCCGCATCTCCGGCAGGACCGCCGCCACGGCCGCCGCATCCGACGGGTCAATGCCCCGGCAATACACGCCATAGCCGATGGTGCGGTAAATGGCCCCGGTGTCCACATAACAGATCCCCAGGGCCGCTGCTGCGGCCTTGGCCAGTGTGCTCTTTCCGGCCCCGGAGGGCCCGTCTATGGCTACGGAATACAGTTCAGGCATATTCATTCTCCTTCCGCTCCGGCGGCGCTTGTCCCCGCCAGATGCCCGGTGGACCAGGCGATCTGTAGGTTAAAGCCGCCGGTATAGGCGTCAACATCCAGTATTTCCCCGGCAAAGTAAAGCCCCGGAGCCAGCTTCGATTCCATGGTAGACGGCTGCACCTGGCTCACCTGCACGCCGCCGGAGGTGACGATAGCTTCCGCCACCGGTCTCGGCCCGGTAACGGACACGGAAAAGCACTTCAGCAGCTCCTCCAGGGCCCGCCGCTGCTGCCTGGTCACGGAGTTGGCCTTCAGCCCTGCCGGGACCTCCAGCCGATCCAGCAGCACCGGCACCATACTGTGGGGCACCAGCCCGGCCACGATCTTTTCAAAGTCCCGGTTGGGATTCTCCCCCAGGTCCCGCAGAATACGGGCCTCCAGCTTGTCCCGGTCCAGCGCCGGCTTCAGATCGATGCACAGCCGGTATTTTTCCCGGTCCCAGTGCCGCAAATGGGCGCTGGCGGACAGCACCAGCGGCCCCGACACACCGAAGTGGGTGAACAGCAGCTCCCCGAAATCCCGGAACTGCACCTTATTCTTCCCGTTCAGAGCCGTCAGCTCCACATTTTTCAGAGCCAGTCCCTGCATCCGGCGGCAGTCGCCGTCATCGCTGACCAGGGGCACCAGCGACCCGCAGGGCGGTACGATCCCGTGGCCCAGGGCCGCCGCCATACGGTATCCGTCGCCGGTGGAGCCGGTGCCGGGATAGCTGACGCCGCCGGTGGCCAAAATCACCGCCTCCGCCGGATACGTTTCCTTTTCTCCAGCAGCGCCGCAGACCCGGCCCTCCGCCGTTTCCACGGACACGGCCCGGTCCCGGACCCATCGCACCCCCAGCCGCTCACACCGGCGGCGCAGGGCCCCGGATACGTCGAAGGCGCAGTCCGACTGGGGGAAGACCCGGTTTCCCCGCTCGGTTTTCAGGGGCACCCCCAGCGTCTCAAAAAACGACATGGCATCCCGGCTGTCGAACCGGGCAAAGGCCCCGTACAGAAAACGTCCGTTCCGGGGGATGTTCCGCAGCAGCTCCTCCCGGGAGCAGTTGTTGGTCACGTTGCACCGGCCCTTGCCGGTGATGTTCAGTTTTTTGCCCAGCCGCTCGTTGGGCTCCAGCAGCGTCACCTGTCCGCCGCTTTCGGCGGCGGCAATGGCCGCCATCAATCCGGCGGCTCCCCCGCCGATCACCGCGATACGCTTATGATTCATCTTCCGTTTTCCCGAATATGTTGTATTTGGACCAGACATTCTCCAGCTGGGAGAAGGTGCCGGATACTTCCTCGTTTTTCTGCCGCCCCACCGCCACGATCAGGGCGTTCAGCAGGCTCAGGGGGGCGGCCATGGAGTCCACAAAGGAGATCATGTCGCTGCGCACCAGCAGCGACACCGTGGCCATGCGGTAAAGAGGCGACATCTGCCCGTCGGTGATGGCCACCACGTCGGCGCCCCGATCCCGGGCATACTCCACGGCGTGGATGGCCATCTGGGAATACCGGGGAAAGCTGATGCCCACCAGCACGTCCCCGGGGCCGATCTGGCTGAGCTGCTCGAAGATCTCGCCGGCGGCGGCATTCTGCACCAGGGTGACATTCTTGAACATCAGGTGCAGGTAAAAGTTCAGGTAGCCCGCCAGAAATGCCGACGACCGCACGCCCATCAGATAGATATGGCTGGCCGTCAGCAGCCGGTCCACCACCTGGTCAAAGGCGGCCCGGTCCACGCTTTCAATGGCGGTGTGGATGCTGTTCATATCCCGCTGCATCACGCCGGTGAGCACGTCCTGCTCCTGCATCTGATCCCGGGACACCTGAATGCGCTGGAGGGAGGTAAGCCGTCCCCGCACCAGCTCCTGCAAAGCCCTCTGCATGTTGGGATACCCATCGTACCCCAGCTGGGACGCAAACCGCACCACCGTGGACTCACTGACCTGAGCCTTGCGCCCCAGGTGTCCCGCGGTCATAAACGCCGCCTTGTCATAGTTCATCAGAATATAATCGGCAATGCGCTTCTGTCCCCGGGAAAAGCTCTCCATCCGGCCCCGTATGGCCTGCAGCACGTTTTTACTCACCGCTTCTCGCTTCCTTCCAGCATTTGCAGCTCCTGCTGCGTCAGATACCGCCACCGGCCCACCGGCAGATCTCCCAGCGTCAGCGTGTGCTCCCGCACACGCTGCAGGCGCCGCACCGCCAGTCCCGCCTGGCGGCACATCCGGCGGATCTGGCGGTTTTTTCCCTCATGGATGGTCACGGACAGGGCAGCCTTATTCCCGTCCCGCCACAGCTCCCGTACCCGGGCCGGACGGATGCGCTCCCCCTCCAGGTCCCGGATGGCGGCCAGCCGTCCGGCGGCCCCCTCCACCGGGCCCGTTACCGTCACCCGGTATTCCTTCTCGATCTCGCGGCTGGGGTGCAGCAACCGCTGCATCCACGCCCCGTCGTTGGTCATCAGCAGCAGACCCTCGGAGTCCATGTCCAGCCGCCCCACAGGATACACCCGTGCGCCGCAGCCGGACACCAGCTCCGCCGCCGTCCGCCGTCCCCGCTCGTCGGACAGGGTGGTGACATAGCCCCGGGGCTTATTGAGCATCAGATACACTCTCTCCGGCTCCCGGCTCAGGGGCTGCCCGTCCAGGGTGACGGCGTCCATCTCCGGGTCCGCCCGGTCTCCCAGGGCGGCGATCTGTCCGTTGACCTGCACCCGGCCCTGCCGCAGCAGGTCCTCTGCCGCCCGGCGGGAGCAGATTCCGGCGGCGGCTATGATCTTTTGCAGACGCTCCTTCACGGCGTATCCTCCCGGTTCCATGCAGCCGTCTCCTGCCTGGTCTCCTGGGCAAAACCCCAGTCGTACAGGGCGGCATGGTCCGCCCAGTCGTTGCCGTCCTGCAGGGTGACAGCCACCAGCCGCCGGCCGTCCCGTTCAGCAGCGCTGACCAGGGTCCGTCCCGCGGCTCTGGTGTATCCGGTCTTCATGCCGATGCACCCGGGCACCGTCCGCAGAAGCCGGTTATGATTGGTCATGGTGCGCCCGCCCACCGTAACGCTCCGGGTAGAGCACAGGCGCGCAAAGGTGTGGTTCCCGGCGGCATAGACCGCCAGGCGGGCCATATCCCGGGCGGTGGAATAATGGCCGTCATCGTCCAGGCCGCTGGGATTTGCAAAGGACGTGTCCTCCATCCCCAGCTCCCGGGCCAGGCCGTTCATCCGCCGGACGAAGGAGGCCGTTCCGCCGCAGTGGTCCGCCAGGGCCGCCGCCGCATCGTTGCCGGAGCACAGAAGCAGCCCATACAGCAGCTCCTCCACCGTCACCCGCTCCCCGGGCTTTAAGTACATGGAGGAGCCCTCGGTCATGTGCTCCTGCCGGACGGTCACTTCCTCCCCAGGCGACGCCCGCTCCAGCACCACCAGGGCCGTCATGATCTTGGTGGTGCTGGCGATGAGCATCCGCCGGCTGCCGTTGTGGTCATACAGCACCTGCCCGGTGTCCGCGTCCATCAGCACGGCGGCAGAGGCGCTGGTGGACACACCCCACGCCCGCACCGGCGTCAGGCACCACCACAGCGCCAGCCCCACCAGAAGCCACATCCGTTTTCTCACAGAGATCACCCCATATCCACAGCGATGACCTCATTCTATTCACTCAGTACGTTTCTTTTTCCGCCTTCTTCTTGTCGATGAAGCTCTCCACCCGGTCCATGACCTGGGGCACCAGATCGATGACCCGGTCCACGGTGCCCACGGCAGGCAGCGCCACGGGCATCACTCGGGTCACGCCGTCCTTCACCACCAGGAACGCCACCGGCTCCACCTTCACGCCGGCGGTGCTGGCGCCGCCGAACTTGGGGGCCTGCTTGCCGTAATCGCCGCCGCCGCAGCCGAAGCCGAAGCTCAGCCGGGACACGGGGATCAGGGTCACGCCGTCCGGAGTCTGGATGGGCTCGCCGATGATGGTATTGGAGTCCACCATATCGCGGATCTTGCTCATGGACGCCTCCATCAGCTCCGTCAGGGAATTGTTCTTTCTCTCGTTGTTTTCCATGGGTGTCATCCTTTCTTATCGTTCTCAGGCGTTTTCGCACCGTCGGTTTCTTCCGTCTTCTGGACCGTCTGGGCCTGTTCGGCCTGCGCGGCAGCCTCCCGCAGCTTCTTCTCCTTCTTCCACCGCAGCAGCCACTTCAGTGCCGGGATACCAAAGGCAAAGCCGATGGCAAACAGATCTCTGATCTGGAAGAAAAGACCGATCTCTCCCTCTGCCCTGGTCTCCCGGGCGTTATAGTCCACGTCCAGGTGAATATACGGGTCCGGGATACGCATCAGCCCCTCCAGCCGGGGCATAAACGTCCACACCGCCGCGCTGATCCAGCCGTAGGTCTCGGCAGACGCCGCCGGGTCCTCCTCCCCGCCCAGGATCACCGACACCTGCATGGGGTCAATGCGCAGCCGCTGCCGGGTCTTTCTCAGCCCTCCCTGCAAGGACTTCCACAGATACGGCAGGGCCGACCGGATATCGCCGGGCGTCAGGCCCAGCTTCCGCTTCTCCCGGGGCGCTGGCTTCTGCTTTTCAGGCGGATTCTTTTTCTCCTTGTGCTTTTTCTGTTTTTTGGGCTTTTTCGGGGGACGCGGCACGATCTGCATCCGCACAGGCCCCGCTGCGGCGGTAACGCGCAGCTCCTGCCCGAAGGCAATGCGCACCCCTACCCGCAGAAACAGCGCCGCCACGATCAGTGCCAGCAGTATGCCCAGTATCCACAGTGCAGCCATGCGGGGATCCCCCTTCTATTGCTTATTGTTCCGGATCCTGAACGGCGCCGTCCTGGTCCAGCCGCAGCTGACCATCCGCCTCCAGCCCCGGAATTTCCGGCAGGTCGTCCAGGGACTTCAGATGAAACGCCCGCAGAAACGCCTTGGTGGTGCGGTACAGCCGGGGCCGTCCCGGCACCTGCAAACGGCCGCATTCCTCGATGAGGTGCCGGTCCAGCAGCAGCCCCACGGTATACGAGCTGTCCACCCCCCGGATCTGATCCACATAGGCCCGGGTGGTGGGCTGATAGTATGCGATGACGGTCAGCACCTCCAGCGCCGGCTGGGAGAGCTTGGCGGGCTTGCGGATCTCAAAGGCCCGCCGGATCACGTCGGCATACTCCGGTGCGGAGCACAGCTGCCAGGTGTCCTCCATCCGCACCAGGCGCATGCCCCGGCGCTCATAGCTGTAATAGTCCGCCAGACGGCGCAGCACCTGGTCCACGGTGTCCCGGTCCAGCTCCAATGCCACGGCGATACGGTCCGCCGCCACCGGCTCCCCGGAGGCGAACAGAATGCCCTCTACCGCGGCCTCTATTTCCTTCATTTCCATTGCTTCCATGTTTTATTCCTCGCTGTCCTCCCGGCAGGCAACGGTGCAGTCGGCAGCAGGTCCCGCCAGCCGGATGATCCGGCTGCGGCACAGCTCCAGCACCGCCATAAACGTGGCCACCAGCTCGCTGCGGCTGCGGCTGCCGCGAAACAGCAGCAAAAACCGCGTAATGCCGGCCGCCTTCAGCCTCCGGATGATCTCCTTGGCCTTCTGCTCCACGGGATAGGGCTCCCGCTTGACGATCTCGTCAAAGGCACGCAGCGGCGGCGTCTCCGCCTGCCCCCGCCGGTCCGTCATCTCCTGCATGGCGATGACCAGATCCCCGGGCCGCTGGTCGTATTCATACACCTTGCCCCGTTCCACGGGCTCCGGGGGCCGGGTCAGGATGCTGCGGCCGAACTCGCCCATAGGCCCCAGCAGCTCCGCCAGACGGCGCACCCGGGCATAGGCCTCGCCCCGCTGCCGCTCTGCCAGAGATTGAATCAGGGCATCCATCTCGTTTTTGGCCTCCTCATCCTCCAGGGACAGGAGCATCCGTGTCTTGATATACATCAGGTGGGCAGCCATGGTCACAAACTCGCTGGCCACCTCCAGGTCCATCTCCTTGCGCCGGTCCAGATACGCCAGATACTGGTCCAGAATCAGGGCAATGGGGATATCCTGTATTTCGATCTTATTCTTACTCAGCAGGAACAGGATCAGGTCCAGGGGCCCCTCAAAATCCTGGAGCTCCTCTTTTCCCTGGACCACCTTTTCCAGCTTATAAATGGGACTTTCCAATTTGCCTGTACCCTCTCAAAAGCCGACCACGCGGCAGAATAGCTCATACGTCCACTGGATAGCGGCGCTCATCCACTTGTCACCCACGCCCAGCAGCACCACCGCCCACAGCAGGAGCATGCCGTACCGCTCGTACCGCAGCATCATGTTATACGCCCGGTCCGGCAGCAGAGAAAACAACACCTTGCTGCCGTCCAGTGGCGGAATGGGGATCAGGTTAAACAGCCCCAGACCCAGCGACAGGATGGCCGTGGTCAGCAGGAACGTCAGAAGCCTCTGATTCGCTTCAGAATACGGGGCATAGTCATACACCAGCCGTCCGGCAAACAGCAGCACCAGCGCCAGCAGGAAGTTGGACATCGGCCCGGCCAGCGCCGTCAGGGCCATGCCCTGCTTGGGCCGGCGGAAATACCGGGGGTCCACCGGCACAGGCTTGGCCCAACCGAAGCCCACCGTTACCATCATCAGCAGGCCGAACCAGTCGATGTGCCGCAGAGGGTTCAGGCTCAGCCGCCGGGCCCGCTTGGCAGTGGGGTCCCCCAAAGCCAGCGCCGCCAGCCCGTGGCACGTTTCATGCACCGTCAGGCACAGAAACACCGACACCAGCCGCAGCAGCAGATCCCACAGGGAGCCGAAGTCCAGCGCATTCCACAAATTTTCCAGATATCCCACAGGGCTTCCTCCCCAAAATAGCATTCAGGTGCATTATATCAGAAATTCCCTTCGATTACAAGCAAAAAAGAACAGCCGCCCTCACGGGGCGGCCGTTCCGGCGATCGCCTACAGATTCTCCTGCTTCAGGGCGTCAATGGGATTCTCCCGGCGAATGCGGCGGGTGGCGTACAGCATGGTGGCAAACACCACCACAAACACGCTGCCCACGGCGATGGCCACGCTGTACCACGGGATATAGAAGCCGGTGGATATGGCCTTGGCCATGGTGCGATAGATGGCATAGGTTACCAGAGCCGACACCGGAAGCCCCCACAGCAGCGCCCGCAAACCGTAAATCAGGCACTCGTAGTCCATCATCCGGGCAAAGGCTCCCTGGGTCAGCCCCACGGACCGCAGCATACCGAATTCCCGCCGCCGCAGGGCAATGGAGGTGGAAATGGTGTTGAACACATTGGTCATGGCGATCAGCGAAATGAGGATGATGAATCCGTAGGAGAATACGTTCACCACCGTTGTCATGGCCCGCTGGCTTTCGCCGTTGGCGGCCAGGTCCTGCAGATCGGAGCGGCTCAGGCCCAGCTCTGTCAGCACGCGGCCCATGCTCTCATATGCGGCAGCATGGTCGCCGCTCCGGAACCAGAAGCTCAGGGCATATGGCCGGGCCTGCCCGGTGACGGCCTCGTACATGCTGTATGGGTACAGCAGGACCAGTCCATCGTCAGAGTTCAGGAAAGCAGGGCGCTCCCTCAGAATGGCTCCCACCGTATAGGTCCCGCTGTTGACGGCCTCCTCCACCGGCACCGCCTTGGCCTGCCCGGCGTCGGGCGCTTCTCCCTGCTCCCGTGCTTCATAGTAGGTATCCATATAGTCCGCCGGATAATACAGCACATATTCCGCGCCGTCCCGGATGATGCGCTCCCCCTCTGTGAACCAGCCCTCCATATCGCGGTAACTGGCCTCCGTCCCGGTGATGGGCAGGCGCTTCCCGTTCAGCAGACGGTAGCGATACAGCTTATCGTGGTCCCCGCCGTCGCCGCGCCAGGTCTCCAGCGCGTCCCAGGCCGCCGCCCGGGGTGAGCCGGCACGGAAATAGTCATCCTCCGCCAAGCCGTTTTCCCGCAGCAGCTGCCGGAAGTCCCCGTCCTGAAGGAAATAGAAGGAAACGCTCCTGCTCTCCCCTGTCCCGTCCCGGACGGTATCGCTCCAGTATTCCGGGTCCATGTCCTCTCCGGCAAAGGACAGGGTCGAGTAGCTGTCGGCGGTATAGAAGCCCGATTCCACGCCATGGGCCGCACTGAGCTGGCCCAGGCGCTGCTCCGGGGTCACATCCTCCGGCAGGGCCTCGCTGTAATACAGCTGCACCCCCATCCCGTCGGAGCTGAGCCGCGTTACCGCGCCCGTCAGGTAAGCGCAGAAGGACGAAGCCGAGATGAACAGGGTCACACTGAGGAACAATCCCACCACCGTGGACCGGTAGCGCTTGCGGTCACGCTTGAAGTTTTTGGCCGCCAGCATCCCGGAAAAGCCGAACAGCTTCCCCGTCAGGGGAGAGGTCTTTACCTCCCGGCTCCGGATCTTCACGTCCTGGGTCTGGCGGATGGCCTCTATCGGCGACAGCCGCACCGCCCGCCGGGCGGGGATCCAGGCGGAAATCACCGCCGTGATCAGGCCGATGCCCGCCGCCGCCAGCAGCGCCCAGCCGTTGAGCACAAAGTGCATTTGTAGGGCGTTGCCGCTCGCCCCCATCAGGAATCCGAAGCTGTCCCGCAGGCAGTACAGAGTGATACCGATGCCCAGACAGCCCACCAGCAGACCCAGTGGAATCCCCACGGCGCACAGCACCAGTGCCTCATAGAGGACACTGTCCCGAATCTGCTTGCGGGTGGCGCCGATGGATTTCAGGATACCGAACTGCCGGGTCCGCTCCGCCACGGAGATGGAGAAGGAGTTATAGATCAGCGACACCGAGCCGAAGGAGATCATCAGCAGCAGGATCACCGCAAAGCTGTAGATCATCCGGTTCACGGAGAAGAAGGTGGTGGCGCCGTAGTAATTCAGCAGGTCGGAATTGGAAAACCACCCCAACCCCGGATATTTCTCGTTGTTTCCCTCCATATAGCTGTAAAAGCGGCTGGGATGGGCCACCCGGAAAAATTCATCCGTCTGATAGCCCTGCTCCTGACAGGTCAGGGCAGTATAGCCGGGGCAGGAGAAGGGCTCCGTCGTCATATCCAGCCGCTGGTAAAAGCCCACCACAGTGTAGGTGTGGGGCGTGGTATCTGTCAGCGTCTCCCCCTTCGTATAGGGATCATCGGCCGTCAGTTCCTCCCCACCCAGCGTCCGGTGGCCCAGCTCCAGCTCCATGGTGTCCCCCAGGACGTACCGCACATTGCCGTTGGACAGCAGGTGCTCCGGCAGGAGAATCTCCCCCGCCTTTTCCGGCAGACGTCCGCCGGCCAGCCGGATGGACACCAGCTCCGGCAGGTCGGGGTCCATGGACATGACCCGCAGATACGGCTTATACTCGTTCTGGCTGCCGATATTGCCCCAGCCCACCGTCTGCCAGGCGGACATCTCCGCGATCTCCTTTTCATCACGGCTCAGCTGCGTTGCCTGCTGCTCCGTGACATTCTCATAACAGCCGTGGAACCGGCCCACGGTGTACTCCGTCGTGCGCACCAGATACCGCACGCCGCTGTAGGCTCCCTCCGTCACGGCGGTGAACATGGCCACCGACAGCACGATGCCCACGATGGTCACCCAGGTGCGGGAGCGGTTCTTCCGCAGGGACTGCCGGGTGAAGCGGTGGAATACGTTCATTTTTGCACCTCCCGGATCCGTTGATCCCGGGTGATGCGCCCGTCCTCGATGGCAATGATCCGGTGGGCCTGCAGGGCGATGTTTTCGTCGTGGGTGATGATCACCAGCGTCTGACCGTACTTCCGGTTGGAGAGCTTCAGCAGCTCCACGATCTCCTGGCTGTTTTTGCTGTCCAGGTTCCCTGTGGGTTCGTCTGCCAGCACCACCGCCGGGGCGTTCATCAGTGCACGGCCGATGGACACCCGCTGCTGCTGTCCGCCGGACAGCTGGTTGGGCAGGTGCTTTTCCCGGCCCCGCAGGTCCAGCACATCCAGCAGCTCGTCAAGCCGCTGTCTGTTCACCGCACGGCCGTCCATCAGCACCGGCAGCGTCATATTCTCCACCACGTTCAGCACCGGGATGAGGTTATAAAACTGATAGATCAGCCCCACCTGCCTCCGGCGGAAAATGGCCAGATGGTCCTCGTCCTGGGCGTATACGTCCTGGCCGTCCACATACACCTTGCCGGAGGTGGGCCGGTCCACGCCGCCCAAAATGTGCAGCAGCGTGGACTTGCCGGACCCGGACGGCCCGATGATGGCCAGAAACTCCCCCTTTTCCACGGAAAAGGACACGTCGTCCACCGCCCGGACCTGATTCTCCCCCTGGCCGTATACCTTGCTGAGATGCTCGATGCGCAGAATCTCCATATGCTCCGCCTCCTTGCTTTACTGCCGTCAGTATACCAGGCCAAAGTGACAATCCGGTGACTATTGGAAAAAATATCGTGTACCCGGGTCAGAGCTTCTGCACCGCCACGTCGCACAGCTGCACGCCGATGCCCTTGTCCCGGGCGGCCCGGTTGCCCTTGTCCAGCAGTTTCTCCCGGTTTTTGGTCACCAGCTGCACCAGCAGCCGGTCCTTCTGCTCCTGGCTCATGGCTCCCAGCAGCGTCCGGGCCATACCGGCAGCCATATCCGGGTTTCCGGCCAGGACACTGCCCAGAATGCCGCCCTTGTCCTCCCGCCGCAGCTTCTCCGCCACCACCGGGATCAGATACTCCGCAATGGAGTCATAGTCGATGTTGTCCACCAGAATACGCAATTCTAACATAGCTCCTCCTGTCGCTGCCGCTTTGTAAAAAACCGGGACGCGCTGCGGCGCGTCCCGGTACGGGTACATTCGCTTATGCCTTGGGGCCTGCGGCCACCACCTCGGCGCTCATGTGGGTGTACTTCTTGAAGTTCTCCACGAAGCTGGCCGCCAGCTTCCGGCAGCTGGCCTCGTAGGCCGCCTTATCCTCCCAGGTATTGGCGGGAATCAGCAGCTCACTGGGCACGCCTTCAATGGACGTGGGCACCTGGACGCCAAAGGTGGGGTCGGTAACAAACGCCGCCTTCTCGATCTCGCCGGTCAGGGCAGCGGTGACCATGGCGCGGGTATAGGCCAGCTTCATGCGCTTACCGGTGCCGTTCCAGCCGGTGTTCACCAGGTACACCCTGGCCCCGGACTTCTCCACCTTATCCGCCAGCATGGCGGCATACACGGAGGGATCCAGGGGCAGGAAGGGCTCGCCGAAGCAGGTAGAGAAGGTAGGCACCGGCTCGGTGACGCCGATCTCGGTGCCGGCCACCTTGCTGGTGAAGCCGGATACGAAATAGTACATGGCCTGGTTCTTATCCAGCTTGCTGATAGGCGGCAGCACACCGTAGGCGTCGGCGGTGAGGAAGATCACCGTCTTGGGCACGCTGGGGCTCATGCCGGACAGCTCCGCATTGGGGATATACTCCACGGGATACCCCACCCGGCTGTTCACCGCCAGGGAATCGTCGTCGAAATCGAACTCCCGGGTCTCGGGGTCCATGACCACGTTCTCCACCAGGGAGCCGAAGCGGATGGCGTTGTAAATCTCCGGCTCACCCTCCGGGGAGAGGTTGATGCACTTGGCATAGCAGCCGCCCTCGAAGTTGAACACGGAGTCGTCGGCCCAGCCGTGCTCATCGTCGCCGATGAGCTTGCGGGCGGGGTCGGCGGACAGGGTGGTCTTTCCGGTGCCGGACAGGCCGAAGAACACGGCGGAGTCGCCGTCCTTGCCGATGTTGGCGGAGCAGTGCATGGGAAACACGCCCTGCTTGGGCAGGACGTAATTCATCACGGAGAACACGGATTTCTTGATCTCGCCGGCATACCGGGTGCCGCAGATCACCACCAGATGGGCCTCATAGTCCACCAGAACGGCTGCCTCGGACCGGGTGCCGTCTATCTCGGGGATGCACTTGAAGCCCGGGGCGGCAATGATGGTATAATCCTCATGGAAGTCCTTCAGCTGGTCCGCCGTGGGGCGGCGCAGCAGCTGATGGATGAACAGATTCTGGCTGGCCAGCTCATTGACGATGCGGAAGCCCTTGGTATACTTGGGGTCCGCCCCGGCGAAGCCGTCGAAAATGAAAATGTCCTTGTTCTGGAGATACGCCGTGACCTTGGCATAGATGGCGTCGAACCGGGCCTTGTCCATGGGGCGGTTCACCTTGCCCCAGGCGATGTCGTCATGAATGGCGGGGGTGTCCACGATAAACTTGTCGTTGGCGCTGCGGCCAGTGTATTTGCCGGTCTTTACCACCAGGGCACCGGTGTTGGACAGGGTGCCCTCGCCCCGGCGCAGGGCGTGCTCCGTCAGCTGGGCCGGCGTCAGATTGCGGTACACCGCGGCGGCATTGATGATGCCCAGCTTTTCCAGTCCGTAAGTTTCCATGTGCTTGTTCCTCCTCAAAATGTTCCTATTTCGCTGATGTTTCCCCTGTTGATTCTGTCCACAGGACAGAGACAGCATGAGTATATCATATCTTTTCGCAAAAGGGAACCCCGATTTTTATTTCCGCAGAGCCTGTACCGCCGCCCGCAGGGCGTCCACGTGCTCCTGGGTAGTGGCCCAGCTGGCGCAGAAGCGCACGCCGGAATGGGTCTCGTCCACCCGCTCCCAGTATTCATAGCCAAAGCTCTTTCCCAGCTCCGCCAGCTCGTCGTCGGGCATAATGGGATACTGCTGGTTGGTGGGGGAATCAAACAGCAGCGGGTACCCGGCGGACACGAAGATATCCCGGATCTGATAGGCCATCTCGTCGGCATGGCGGGAGATTTTGAAGTACAGGTCGTCGGTAAACAGGGCATCAAACTGAATGCCCAGCAAACGGCCCTTGGCCATGCGGCCGCCCCGCTGCTTCATCATGAAGCGGAAGTCCTTCTTCAGCGCCGGGTTCATGATGACCACAGCCTCGCCGAACAGGGCCCCCACCTTGGTGCCGCCGATGTAGAACACGTCGCAAAGCCGTGCGATATCCGGGATGGTCAGCTCCGCCCCGTCGGCCATAACGCCGTAGCCCAGCCGGGCGCCGTCAATGAACAGGGGCAGGCCATACCGGCGGCAGGTGTCGTACAGTGCCGTCAGCTCCGCCTTGGTATACAGAGTGCCGCCCTCGGTGGGGTGGGAGATATACACCATGCCGGGCTGAACGATGTGCTCGGTGGACTCGTCGTTTTTGTGCCACTCCACATAGTCCTGCACCTGCCGGGCGGTGATCTTGCCGTTGGCGGTGGGCAGAGTGATGACCTTGTGGCCGGTGGACTCGATGGCTCCTGCCTCATGGCAGTTGATGTGTCCGCTGACGGCGGACAGGACGCCCTGCCACGGACGCAGAATGGAGGCGATAACCGTGGTGTTGGTCTGGGTGCCGCCCACCAGGAAGTGGACATCCGCCTCCGGTGCCTGGCACACGGCCTTTATCCTCTCCCGTGCCGCCTCGCAGTATTCGTCCTCGCCGTAGCCCACAGTCTGGACCATATTTGTCTCGTTGAGCTTCTCCATCACATAGGGATGGGCACCCTCCAGATAGTCGCTGTTGAAATAGATCATGGGAGCTTCTCCTTTATCTTTATACTTTCTCCATCATATCCCAGTGGGGTGCATTTGTAAAGAGCTATTCTTACTTGAACCCATTTACCTGCACCCAGGCCCGGACATGGTCCACAAAGCGCTGGGTGGAGTTGGACACCGCCTTTTCATCCTTGACGCCGATGGCAATGCGCCGGTAAAACGACATGGGCGGCTGGCATATCACCAGGGGGTAAGGGCTGTGCCGCACCATCAGCTCCGGCAGCAGGCTGATACCCAGGCCATTGGACACCATGGACAAAATGGTCCGGTCCTCCCGGGCAATATAGCGCACGTGAGGCCGCACACCCATCTCATCAAAAGCAGCACGGATCTCGTAATCGTCGCCCTCCTCCAACTGGATCACCGGCTCCGTGGCCAGAGCCTCCACCGGGAAGGGGTCGCAGTGGGACAGGGGGTGGCCGCAGGGTACGATCACCTTCAGCTGGTCCAGGTGCAGAGGATACACCTGCAGTCCCTTCAGCGACGGCATCCGCAGAAATCCGCAGTCTGCCTGCCCGGTGATGATCAGCTCCTCAATCTGGTCGTAAAAGTCACAGGTCTGTATTTCGAACTCGATGGCCGGATACTGCTTGCTGAAGGCCTTCAGGATCATGGGCAGCCACTGGGCAGACACGCTGGAGAACGACGCCACCTTTACAAGGCCCGCATCCATGCCTCGCAGGTCCGCCGCCTGCTGGGCAAGGCGGTGATATTCCGTGCACAGCTGCTGGATCTGGGGCAGCAAGGCCCGGCCGTCGCCGGTCAGGGTCACGCCGCCCCGGTTTCGGCTCAGCAGCGTTACTCCCAGCTCCTCCTCCAGGGAGTTGATGGCATGACTGATGCCGGACTGTGAGAAATTCAGGTCCGCCGCCGCCTTGGTAAAGCTGCCGCATTCCACGGTTTTCAGGAAAATCTGGTATTTTGTGGCGTTCATTGCCCTCACCTGCCTCTTTTCTGATGTATTCCCTATTGTACACCCTTTTTCGCATGGTTTCAATCGAAAATATGCGTTTTACAAATGCAAAATTCTATGATATCCTACCCATGGATTTGAGGAAAGAGAGGATAAATCGAAAATGGCTCTGATTACGAAAATGCACCGCTGCGCATTCTGCGGCAGCAGCGAGGTGGTTGTCTCCGAAAACGGAACCTACACCTGTAAGGACTGCGGAAAGGTTGCCGACCACGGCATGCCTGCTGCGGATGTGGAAGCGATCAACCGCATTATGATGACCGGCGGCGATGCTGAGACCGCCGAGGAACTGCGCCGGCGCTATCCCCGGCTGGATCTGACTACCTGGTCCAAGGAGAACCGTCTCCAGTTCTGAATTTGCAGCCGAGAGCGGCTATGGTTTACCTCCTTCGCCGCTAAAAATACCTGGCAGCGCCTGCTGCCCATCTTTTCCATGGGGATTTTCCTACCCCCAAACATAACAAACAGCCGCGCTTGGGCATGCGCGGCTGTTTGTTATTCTGTTCCTGAACCGTTAAAGCGGCGTCCCGACCGGTCCGCCGCTTTGTTTATTTTCCGCCCAGATCCACCGCATGGCGGATAAAGCTCATAGGCGGCACCGGACGCGGCAGCTGCATGGTAAACACCATCTGGGGCGTTTTCGGCTCTGCCAGCGGCAGGCCCTCGGCGTCCGTCATCATCGGGGCCGTCATGGAGAAGGGCTTCGTATCCGGCCCCACCACCTCCACGGCGTCTCCGGCACCAAACTTGTTGCGCAGACTCAGGGTGGCCAGCCCCTCCGGCGTGCAGTCCGTCACCACGGCGCAGATCTGCCAATCACGGATGTACCGGGCATCCTCATAGAACTGACCCGGTTGGCCGTAGAAAAAGCCCGTGGAATAGTGCCGGTGGCTGACATGCTCCACCTCGTCCCGCCACACCGGGTCTATGGGCCGTCCGGCGGCCGCATCGTCCAGCACGTGGCGGTAGGCCCCGGTTACGATGGCCGCGTAATAGGCGGACTTGGCCCGGCCCTCGATCTTCAGGCAGTCCACCCCGGCGTCCATCAGGTCGTCCAAGTGGTCGATCATGCACATATCCCGGGAATTCATGATGTAGGTGCCCTTCTCGTCCTCGAACACCGGGAAATACTCCCCGGGGCGCTTCTCCTCCATCAGTGCGTACTGATAGCGGCAGGGCTGGGCGCAGGCGCCCCGGTTGGAGTCCCGTCCGGTCATGTAGTTGGACAGCAGACACCGCCCGGAGTAGGATACGCACATGGCTCCGTGGCAGAAGGTCTCGATCTCCAGCGCCGGGTCCACCCGGCGGCGGATCTCCCGGATCTCGTCCATCCCCAGCTCCCGGGCCAGCACCACCCGCTGCGCCCCCAGGTCGAACCACGCCTGGGCGCAGGCATAGTTGGCAATGGACTGCTGGGTGCTGATGTGCCGCTGGCACCGGGGAGCGTACTTTCCCGCCAGGGTAAAAGCCCCCAGGTCTGCCAGGATCAAGGCATCCACACCGGCGTCGTTGAGCTTTTCCAGGTGCTCGGGCAGGCGGTCCACCTCGCCGCTGCGGGGCATGGTGTTCACGGTAGCGTGGACCTTCACTCCGCGGCGGTGGGCAAATTCCACCGCCCGGGGCAGCTCTTCATCACTGAAATTTCCCGCAAAGGACCGCATGCCAAAGGACGTGCCCGCCAGATACACGGCATCCGCCCCGTATAAAACGGCCATTTGCAGCTTTTCCCAATCCCCGGCCGGAGCCAGCAGCTCTGGCTTCTTTCTCACTTCGGCCATCACCCGAACTTACGCAGGTTGGCGTTGTGCTCGGTCAGAGTCCGGCTGAACACATGACGTTGGGTATCGGGGTTGAGCACATAAAAATAGTAGTTGGTCTTATCCGGCTTCAGGGCAGCTACAATAGACGCCTTACCGGCGTTGGCAATGGCCGTGGGGGGCAGGCCCTGGTGGGTATACAGGTTATAGGGACTGTCCAGGGTCTGATAGTCGTCCTCGGTGATCTCCCGTCCGGCGGCATACACCAGGGATGCGTCAATCTGGAGCAGGTGGGCCGTCTCGCCCACGTTCTCCAGCCGGTTGTGGATGACGGAAGAGATCACGGCACGGTCGGTACCGTCCGTCTCCTTCTCGATAAGGGACGCCATGATGACGATCTCCTTCAGGCTATAGGAAGAATTGGCGAGCAGCGGCGCAATATCCGGGTCGTCCATAATGCGGTCCTGGAAGTTGGACAGCAGGCGGCTCAGGGCCGAATCGGCATTCTCCTTCACATAGAACTCGTAGGTATCCGGGAACAGGTATCCCTCCAGGCGGCTGACGCTGCCCAGATTTTCGTTGTCCACAAAGTCGAACTTGTCGAACACATGATTTTTGGCAGATTCCTCCAGAGCTGCGGCATCGGACACGTCGTTCTCCGCCAGCAGCTGGATGATTTGCTCCACGGTGTAACCCTCGGGAATGGTGACGGTCACGGTAGCCGCCACGCCGCCGGTGGGCTGCATGGACTTGATGAGACAGTTGAAGTCCATGTCGGTGTTCAGCTCATACACGCCGGGCTGAATATAGCGGTTGGCATGGAACACCGGACTGGTGATCATAAACAGCAGCTTGGAGTCGATGAGCCCGGCTTTCTTCAGCTTGGTAGCCACCTTTCCCACGGAATCGCCGCTCTCCACCTCAATGGTGGCGGTCAGGGGCGCTTTATTCAGGGCGCACACATCGTTGACAGCCAGCCAGCCCAGACCGGCCAGCAGGCACGACCCCACGATCACGCATGCCAGGTAGATCAGCCAGCCAAAGCGGCGTTTTTTCTTTCCCTTGGCGGCCTTCTGCGTCTCGCCGGTCTGTCTGCGAACCTGATCGGCATCCCATTTGGCCGTATCGGAATTCTGATAATCGGACATCTTGTTTGGTTCCTTTCTGTTTTTTCGCCGGGTCTGCCCCGGACAAGATACGCCGGAGCCAAGTCCGGCATAGAATAGCCCATACAGAAAACAAGTGAGGTGAACGGCATGTGCTTTGACAACAACAACTGCTCCTGCATCTGGCTGATTGTGATCCTACTGCTGGTATTCTGCTGCTGCGGCAGCGGCACCCGGTCCGGCTGCGGCTGCGGCGGCAACAGCGGAGATGGATGCTGCTCCTGCTGAACGTACATCATCCATAGGAGGGGGCGCCCAGGCGTCCCTTCCTTATTTTATGTCCTCCAGCAGGTCCCGGAGCTTCTCCATGACCTCCCGGTGGATATCCTCCACGGTGCGGGGCGCACCGTCCCGGGCACAGTCGATGCGGGTCCACCCGCCATATTCCACCACCATGGCGGCACTTTCCCGGCAGGCTCGCAGATACGCCTCGTTCCGCTCGTGGATATCCGCCTTTGTGTGGGTCACCTGCTCCCGGTGGCGCATCATCTGCTCGGACAGCTCCGTGGGCATGTCCAGGTATATCACCCGGTCCGGCTCCGGCAGCCCCAGCTTCCGATACTCGAAGTCAAACAGCCAGTCCAGAAAGGCCCGCTGCTGTTCCCGGGGCAGCTTGGAGGTCTGGTGCACGGCATTGCTGGTGGTGTACCGGTCGGCAATGACCAGCCCCCCCTGTTCATACCAGCCGCCCCAGTCCTGCTTATAGGAGGCAAAT
>OLPE01000854.1_pt1 | contig 22652 bp, 17 predicted proteins | sample 1671901 | NCBI WGS metagenome assembly OLPE01 (sample SAMEA3136624, study PRJEB25190) | human gut metagenome | biome: human gut; feature: human-associated habitat; material: faeces | place: Austria | collected 2013 | reverse complement strand
AAAAGCCGTTCATGCTTGCATGATAAGGCTTTTGAACTTGGGACCCGCCAAACATTCACAATCCGCTTCGCTACTTGTAAGATCATACGGAATCTTCCCGCAAGCGGGGGAATGCTTATCTGCATTCACATTTACATAAATTAAAAAGGAGTTCTCATGTCTGTCTCTTCCAAATACCATAGATTCCCTGGCTCTCCCGCTCCCCGGGCGGAGTCCCCGCTCTTCCGACAGCTCCACCGGAAGCTGAGCATGCTCAGCCTCTCCGTGACCGGACTGACCTTAGTCATCCTGACCATTGTCTGCCTTCTGATCTCGGAAGCCGGCATCCGTCAGGCAGAATACACCTCGTTTCTCACAAATGTGAGCACACTCTGCCAGAATCTGGAGCAGCAGACGACACTCTCACATGAATGGATTCGTCAGATGGAGCATAATTATCATATCTCGATCCGTATTTTTGACAATGGACAGCCACTCTTTCTTCAACGCCTTTCTGGCATGGACAAGGACAGTCGCACAGACTCTGACCGTCTCTTCGGACAGATCGCAGACATCGCTGCACAGAAGTACCACATCTACCCGACAGCCAGAGAATGCGGCAGCAGACTCTCCCATCATGCCGAATTTTCCATCAAGGAACAGACGCAGCCGTCCTCCTATGCAGGTGCAGCTGTCATCCCACGAAAAAACGGACAGCTCGGCATCCTCATCTGGCATCCTCTGACGCAGATTCAGAGCCGAATTGTCCGGCAACGCTGGTTCTTTCTTCTGGCCGACCTGATCGGCCTGCTCCTGCTTTTTCTCTTTTTTCAGTATTTTATCACCCGTATGCTGCAGCCGTTGATGGAAAACCGCGAAAAACAAATGCAGTTCATCGCAGCTGCCTCCCATGAACTCCGCTCGCCGATCACAGTGATTCTTAGTAATCTTACAGCCTGCCGTTCCGGTCTGATCCCGAATGACGACAGCTTTCTGACACTTCTCGATACAGAAGGAAACCGGATGGCCCGGCTCGTCAATGATATGCTGCAGCTCGCCAACGCGGACAGCCACAGCTGGAGCATGCACCCTGCCGAGGTCGAGCTGGATACCTTGCTGCTGGAAGTCTTCGAATCCTTTGAATCACAGGCCATGGCGCATCAGTTACGCTGGGATATCCGTCTTCCGTCTGAAGCGATTCCGCCCTGTCTCTGCGACGAAGAGCGTATTCGGCAGCTGCTCGCCATCCTGATTGACAACGCCTTTTCCTATACGCCGCCCGGCGGAAGCATCCGGCTGACACTGGATGTCTCCGATACCCGATTCCGCCTTTCCGTCTGCGACAATGGCCCTGGTATCCCTGATGCGCAAAAAGCCCAGATTTTCGAGCGTTTTTACCGCGCCGATACATCCAGGAAAAGCAAATCCCACTTCGGACTCGGCCTCTCCATCGCTTCTGAGATCGCCGCACTGCACCATGGCCGTCTGTATGCTAAGGACACCCCAGGCGGCGGCGCGACCTTCACGCTTGAACTGCCATACAAATAGCTGTCCTTTTCTGTATTTCAGTTCGCCTCGATCTGTATCACCTGCCCCAGCCGTGCCGACGTCCGATGCGAGATGGAGATCACCGTGCGATGATTCGCCACACGCTCCAGCGCATCCAGCACTGCCGCCTCTGTCTTTGCATCAAGGTTCGCGGTGATCTCATCGAGCAGCAGCATGCGCGGATTCGCGGCTGCGGCACGCGCGATTGAGAGCAGCTGCCACTGCCCCTGCGAGAACAGCTCCGGTGTGCAGATCGTATCATATCCTTTTTCCAGCTCCCGGATCGCCTCATCCAGCCCGGTCAGACGCGCCGCCATCTGTGCCGCCTCATCAGAAATCGTCGCATCGTATAAGGTGATCTGATCTCGCACCGTTCCGGGTACCATGTGAAACGACTGCTCCACATATCCAAACATCCTCCGCCGCTTTTCATCCGGAATCGCCACTGCCGGGACACCATGGATCAGCACTGCTCCGGACTGTGGCTCATAAAGACCGAGCAGCAGCCTCAGTATCGTACTCTTTCCGGCCCCGGTACGCCCGGCGAGCGTCACCTGTTCCCCGTCCATGACAGAAAAGCTCAGGTGCTGCAGCACCGTATGCTCATCATATCCAAATGTCACATCTTTAAATTCCACAAATGGAAGCGGTGTCCGGTCTGTATCCACCTGCTTCATTTGCCACGCCGGATTCTCTGTCCGTTCCTCCAGCGCAAAAAACTCGTTGATCCGGTGAATCCCTGCGATCGCCGACTGAATCGTCTGAATCTCCATGCCAAGACTTTCCACCGGTGTGAAAATCTGCGAAATATAATTGATGACCGCCACGGCAGTTCCGGCTGACATACCAAACAGCATCAGCACATTTTTATTCCCGGAAGCGGAAAGCAGCATCACCACTGCCACTACAGCCGCATTGAGGGTCAGAATGACCGGCGAATAAATGGCGTCATAAAAATTTGTCCGCTCCATCGCCTGATAGCTCCGCCCGATGTAGATGTCATACTGTTCTTCCATATAGGCTTCCTTCTTGAGGCAGTGAATCGTCCGGATATTGTGAAGCGTCTCCGGCACATGACCGGACGCCCGTCCGACGGCCCTCCGGTTCTCGATCTGCGCCGAGAGCATATTTTTCTGGACATGCCTTGTGAACCAGAACAAAAATGGCAGAAGCACGAGCAGCACAATTGTCAGGCCCCGGTTCCGGAACCAGATCACCGCCAGAATGCTGATGATTTTACACGCATCTGCAAACATGCTGACAATGCCGGATGTAAACAGGTTCTCGACTGTGTCCACATCCCCGACAAACCTTGAGACGAGCATTCCCGGTTCCTGACGGTTCACATTGTCTGATGTGAGGCGTCCAAACTTCTCCATCAGACTGCTGCGCAGGGCATGCGTCATCTTCTGTCCGAATACCGTAAGCAGTCCCTCTCTTGCCGCCTCCAGGAATCCGGTCAGCGCCAGAAGCAGAAAGTAAAGCAGAAGAAACGAAGCTGACACTTCGTCTCCGGCGGCGATCCCATCTATGATCCGGGCCAGAACAAGCGGCGGAAGCAACGCCGATATGATCGCTCCGGTGACAGCAAACAGGATCGCTGCAAAAAGCCCCCTCTGTATTTTTATCGTATCAAGAATCATCGTTTTTACACGCAGGTTACGCTTCATGCTCCGCGCCTCCTTCCTGTGTGTAACGCCCCTCAAACAGTGCCGCATACTCCGGCACTTCCTTTATAAGTGTCTCATGCGGCGCGGCAATGGCCCTGCCGCCCTCCATCCAGACGATCTGATCCAGCTGCGGAAACAAATACAGCCGGTGCGAAATCAGCAGAACAATGGCATCCCCCGCCAGCTGCCGGATATTGGAAAAAATCTCCGCCTCCGTCTTTTTATCCAGTGCAGAAAACGGGTCGTCCAGAATCATCACCGGCCGCAGATGGCATAAGGTCCGTGCCAGCGCCAGCCGCTGCGCCTGACCGCCGGAGAGACGCACGCCGCCATTTCCGACCAGCGTCCACTTTTTATCCGGCATCTCGTTTACCTCCGCATCGATGCATACTGCTTTTAAATACAACTCCGGATCCTTTTTTTCGCCCAGAAGGACGTTGTGTTCGATGCTGTCGTTAAACAGCTCCGGGTCGTGTCCGAGATAGCCGACCGTTTCACAGCGCTCCTGCTCTGACAGCTCCCGCAGCTCCGTATCGCCGAGCCGGATTTCTCCCTCATATGGATACTCGCACAGAAATGCCTTTCCGAGCGTCGATTTTCCACATGCGACCGCGCCTGTGATACCGATGATCCATCCCGGCTTTGCAGAAAAGGAAATGTCCTTCAGGATCGGCGCGCCGTTTGGGTAGGAAAAGGTGACGTGGCGCAGGTGAAGTGCTGCCCCGGATTCTTCTTTTTGTATTTTCGCAGCCGTCTCCGGCGTTTCCTCCACCGGTGCCAGCAACGGCCTGATCCGTTTCCACGATACCTGTGCCTTGTGCACAGAGTTAAACAGCTTCGCCGCGCTTGCCGATTTACCCGACAGCTTCAAAAAGCAGGAGAGAAACGTCGTAAATGCCGCGATATCCCACGTGCTCCACCCCGTCCCGAGCACATTTTTCTGACCAAAATACAGAATGAATACTACGCTGGCCATGGAAATCACTTTATATATCGGCGGCAGCACCGTACTCCATATATTCGCCTTTACCGCCGCTTTTTCATACGCGGTCAGCTGCTCCTCATAAGCCGCCCGACGCTCCCGCTCACAGCCGAACACCCGGTAAGTGATCGCATTTTGCGCCCTGTCCAGCGTCGCTGCACTTAAAGCTCCGGACTGCATTTTATACGCTGCCCCGTTTTTCTGAATGATTTTTTTCATTTTTTCTGCTGTCACATAGGAGATCGGCGGAAAAATCAGACAGAGCAGTGCCAGACGCCAGTCATACCAGAGCAGCATTCCGATATACGCCGTCAGTGCGACACCTGTGTCAAAAATTTCCGTTGTAAATTTCCTCATCCCCTCCACACAGTCGTCCACATCAAGGATCGCCTTCGTCATGACATCCCCTTCTCCTTCTTCCGCAAGGTCCATCCTGCTCTTTCGGACAAGGCTGTGATAAAGAATCCGCTTCATTCTCCGGTTCACATTGTTCGCAAAACGCCGGACATAGAACCTCTTGATATATCTGGAAATCTGCACGGTCGCAATGGCCGCCACATAGGCACACACCAGAAGGCGCATGCCGGAAAATGTCCCGGTGCCGTTTAATACCTTCACCAGGTATCCTGCCATCCGGCCCTCAAACCATGGTCTCGCCAGCAGTCCCACATTGTAAATGAGACCGAAAACCGTCACCACAAGCAGTACCTTCCACTCCGCTTTAAAATACGAGAACACCCGATCAGGCTGAAATGTTTTCTCCTTCATCGTCTTCTCCTTCCCCATCTATCCGCTCTGCCACATCCACAAATCCTGCCCGCCGCTGACGCTTGGACTTCCGGCACCGTTTATCTAACGTCACGCAGAACGCCTGCGGTTCTTTCTTTGGAAAATCCCCATGAGCCGGCAGGTTCATGGGGATTCATTCTATCTTCTTTCAAATACCTCCGCGACCTTTTTAAGCCATGTGATCGCCGGAAGATGCTGCGGACAGGCGCCCTCACACTGACCGCACTCCACGCAGTCAGAAGCCTTTCCGTGCTCCTTTGTCAGTTCCGCATAACGCTTTGCATACTCCGGATTGCCTTTATCTGTGATTTCGTCATTATAAAGTGCAAAATACTCCGGAATCGCGATGTTCATCGGACAGCCCTCGACACAATACCGGCAGGCAGTACACGGGATTTTTGCCGCCTCGTGGATGCTGTCAACGACCTCGCCAAGCAGCACCTGCTTCTCCTTCTCGGTCAGCGGCTCAAACTCCTTCATATATGCTGTATTATCATCCATCTGCTCCGGTGTGGACATACCGCTCAGTACGACCATCACATTCTCCAGGCTTGCGACAAACCGGATCGCCCAGGAAGCAGCTGACCAATCAGGATGCAGTGCTTTGAGCACATCTTCTGCCTTCTTCGGAAGCTTTGCCAGTGTACCGCCCTTGACCGGCTCCATGACTACGACCTTTTTGCCATGCTTTACCGCTGTCTCATAGCACTTGCGGGACTGTACCTTTGCATCCTCCCAGTCCAGATAGTTCAGCTGCAGCTGTACAAATTCTGCTTCCGGATGCTCTGTAAGGATCTGATCGAGCACCTCTGCACTGTCGTGGAAGGAAAATCCGACGTGCTTTACCTTGCCCTCTGCCTTTTTCTGCATCGCAAATCCAAAGCAGTCCAGACGCTTCACGGTCTTATAGTGCTCCGCATCCAGCGCGTGCAGAAGATAATAGTCAAAATACTCCACGCCGCATTTTTCTCTCTGCTCATTGAAAATGCGCTCCATATCCTCTTTTTCCTTCAGCTGCATGACCGGCAGCTTCGACGCCAGCGTATAGCTGTCGCGGTCCTTGCGCGTCACAAGCACATCCTTCATCGCGCGCTCACTCTCATACTCATGATACATGTACGCCGTATCAAAATAAGTAAAACCACGCTCCATAAATGTATCCACCATCTGACAGACGGTCTTTTTGTCGATGCTCTTCTTGTCCTCCTCATTGAGAAGCGGCAGGCGCATCATTCCGAATCCTAATTTTTTCATCTGTTGCATCCTCCATTTTGTGTGTTATTCATTCCGCATATCCGGCAGTGGTGCCAGTATCTGATATCCTGTTGCCACGCTGAACTGGTTACACACAGTATAAACCCCTTCCCGTTAAAAATCCAGCACAGGTTTGGGGGATTGCGCAGATTTACAGCAACGTGATATGATAACGACAGGCAGACGGATATTCGCAACCTGTTTCGCTGCCTGTCCATAACTGAAAAGGAAGTACCACCATGGAACCATATTATTACAGTAAAATGTCCCGCCCGCAGCAGGTGTCCTATCATAGTATGCTGCAGGGGCTGAATCAGCTCGCCCCTGAGATTCAGCTTCCGCGCCTGTCAGCAGAAGAGCTCTACGACGTTTTTTTCCGGCTGCGTCTCGATCATCCGGAAATCTTCTGGGCGACCGGCTACAAATACCGCTTTTATCAGGACTCGCCAAACCTTCTCTTTCTGCCGGACTACTTATTTGAAAAAAGCAAAATCCGGGAACACCAGCAGGCGATGCGCGCCCGGATTGATAAGCTCATCCGGCCTGCCAAAGACCTGTCAGAGTCAGAAAAGGAGCAGTATATTCACGATTTTATCTGTGAAAATGTGCGTTACGATAAGCTGAAAAAGCCTTACTCTCACGAGATCATCGGCCCGCTCGGGCAGGGCGTCGGTGTGTGCGAAGGCATCGCAAAGACCGTCAAATGCCTCTGCGACGCACTCGGCATCTGGTGCATGATCGCCCTTAGCGGCAACAATCCGGAAAAAGGCATCAAGTACCGCCACACCTGGAACATCGTCCGGATCGGCAAGAGCTACTATCATCTGGATGCGACTTTCGACAATTCTCTCGGCCGAAACTATTCGCATGCTTCTGATACCGCATCCGATTCCGGAAATGCAGGAGCCACCCATGGCGACATCGCGCAGCATCCCATCCCCGGCAACAAAAAGTCCGGGAAGAAAGGCAGCGCCTCCACCCGGATCCGATACGACTATTTTAATCTGGATGACAAACAGATTTTCCGTGACCACGAGCCGCTGATCGCACCGGCCCCGGCCTGTACCGACAGCGCACATTCTTACTATAAGGAAAAGAAGCTTTCCTTTGCCAAAACCGAGGATGTCTACCGGCGCGCACTGCAGGCCGCCAAAAAAGAAAAACCTCTGACCTTCCACTGGAAGGGCGGCTATCTCACCCGCGCCGTACTCGACGAACTGCTCGCCCAGATCGCCAAAGCCGGAACTGAGCGTCAGAAGATGCCCTGCATCAGTCTCAACTGGCCGCAGGCCGTCCTGCACGTCGAATACGTCACCAACCCACAGCAGGCTACTATCGTCATGGAGCAGGCAAATGAGGGAGAAGAAACGGATGTATAAATCCTGTCTCAGTGCATCCTTCGCCCTCCGATCAGCACCTGTTTTCCCTGAAATGCAAAGCCATACATCCGGATTTTTTCCTTCGGAATTCCCTTTGCAAGTAATGCCGCCGCATAATTTTTCTCCTCGATCTGACGCAGGGCCGCCTCCACCGTATCTGCAAGGCTCTTCTCCTCCGACGGATCGAGCGCCTTAAATTCCAGCAACATTGCGTCATCTTCCTTCTTCCGCGGCTCCAGCATTACATCATAGCGCCCCAGCCCGCTCTCCCGATTCGAAGTCAGGATATAGCGATCTCCAAGTTCTACCATCAGCCCAAGCACAAAGCCATGGTAAAACCGTTCCGGCGCACCATCCACAGCCGCCTTTTTTCCGGTATCAAAATAGCTGAACGACGCCAGCGCCACCTGATTCATGTACACGTTCATCGCCTTGAGGTCATCCCGCAGAAACGCTTTCAGAAATACATTGTAGGTGCCTTCCCCCTGTGAAAACCATTCCTGAATCATCGTCTCAAACATCAGCCGCATTTCTCTATTCGTAAGCGCAAGATAGTATTCTGTTCTTCCGGTCCGCTCTATATACTCGATCCGCACTACCTTCAGATAGCCACTCGCCAGCAACAGGCTCCAGACTGCTCCTTCATTTTTCCCAAGCTGATCATAAATAATTTCCTCATCCAGTTGTACCTTGAGGCTCTCTCCTCGCAAGAGCTGTTCAAAATCCTGCTTTACCCAGACACTTCCCTCGCGAATCAGCCGGTCTGCCAGACTGTTCGCGCTCGTATTCGCCCAGTAGGGGCGGAATTTTCCGGTATCCAGATAGTTGATGATAGACCATGGATTATAAATATCCTTCTTGCTTCCAAAAGAAAATCCATCGTACCAGTCCTTTACTTCCTGCTTTCGATCTGACCACCCATTTGCATCCAGTGCAGCAAATACTTCCGCCTCTGTGAACCCAAATTTATCCGCATATTCTTCTGATGTCGTCGTGATAACCTTGAGATTATTTAAATCAGAAAACACGGATTCCTTACTCACCCGTGTGATCCCCGTGAGAATCGCCCGCTCCAGATAAGGATTCCCCTTAAATGTTGCATTGAACAGATTCCGCATAAATCCGACCATTTCATCCCAGAATCCGTCCACGTACGCCTCCTGCATCGGTGTATCGTATTCATCCAGCAGGAAAATTACCTTTTTCCCATAATAACGGCTCAAATAATTCGAGAGCTGCTGAAGCGACAGCGATGCCTCATACGTCTCCATATCCGCAGAAATTCCATAAAACTCCTTCTTTTCCTGTTCGCTTAAAAGATCTCCCTCCAGCAAAAATGCATACCTTCGGTACAACAGCTGAATCAGACGGCAGATTTTTTTCCGTGCCTCTTTGTAGGAGTTTTCTTTTACTCCCGAGAAACTAAGAAAAATCACTGGATAAGTTCCCTGAAGTTCCCGAAATGCAGCATCCTCCCAGATCGCAAGTCCTTTAAACAGTTCCGTCCGCTTTGCATATTCAACTGAAAAAAACTGCTCTGTCATACTCATCATCAGCGTCTTTCCAAAACGGCGCGGACGGTTAATTAATGTCACACTGTCTCCGCTCTCCCACCACTCCCGCAGGAACTCTGTCTTATCTACATAAAAATAACCATTTATCCGCAGTGTTTCAAAATCCTGCACTCCGACTGCGATTTTCTGCATGATGCCGCACCTCCTCTGGAAATTAAATATAATTTTATTATAGCATCTATTCACTTAGCGCAAAACTACAAATTGCTTTTAGTTCTATACACAAAATCTGCGGGCTGTTAACTCTCCCGCAGATCCTTTACACTATCTCTTTCTATCAGTTCAGTCAGTACTTCTACCTTGCGATGAAGATTTTCTCCGATTGCATTCTGTTCCAATAATAATTTTGTTGCCACTTGTCCGATTTCTTCTTTTCGAACATCAAAAGTCGTTAATGCAGGTGACGAAATTTCTCCAAATGGCATATTATCAAATCCAATTATCGATATATCACCTGGGATTTTGTAACCAAAACTTTTCAATGCCTTCATTGCACCAAGTGCAATAATATCATTTACCACTACGTATGCAGTAGGCAATTCCGGATTCGTCTCAAGATAGTCCCGCATAGTTTCCTGGGCACCTGTCATGGTAGGCTGTAACGAAATACAGTATTTTTCTTTCACCTCAAGTCCATGTTCATGCATAACGTTTTTAAATTCCTGCTCTCTTTCACGGAAATTTCGAATACTGATTGTACTACCTATATATCCAATTTCACGATGGCCTCGTTCCACGAGATAATCTACAGCTTTTCCAAACGCGCTTCTGTTATCCATGACAACCGTTGTAAAATCTCCCTCCCGGAACCAGGCATCTACTACCACAAATGGAACCATAAGTTTTTGGAAAATCTCTATATCTTTCCACTCCAACTCGGTAGCCAGCAAAATAATCCCATTCTTTTTTTCTTCCAGAAGGTTCTCCAACTTTCCATCAAAATCTGGTTCCCCTTCCTTTAAATTATAAATCAGGGTTTCAATATTATTTTTTCTCGCTTCTTCTACTACATTTTCAATCAAAGAAAGAATGAGCGGTGATTCAATCAAAATCTGTCCGCTTTTTCGATACATAACCAGCAAAATCCGATTAATTTTTTTAGATGTATCCGATATTTTATACCCTAAATTTTTTGCTGCCTGTAAAATCTGGCTGACAGTCTCTTCATTCATATCTTTCTTACGATTAAGGGCATTGGACACAGTGGCCTGTGAATATCCCGTTACTTCGCTTATCTGCTTTAACGTAACCTTTGCCATGCCTGTTCCTCCCATTCTTTCTTTGAATTATATTTTAGTATTTACAGCGGTCTTAAATATTAATTGTACCACAAATCGTCACTATTTTAAAGCGTTACATAATTTTTATAATCCTGAAACAACAAATACTTTGCCGGTTCATCCTCTTCAATTTCTGGAAGTCGACTTTTTGCTGTATGGAAACGATTATCAATCGTATCATCATTCGTGCTTGAAACCTCAAATAGCATAACTCTCCCTGTTCCTTCTTCTCCTTTCCACATATGATACTGCCCTGGCATCAATGTAATACTCTGTCCTGGATGAAGCGTTACTGAGCTCCCTGCTGGAACTGTAATCTTTTTTCCATCTACAGTTACTGTTACATCCGTATTTGCAAAATCCTCATTTTCATCAGAATTGTATAATGTGATAATTAAATTTCCACCACCCCGATTAATAATGTCTTCCATCTTTTTCCAATGAAAATGATATGGAAGAATCTGTCCATCTCCTACTAATAAGAGCTTTTCTGCATATGGCTTTGGATACTGTTCCTTATGATTAAAATTACCATTACGAAATGTAAAAATAAGTAATCCACACTTTTCAAAATCTCCACCGAAATCGCTAATATCCCAGCCAAGCATATTATCGACAATCTCTCTTGAGCTTTCTTCTAGTTTACGCCATTCTTCAGGTCTCCACTTTGCAAATTCAGGAAAGCATAGACCTTTCCCTTCTACATACGCAATCGCATCTTCAATAATTCTGTTTAGTTCTGATCGCTTCATATTCTCCCTCCTACTTTTTCATTTCCACTACTGTATAGATACCTACATTTTCAATAATAATCTCCTGCCCCTGCTGCCTTACACGTATTTCTGGGTTCTCCGGAAATGTACAGATGTTAATATCTTCCACTTCAAATTGTATTTGCATCCGAATTTGCAGAATTGGATCAATTTTATGAGTTTCTTTATTATAGTTATAATTTACAATGTGTAATATATGCGCGGTACCAGCATCATGTAAAGCCACTCCATATGCTGGATTTTTATCAAAACAAATACGTGCTTCTTTTTCCTGTAAGTAATCAATTAATTTCTCCTCTTCGTCTAATAAATACTGTTTTGATAATTGTAATCCCTGTGACCATCTCGAATATCCTATAATTTCTCCACCCAGTTCTGCATAACTATTTAAAACTTGCGTAGTTTGATCATCCATTAAAAATGCATCTGCAACAACAATACTTTTATAATTCTTTATATTTTCTAATTTGAGTGGTTCATCGGGACTTTCATAAATAACATTGTATAGCACTTTACGATCACTCAATTTTTGAACCAATCCAAAAAACGCTTCAAAAGCACCATCGCTGGAAAACGCGCCCTGCGTACCTAATTCTTCTACCCCCGTTAGATCTATTTTTTGTACACGATTGTAAGTTGTTGTTTGTTTCTCCGATGGCTCTGTCCAAAGATTTTCATAGGCCGACTTTAAATCGTAAATAACCGCTATATCTGCTTCTGGTTTTTTTGGAAACAGTCTTGTATTTTCATCTAACCAGGTTCCAAGTTCCTTCACCATTCGCAAGTCTGGCCAAAACGCATCTTTAACTTGATTTTGCAACCATGATCCATATGGAAATGCAATATGAAATCCATGCGCGATCGGTTCCAGTAAGAACAAAATGCATCGGTCATTAATGCCGTTTTTAATATCCACAATCATATCCCGTACATATTGATTAGGGTCTTCTACAAAACAACTTTCTTTTCCATTTAACCAGCCAAATGCATATTTGTACCAGCCATCCTGTCTCAGCGAAATATCTGTTTTTTCTCCTGCTAAAAGATCCAAATATTTTTTGCATTTCCATGCAATTGGAAAACACTGAAATAAGTTTGCTGTAACAGGAAAATTCTCTTCTCCTCTTGTTTCCCTTGCGTATTCTTTTGCATATGTAGACACTTCCCGTACAACCCATTCTATCGAATCAATCTGCATATTTACAAAATCACGATATAACGGAATCTTCCATCTGTCATTTCCATTAAATGCCAATAAATCCTCATCTTTATATCCTTTGCTCAACAAATATTGTCTATAATTAAAATTTTCTGTTGAAGCATCTTCTGGTAATGGAATAGCATTCTTTTTTAAATAAAGATTAAATTTATGCATACACTCAGAGCAGAAACATCCTGCATTATGAAGAGCATGTTTCTGTGTATCATATTCATCAATATGTAATCCACCAGCTCCTGCATCTATCATCATTTTTACATCACGTTTCATATAAGCTAAATAAGAGTCTTTACAACAACACGGTGTATAGCATTTATGATCATGTTTTGGTGCCATCAGCCACGCCGACAGAATATTTCGCCCTTCCAACGATACCGCTTTGAATTCCTGCAGAAAATCACTGACCTTTTCGCCCTTATAGTTTAATAGACCATCTGGAAAATATTTTTCTATCGGATCAAAAATATGTGGATACTTATTCATTGATAATTCACTCATTCCCACATATTTATGGTTTGTTGATGCATTTCTTAAAATATTTAAAGATAATAATTCTGTTTCATCCTCATTAAATTCTGCACCAAATTCCCACAGCTGAGCTTTCCATAATACCGAAAAAACCTTTATCCCCCTTTTTTTACACTCCTCACAGAATTCTCTATCGTTCATATAGCCATACAAACGCATTCTGGGCGGTATATTTTCATTTGCCTCCTTATCCATATAGGGAAGTCCTATTGCACCACTCCCAAGACACGACCAAATCAGCATGTTTCCATGCATATCAACAATATCTTCCACCATCTGCATATTCTTCATCGGCAAACTCGGATGATAATTCCACATATCTCTTTGCCATCCCATAAAATAAATTCCTTTTAACATATCTGTCTCCTTTCAGCTTTTTAAACCTGCAATTGATATTCCTTCCGTCAAAAACTTTTGTCCAAATGCATATACAACAGTAGGTACAATTAGCGATATAATTACACCTGCTAAAATATAAGCCAAACTTCCCGCAGAACGAAATCCTTTTAATGACTGCATTCCCATTGTTAGGGTAAACTTATTAGTAGAATTAATATAAATTAACGGTGCAAAAAAGTTATTCCACTGTTCAATAAACTTCATAAAACAAATCACTACAATCGTCGGAATACACATCGGAACTACCACATTCCAATAAATGCGAAACTTTGAGCACCCATCTATCGTAGCTGCATCCATATAGCTATCTGGAATTCCTTTCATGTTCTGTGTTAACAAAAATACGCCAAATGGATTTGCCAAATACGGGAGAACCAGAGCTGTATGTGTATTGATCAAATGCATTTTATTTAATACCATAAACTGCGCAATTGCATATGACTGGAATGGAATTAATAATCCAGAAATAATGTATAAAAAAACAAACATCTTTCCTTTAAAATGTAATTTTGCAATTGCAAAAGCCGCCATCGTCGTAAATAAAATTCCAACACCTACAATTAAAAAAGAAACTTTTGTACTATTCCAAAAAAATCGCAAAAAATCAAATGCCTTGAATATATGTACATAATTTTCCCAACGCCACTCCGTTGGAAGAAAAGATGGTGGAAGATCAAAAGAATCTTTTGGAAGACGGAGCGATGTTGCAAATGCCCAAAAGAAAGGAATCAGAAACATTATTCCAAACAAAATCAGCACTAAATTTAATACAAGTTGAAATCGGCGCTCCTTTTTTATTCCTTTGTTTTTCATTATATTACCTCCAGTCTTCACTCCAAATCATAATTTACCCATTTATGTTGATAGCGGAACATCAAAATCGTAATCGCAAGTGCAATAATAAATAAAATCAATCCAAGCGTCGATGCGTATCCAAAATGATATTCCTGAAATCCCTTTCGATATATATGCATCGCAATCGTCTGCGATGAAACTCCAGGACCTCCTTTAGTAAGGAAATAGGTCTCGTCAAACATCTGAAAACAATTGATCAAGGTTGTTACAACAACAAAGAAAATTGTTGGAGACAACATCGGTAAACGAATCTTCCAAAGACACTGCCATTTTGTTGCACCATCCACTCGAGCCGCTTCTAAATAACTTTCTGGTACATTTTGTAATCCTATAAAATAATATAAAAATGCATTTCCTATAAATTTCCATGCGCTAAAAATAGCGATTGATAATAAAGACCACCTGGAATCTCCTAGCCAATTTATTCTCTGTAAACCAATTGAAGTTAATATCCAGTTAAAAACACCAAAATCATAATCATATAAATATCCCCACACGATAACAATCGCTGATGTTGTCACAACTAGAGGAAAATAGAATAAAATTCGGTATATTCCTTGTAAGAATCGACGCCGTACTGCGTTCACTGCTAATGCTAAAATCAGTCCACCTACAATGTGAACCGGTGCAATAATCAGTACAAACTTTACCGTGTTTAGCATAACTGTTCTGAAATCAGGATCACCAAACAACTGTTTGAAATTTTTTAAACCCACAAACTCTATTGGCTTAATTAAGCTGAAATCAGAAAAGCTTAATACAAAAATTGTCATAAAAAGTGGTATTCCGATAAATAATGTATAAAAAATAAGTGTCGGGCTTAAAAAAAGGTATGCCGTTAAATTTTCCTTTATTGCCCGCGTTTTTACTTTTTTTTCGCATTTTTCATAATTGCACTCCTTTTCTGTAGCCCATTTGGATCTCTCAGGTGCTTTCTAACCAGCACCTGAGTTTTCCTAATTTTGCTAAAATTTTCATGCTCAAAATATTTTAATTTTTAAACAGTCCGGCAATTATTTCTTTCTTTTCTTCCGCATCCCTATAACTGCTTTGTTCAAAGCACCTATTAATTTCTTCTGCTGCTTCATCAAGTGCCTGGTCTACTGGCTCCTGGTTTGCATAAATAATATCCATGTACTTTGAATAAATATTGGCAAGATCTGCATACTCTGGTGGATCCTGACTTCTTCTCCATGTTCCATTTTCATAAACCTTATACATTACATCAAAATTATCAATTATTCCATCTTCTGCGCAAATTTCTTTTCCCCACGTAGGATTCGCTGGTAAAGAGCCTGTCTTCATAAATACTCTCGAATATGTTTCCCCTGCAGCCCAAAGTGCTACTTTCATAGCTTCTTCCGGATGTTCTGTCGTTTTCAGCACTACAAATCCAGCACTTCCTGCACATGTCGTATTTCCTGCCGCACCGGCCGGGACATTTGTTACATAAACAGTATCATACAATTCACTTGCATTATAATCATCTGATACCCATCTTCCCCACCAGCCCATGGCTGTCTTGCCCTGTACAAATAGCTCTACATCTGAAATCGTATCACTTGGCTGCGGTGCATATCCATTTTTCCAAATTGCGTCCTGTAAAAACTGGAACACTTTATTGCACTGTTCTGAATTGATCGCTGCTTCTGTCCAGTCATCATTTAAAGGTGATCCACCTTCACTATACAACAACCCTTGTAAGCAGAAGAAATTTGTTGGCACTCCAAACGGATATACACCCAAATCTGCTTTTTTAATCTGATCACAAATCTCCATAAACTGATCCCAAGTCCAATTATCTTCCGGTAAAGCAACTCCAGCTTCTTCAAATATATCTTTCCGAATATGTGTAACTACAGAATTTGCTTCATAAGGAACGCCGTAAAGTTTACCATCAACTCTAAAAATATCCAATAAGTCATCTGATATTGCATCCATATGAATTGCCTCTACTTCTTCTGGGTGAGACTCAATATAATCATTCATTGGAAGACCCAGATCATTCATTGCCATAAATGCAACACCTTCAAGTCCAAGAACAATGACATCAGGTGCATCCCCACTGGCAATCATTGTCTGAATTTTCATTAAGTAGCCGTTCCAGTTAGATCCATAAGAATCACTCGTGATATACTCAAACTCGGGTATAATGTTCGGGTTTTCTTCTGTAAAAGCTTCAAATACCTGCTTCTGAGAATCCGTCATATCTGCTCCATCTGAGAATAAAGCAACACGAATATGTACTGGATCTTCCTCTGCACTTACTGGAACAGTCATCGCTATGCCAGTCATCATTAAACCACTCAGCATAATTGATAATGCTTTTCTATTCATCTCTTTTCCTCCATTCATATTTTTATTTAATTTTTAACTAAAACTTATCTATGTTTCACAGTCCTCCTTCAAACTAAATTATTTGATAAGTTTATTTTGTTTATTTTTTTCTGAAAATTTAAATAATTTTATTCCGTTTAACAGATTTCTTTTTATAATTTATAAATAACATATAAAAATTCTCTTGTCAATATTTTATCGAATTTTCATTTATTTTAACTAAAATAATTATGCTGTTTTTAGTTATATTTTTATTTATTTTATTTCTATTGATCTTGTATCTTCACGTATGATAAACTGGATTCATCCATTTCACATGGATTCAGACAGCAAAGGGGGATTTTACATGATTGAAGAAATGCTTGCCTACAACAAAAAATTTGTGGAAGAAAAACGTTATGAGCAGTATGCTGCCAGCAAATATCCGAACAAGAAGGTCGCAATTCTGACCTGTATGGATACACGACTCGTCGAACTGCTCCCGGCAGCGCTTGGTATCAAAAACGGAGACGTGAAGATGATCAAAAATGCGGGAGGTGTCGTGACGAATCCGTTCGGAAGCGTGATCCGCAGCCTGCTCGTCGGTATCATTGAGCTGGGTGTCACCGAGGTCCTGGTCATCGGTCACACCGACTGTGGCGTGCAGCACATCGACAGCGAAATGATGATCCACCATATGAAGAATCGCGGCATTTCGCAGGAATCGATCGACCTGATGAAATACTGTGGCATCGATTTTGAAAAATGGCTCGCAGGCTTTGATACAGTAGAGGATTCTGTGCGTGAGACCGTCGATACGATCCGCAACCATCCGCTGATTCCAAAGGATGTCAGAATCAGCGGTTTCGTCATCAATACCGAGACTGGCGAGCTCATGCCGATCTGCTGATTTACAAAAATCTCTGTTTCCTCTTAAGAATACATTCATTTTTTCCGGAAAATTCTATGTTAAGCTAATAATAGATTCCGGAGCGTTCTCAACTCGTTTTCGGAAATGTACATACAAGTCATAAGGGGGAAATCATATGAGAAAACGATCTTTTAAAGCTTTATCACTGGCATTGCTTTCGGCCTGCATGCTCGCCGGTGCTTCCATCACCGCAGGCGCAGTTCCGGAAAATCTCTTTTCTTGTTCAACCTCGCGGGATGCGGAAAATGATATCCTGGTCGACTTCAAGGAGGTACAGATCACACTTCCTTCCAGCTGGGCCGGGAAATGTCAGGTCTCCACTGCTGCGGACTCGGCCTCCTTTTTCCACATTCAGTCCCGAAAGCTCTGGACAGCCAGTCTCGGCTATGAAAACGGCGGCTTCCTCTTTTCCATCAATTTCTCGGAAAACATGGATTTCACCGATCTTCCATCTTACCAGCTAATCGGCGAAACGGCTGCCGGATATTATTATGTATGCTTTGCGACTGACATGCAGGGCTACACAGACGACGCGGATGCCCTCAATGAGTTCCGCACCTTAAGCGATGGCGTGAATCAGGTCGTAAGCACCATCCGCATCAAGGATGAATATAAAAAATCGACCGGAAACAATATATCGATCGGCAGCGCTTCAGACTACATTTTTCCAGACAGCTCGGAAGCCGTAATCAGCACTTCAGATCTGACCTCTTTGAGCGGCAATCAGATCCAGATGGCCATCAATGAAATTTACGCACGGCATCATCGGAAATTTGTGCTTCAGGAAGTACAGGACTACTTCAATGGCAAGTCCTGGTACAGTGGAACAATCGAAGCCGCTGACTTTGATCCGACCGTACTGAACCAGTGTGAAAATGAAAATATTGCGCTCATGGTGAAATACATGAAGGATAACGGCATCACCTATTCCTTCTCCGGTACGCAAAGCAGTACTTCCGGAAACAGCAGCTCCACAGGTACGACGTCTGAAACCATCGGTGTATACGGTACGGTCATCACAAAAGCGAGCACCTACTTCCGTCTCCAGCAGCCGGATGGCAATGTCATCCAGTTCTGGTTCGACCCGGCAAAGCTCGCAGCGATGGGTGATACCGCCGAGACATTGCAGCCGGGCGTGACTGCCAGCGTCACCTATGATACAGCATCATATGAAGCGGTCGACGTGACGGTGTGGTAACACATCCACACAAGCATATCTGCCCGACCCGTTGCCTGCGAAATAAAACAGCTCTTAAAGCCACACCCGCAAGGGTCTGCTTTAAGAGCTTTCTTCTATCACTCTGTCTTCTTATTCTGTTCTTCTCTTAGTCTCTCCCGAAGCCTCTCTTTTCTCGATTCGCTGCAAAAGGCCGCATCTGCCGCATTCCACGCACACTGCCACAGCTCTTTTTGACTGATTCCGACGGAGCGCATCATATCATATTCATGCGCAAGGCTGGTCCTGCCAAACGACATATTGTCGGTGTTCAGCGTAATCCTTGCCCCTGCATCCAGCAGCTGTCGGACGGGAAGCGCCGCATACCCAAGCTCGTATCTTGTATTAGAGGTTGGGCAAAGCTCCAGCGGAATCTGACTCTCTACAACTGCATGCAGCCATTCCGGATTCTGAATGCAGTTAATTCCATGTCCGATCCGGTTCGCCTTCATCGCAAGCGCGTCCATAACATGGGCTCCTTCGCCCATCTCTCCTGCATGGATTGTATAGGGAATACCATAGATGTGGGCCTTTTCGAACAGGGGCGCATACAGCAGAAAATCTCCTGTATTTTCATAGCCTGCCAGATCCAGACCGAGCACACGGTCAGAAAGAAGCTCTCGGACAACTTCTACTGTCTCAAAATTTTCTTTTTCATTTACATGCGCATTTTCTCCCTTATGCATCAGGCAGCACAAAAGACCGGTATCGATATCCGGAAAGTCCTGTTTGGCCCGTTCCAGCCCGTCACACACCGCAAGCACCGCCTCCCGCTGCGTCAGCCCGCATTTTGTATGCTGCTGCGGCGCAAATCGGATCTCTGCATAAAACATCTGCTGAATACTTAACGTCTGTACAAGATAATAAGCGGCATCCGCCAGATCTTCTTTCGTCTGCATCACATCGATCGGAAAGTCAAATCGCTTCATTCCCTCTTCACGTGTTTTGAAATTCCTCCGGTGAAACCGGCTATAATATTCCTCAAACGTACACTCTGCCTCCACAACACCGCGCTTTACTGCCGTTTTCCATGCCCATGGAAGGTACAGCGAGCCGTCCAGATGAAGATGTAAATCAATTTTCGCCGCGTTCATACACATTTCGTCCTTTCTTTCGCAGAATGGTATCCCATTACAAATCCTTTCCATGCAAAGAAGAAAAGAGCGCCACGAAAACACAGCGCCCTCACTTCTGATTATTTCTCCCGGAATGTAATCTCTCCGGTCTTGTCGTCCATACTCTCCACGATCGCCAGTGACTCCAGATGTATGCCCTTGCCGCGGATGATGTCTCCGCCCGGCTGGAAGCCCTTCTCGATCACGATCCCGGCACCAACGACCTCAGCGCCTGCTGCCTGTACCAGATCAATCAGCCCCTCCAGTGCCTTTCCGTTTGCAAGGAAGTCATCGATCAGGAGCACTTTGTCCCCTTTTCCGAGAAACTCCTTCGAAACGATGATGTCATAAATTCTTCCGTGCGTGTAAGACTCTACCTGCGAACGATAAACCTCTCCTGCGATATTTTTCGTCTGTGTCTTTTTCGCAAAAACGACCGGAACATCAAACTCCTCCGCTACGATACAGGCAATGCCGATACCAGAAGCCTCTATCGTAAGGATTTTGTTGATCTCAGTTCCCTCAAAGCGGCGCTTGAATTCCTTTCCGATCTCCCGGAACAGCCGGATATCCATCTGGTGATTCAGAAAACTGTCTACCTTCAGAATGTTGCCTTCCTTAACAACGCCATCCTTGACAATTCGTTCCTCTAAAAAGTTCATGCTGCCACTCCCTGTTTTTTGCTTTATTTTCATCAGCTCTGCAATAGCTGCACTTAGTATTTTACCATTGTACTATACTTCGACAGGTTTTTCAATCATTCGTGCGGAAATTATTCCTCAATTTTCTCCGCGTACTGCTGAATGATTTCCGCAACCTGCTCATGCGTGCCAACAGCGTTGATAAACTCCAGCAGAGCATTTGCCGTCATGTGCTCGGGCAAATCCAGCGCGTGCAGAACGGCAGCGCGGCGTGCGGTGCTGTCCGGTCTGCCGGACAGTCCCCACTCGTAAAAATCCGCCTTGGTGATGACAGGATGCACCGGCGTTTCGCTCTCGTCCTGCTGTGCAAAGGTTGCACCCGCTCGGCGGAGCGCGTCCAGAATCACCTGCGGACGCATGCCCTCCACGCCCAGCTTGCCCTCCTTGGAGCCGTGCCGCTTGCGGCGTTCCTTGCCCGCGATATCGGGCACATACGCCTGCTTGACGCAGCCCTTCGGCAGTGCGCCCTTGAGATAGTTGCGGATGACAAAACCCGCACCGTCACTGTCGGTCAGCACAATGAGACCGCGCGTTTCTGCGATACGGCGCAGCAGCTTGAGCTGGTCTTTATTGTTAAAAATGCGGAATCCGCCGCTTTCGAGCACCACGGTGTCCACCACCTGCCGGACGGTATTCACATCATACCGGCCCTCTACCAGAATTGCTTCCCTGATGCGCGTCATTTCTTTTCCCCCTTCAGCTCTGCCGCCATGGTGAGCAGCGTCAGCTCGATCTGCTTCTGCCGGTCTGCTGCGCCGCCCTTGAGTGCGGCATCGGTCTCCGCGCACAGCGACGCCGCCTTTCGCAGCCAGCTGAGCGGCACACGCCGTGCTGCATTCTGAATCTGCCTTGCGTAGTACGGCGATTTCGAGCCGATCATCTCCATCAGCTGTTTTTCGCCGCTGCGGTTCTCCGCGCACAACTTGGCAGCATACAGACGCTGGATGTGACGTGTGATGGCGGTGAAGATCATGACCTCGTTGTTCTTCTGAGCGAGCAGCTCCCCGACGAGTGCGACCGCCCGATCAAACCTGCCTGCGGTTACCGCGTCGGTCAGGTCGAACACGACTGCATCCAGCACCGGCGAGCATACCGCATCGATGTTATAGCGCTTGATAACGCCGGTCGTGGTGTGCGCGGCTGCCTTTTCCATCTCACCGGCGAGGTTGGTCATGGAATTGCCGCACAGGAAGATCATATACGACGCATCTCCCGGTTCGATCATGCAGCCGAGCGCCTTTGCACGACGCTCGAGCCACGCCACCAGCTCCTGCTCCTCTGCGTGTGCGAACTCGGCAAAGCAGGCGTGCTTCTCGAGCGTTTTGTACAGCTTGGTGCGCTTGTCCGGCTTGCCGTCCAGCACGTCGTAGTAGAACACGAGGCAGACGTACTCCGGCAGATCACCAAGTACGCTCGGCAGCACGTCTGCGAAGCCGGCAGGCGGCTTGAACAGGTCGAAGTCCTTGACGATGATGAGCTTTTTATCTGCCATCGCGGGATAGCTGTCAATGGCTTCGGTCAGCATTTCCGGTGTCAGACCCTTGCCCTCGAACTCAATAAGATTGAAATCCGCAAAGGTCTCGTCCACCACCTTCTGCCGCAGCTGCCGCAGATAGTATTCCTTCATGTAGCTTTCCTCGCCCGAAATGATGTACAGCGTGGCAAAGTCGCCGTTTTTCAGGTCGCGGATCAGCTGTGATTTTCCGTTTGGTTTGGTTTCTCTTGCCGCCATGTGTTACTCCTTTTTGAACTGCCGTGCGATCTCGCCTTTCTTATAGGTGCTCTGCACGTCCAGTCCCTTGTGCGACCGCAGTCCCGTCTCCGAACTCGCCGCAATGATGATATGCTGTGCGCCTGCTGCTTCGGCGTACTGTGCCATGCTTTCGCCGCTGCTCAAATGGTTCGCGCTGAGCACCAGCTCCGCTGCAGCAGGCAGCGTGTTTTGTTCCAAATAGGCTGAAAGCTGCTTCTCGGTCGGACTGTGCAGGATGAGCACCTCGTCCGCTATGCTTACGGCCAGTTTTCCCTCGGTGATCGGGAAAAGCTCCACCGGCGCGATCGGGTTCGTGAGCGTCACCGGCTCGCTTACCTCCTGCGCCTCACGCTTGTGCACGAAGGAAAGCAAATCGGCGTTGGTCCTGCGC
>OLPE01000853.1_pt1 | contig 22668 bp, 21 predicted proteins | sample 1671901 | NCBI WGS metagenome assembly OLPE01 (sample SAMEA3136624, study PRJEB25190) | human gut metagenome | biome: human gut; feature: human-associated habitat; material: faeces | place: Austria | collected 2013 | reverse complement strand
ATTATCCGCACAATCCACTTTGTCCATAATGTTTTTGTAGCCAAAATGTAGCCACGATTTTTTTATTCACCTCTTATAAACTTGTACTTTGCCACCGAATTTTTTTACTCATCATGAGTTCTATCTGGTGGCTTTCTGGTTTACCATATACATTATACTCAATATTTTGTCATAAATATTTAACTGTTTCTCTCTCTCCTTTTCCTCGAATTTCGCACTAAATCACTTTTTTCTCTATTATTGAATGCTTCATCAATTTTGCTCTCCAACTGCCATGATATATTTTCCCATTCCATTGTTACTGCATATCCGGAATCGATATTATCCTGCAATCTTGCTGGTGTTTCACCCGCAGTTGGTAAATATATTCCCAACAATCCGTTTCGACTTCGAGAGCCATACGGACGCAATGAAGAATAAATTTCCCAATCTATCCACTTTCTATTCGCGGTTTCGCTCCCAATTAACACTATGGTAACTGTTGAATCTTTTAAATGCTCCTGCCTAATTGCTGCCAATATTTCATCGTCTGTCATGTTTTCATACGACTCATCTAACGAACGATCAAGAAGTGTATTATTATCTCCATATGTTGTTCTTAAATACTCAGCTTTTTTTTGATCATTTGAATGATGATAACTAACAAATACTTTGTGTGTCATAATTTATACCCGCTTTCTATAAATAATATTCTATATTGATTGTAATCCTTTTAAAATCAATTGTATAGCCTCATCCACATATACTGTATTAAATAATATCTCATTTTCTTCTTGTGTTAAGCCATTATTGAAATTAATACATCTCAATTTATTTTGTAGTTCCAAATAATCAACTTCCTCGCCTTGTTCTTTATACCTTTGCAATAATTCTCTATATCCTTTATTACATGAAGATTGCCACTGCTCTGTTAATGAATCGGAACATTTGTTATCTTGTAATAGTTCACATACATCACGCACAACACCTCCAAAACCACCAAGCAAATATAACGGACATCCTAACTCAGATGCAATTAGAATTTCTTCTAACACACCAGGCATTTTTCCCTTATATCCAACTTTTCTCCCACCAGCGCATATACGTGCATCACAATTCTTAATCATTTCATAACGCATTTTCGACAAAGATTTACTCCATACATACCAATTATCTACTGTATCAGGAGCCAAAAACTGTTTGTCTGTTTGAACAAGGTCAGACACTGTTTCATCAATTGGAATCTCTTTCATTTCCAACAATCCTCGATACTGTGCTTTCCATTTCTTTACCTCTAATGTATCAGCTAAATAAATAGGCCACGCAAGATAATTTTTCAAATAAATATCCCGAGTTTTCAATCTGTCTTTCAATACCTGCGCTTCCTGCAACAATTGCTCTGTATACCCATTCTTTCGCAAATCGCCACCATATATAAGCGTTGCTCCTCTACCAAGTACATAATTTGCCACATATTGTGACAATTTTGATAAATGTACTTTATTTTGTCCACTACTTTTTAATTCATTTATTTCTGGGTCTGATATTGAAATTCCTACCTTTTTGCCAAACAACTTGTCCTTTCCATATTCTATAGGTGTGTATATTTCTATGCCCAATTTTTTTAAAAATTCTATTTCTTCAGAATAAATAGGTGGATCCGGATAAATGATTTTATCATATTTTAATTCTATATCTTCACCTTTCTTTATAAGCTTAGGCATGTCTATCATTTCAGGTGGTCTACACATTTTTTTTACTCTTCCAGGTATTTCTAGTTTCAATAATTCCAATTTTTTATCTACATAATTAAATCTAATAGTTTCTATCATAATATTTTCAAGAATTCTATATAAATCACCCTCTTCAACCTTGTCATCAATAATATCCACTCTTACAACTGGTACATTACCCGCAAACGGAAACTTCCTATCCATTGCTTTATCGATCAAATCAATTTCTATTATTGGTCTTTCAAATTCTTTTGCAGCTTGAATTTCTCGCTGGCACCAATATCTTGAAGAATAAATATCTGAATTAATTATTATAACCGATGATTCTTTTATATTATTAATTATCTCGTCATCAAATCTATAACCTGGCGCAATATCATTCGAATCAAAAAAACGACTCATAGCCGAATCGTCTATCAATTCTTTCAATTGCTTTGCTATATTTAGCCCATTTTTCCCTTCTTTTGCATGACTCAAGAAAATTTTCAACGCACTAGTCGTGCTAATAATTTCCTTTTTTTCATTAAATCCATAACGATATATTTCATGCGCCATCGAAATAAACAATTGTTGTTCCTTACAAACAGTTAATTCATATTCCCTAATAAAATTATAATTTTGAACTTTATCACTCACTTTATAAGCATATTTATCTAATGCAATCGGGACAATTTTTGCGTTCTCAATATCATATAGGGATTCAACATAATCTCCCCATTTATCAGACGAAGCACTATTAATACCAATAAAGACATATATCAAAATTTTCTCTGATTTTAACTTAGGCAACATAGGAACTTCATTTCCTTCAGAATTTGAATAATAAAAAATAGGCAGATTAATTGTGCGTGAAAATGGTCTCTTTATATCGCGAGATAACATTTTTGTAGTATATTGTATATATTTTTCAACACTTGTCTGATCAGTTTCATTCCATACCAATACGACAGATAATGGTTCCATACCTTCCTCCTTCATAAAAAATTCACTATTATTCACTCTCTATATCAAGCACATTTTTATTCTTAAATAATCATTTTCAGAAAGCTGGAATTAATTTACCACTGAACCCAATTTAGAATACTGATAATTTATAATTACGCTATCACAACTATCTGAACTATATCCTTCTATCACACAATAAGCGACACGATCTTCAAATGGACTATAACGATTTAATGTATGATTTCTCCATAGTAATATTTCTCCATTTTCGATTCAAGCTTCTGCTTATTTCATTACACACAATCTATAAAAAAGAATCTATTCTTTCTCTTTATAATAGTGCTAAATTCTTACAACCAAAATCGAAATCACCTTTACCTTCAAGCAATTTTATATATACCCCCTTCCTCAATATCTTGTATATCATTGATAAAAACATGTTTAGTTACCCCAGCATACCATTTTCATGTATTAATGCTCATCATTACATTCACTACCAAAGGCTATTCTCTTCATCAATTTTTTATATTCAATCATTTTTTCATTAGTTTCTATTAAATCCTCTACAAGTGCATCATATTCAGGATATTTCTTCTGGATATCCTGAGGTGTTCCGCTATCTCTTTTCAATTCTTCCTCATACCACCTTCGATATTTAGCTTGCCATTTTGTCAAATGCGGACGAAGCCCTATATTCAAAACTTTTTCAGTAAGTTCAATCAAATCACCAGAATACGGAATCCGATTTCCAGGAATATCTTTTAATAATTCTCTTGCTGTTTCAAAGAACTTATGCCACGAATCATATACTTCTTTGATTACATCATTCTCTTTATCAAAACGCAATCCGATTTTTCTCGTACTTAATTCCACCCATATTTTATAAGCTATTTCCTGATCTTTCTTACTATATGAAAACTTTACGCTACTATTTCCTATTCCCAAATTGACTTCATCTATTGTAACTGATTTTTTACTAACATAGTTAAAACATTGCTTCATCAAAAATGAAATTCCCAATACTAAAACCAGTGTAAACACAACGGTCAGCCAATTAAATTTGAACACAATTGTACTCCAACCATCTAGTTCTATATCGATTATATTCACTTATCTTCACCTCCCTATAATTTTCGAAATGATTCAAAATACTTCACTGTCTATTTCTTTCTTCTTTATTCATCCATTCTTTCATCAAATCTCGATATAAAGTATTAGAGATATTTTGCTCACAACAGTGAATTACCTCGTCATCCATATTGTGGCGATACGCAATATATTCACACAGAAGTATTAGCATATTTTGGTATGCTTCTGGCAAGTATTTACTTCTAACAATACTTTTAATATAACCACTTGTACATTCATTTCGAGAAAGTTCCTTCATGCGAATCAATAGTTCTCCAAATATATTTTCTGATTCTTTCTTTTCTAATTTCAGATGTTCTGTATTCAAATGGACATTTTTTCCAAGATCAATGCAACATTTATTGTTAACATACATATGCAAACTATCACTAATATGCATATACTCGCCAACTCCAACATTTAACCATCCAGCAATGATTTCTTGTAAAAATGTAAATTGCAAAAAATTATATGGTAAGCCAAATACTATATCATTACTACGCATAATCTGAGTCCATAACAATTTTCCATCTCTAATTTTTAGCAATGAGCAAATATTGCATGGTATATCATCATTATTTGGTCTACCCTTACTTTGTGGAAGATCTATGTCTGGTTTCCAAATCTCCATTACCACTTGCCTTGATTCTGGATTATTTTTCAAGGCATCATAAGCTCTGTTTATCTGATCAAACCCAAAAGAATACCTCAGTCGTTTCCCATATGCTCCTGGATACCGGTCATATTTTCCCTGATATTTCGGAAGTGCAGGATTCCATGCATTTAACAGCATTGCTTCATCACTGCCATTCATAATCATAACTAATTCAGCAATAGCAAAAGCAGGACTTACCGCCGGTTTCCGCCTCTCTACCCAACGTTGCGTTGGATCAGCTATAGACATACACACATGTGTTAATTCTTTAGTTTGTCCATTCCGCCCAAAAGCAACTTGTCCAAACTTCTCAAGTTTTTGATATATATCACAATATACTTCATCTGCAGTTCTGCCAAAAGCACACTCATTTATTCCCATAAATTTTTCCTATTTTATCATTTATCCCCCATTTAGGCGGATAAAAGTATTCTATTTTATCTTCTTTCATCCTATATTTCTGCTTAATTCTCGTTCGTCCACTACAGTCTAAAATATCTGGATACTTAACACGAGAATATTTATCTGTTTCACAAAAAATATTTTGACAGTCAATAAGCTGAAGTTCTCGCCCCCAAAGAGTCACAAAATTTAATCCTAATCTTCTAAATTCTTCCTTTTGATGTTCGCACATATATCTAATAATATACTCTTGTGAATATTCTTCCGAATTGCTAAAACATTTTCGTATTCCGGCTTTCGCTCCAGGACCAGCAATTACAAATTCCATTTCATTAAAATTCACCAATTCCGAATAGTTAATATCAATAGCATATTGATATGCCAAAAAAGTACCTATAGTTGGATATGACAATAACGTATTATAAAGTTCTTCTAGCTTTCGACATTGAATAACCTTTTTTGTTATATGATCTTTCATCATATAATCTATTAGCATTAAATGATTCATAAACTTACGTTCTTGCCCAAAGGTCGTCTTCCCAGACGCCATTATGTATGCACCCGAATATAATTTTTCTCCCTTATCATAATAATCATTTAATACTTTCCCATATTGCTCGATATCAAAATTTCTGTAATTAAGGATTCCAAAATTATGCTCTAATTTTTCCCATGTTTCTATGTTGTTAAATGTTTTAAAAAGCAAAATGCGAAATATGGTATCTTCCTCCGTATACCCACTTTGATAAATGACATTTCTTATCAAATATTGACTTACCCTATCGCTTGCTCTATAAGCATTTGTAAATTTATATTCTCTCAAAATCATATCATTCGTAAGATTACATTTACTCTCCATCAACTTACGCATAAAAATATTTTGACGTTCGCATGCAAACTGCCAGTATGTATCATATACTTTTGTCTTTTTTAATCCATCTCTTTTTGTATTTATTATCATTTTCTTTCACCTTCAAATCTAACAAATTGACCCGATTTGTTCCATTTATATGGCAAGCCTTGCTGTCCCATTTCGTAATGGCATCCAACCCAATCAACAATATTGGCACATATATTATCTGGCAATTTTTTATATGGTCTTCCAGCAGCAATTGCTTTAGCAAATTCTTCCGGAAGTTCTATGGCATTCTCCCCAAAATACCAATAGTAAAATGATAATAATACTCTGTCTATTCTTGTATCATGTAATAGATTATTTTGATTTATTCCATCTACATAACTATGATGCGAATTTTCTTGCATCCATTCATTGCCGATATGGTGATAGATATTATCACCATAACACTGTTGATAATTTCCATCAAAGCGTGGTCTCTTCACCAAAAATCGCGGATCTTCCCAATACTCATCAAATGTACATATTTCATCGACTCTCATTAAAAAAACCATTTTATGTGATATTGCCGTGTTTGCTCCTCCAAATCCTGCAACCCAGTCTCCCATTAAGGCTCGTTCCCGAATTTGTGGTTTACATGTTGCCAATGAGCAAATATTCCAGAAAGGATTCGGAGCAAAGCCATAATCTCTTGTAATTACATATGAATATAAATACATCTACTCATACCACCATTCTAACAAGTTACCCTTGTTGTCCCCCAATTCCTGCTAGGTCCGTTCCATGTGTTATCTCCATTAATCCCCGAAATAATACTTTCTCCGTTCCATTTTTGAAGTGAATCCCCATATTTATTCAATGCTTCTGGAAGTTCACTATCACTTTCTCCTGGTAAATAAACACCCACTATACGTTTCCCTTTTCTTGCAGCATGTTCTATTTCCCAATTTACATACTCACTTTTACTCGTATCCTTACCTATCAGTACAACCATTGTCCCCGCCCAATCAATTTGTGGTCGAATAATGGATTTTATATATTCTTCATTATGAGCATTATTAGGATTTTTATTTTCATAGATTGAGCTATCTTTCATTGTCATACCATGTGTACCAAGCAATGACTTTAAATCTTCTATTCTTTCCGCATCCGTATGATAATGCGAAACAAAAATATTTTTTATATCGCTCATATTTTCAAACCTCCTCTTTATAAAAGATATTTTTTCAATTTAAATCTGCATTAACAAAAAATTACACACCTTAGAATCAACTTTATAATCTTTTCAAAGCATAGAAATATTTTTTATCCGCGGCTACACTCAAACAATTATCCTCAAAATTTTTTTCTGTACAATCCAATATTTATCCTTATCTAAATCGTTATCTCTTCTGCCAATTTACAACTGTGCGTCTTAGTGATATACAAACTGATCATACTCTACATCAATTAAACAGATTCCTGCCTTCATCAATCTACAATTTTTTGATTTGTTTTTCTTTATTCTACCACATCTATAGATTTTCCTCCACAAATTCTTTGCCTATTCTCTGATGCCCAAAATGACTTTTTAAATTGCATTTTCTTAGAAGAATAGCATTTACTTTTATACAATTGATATTTACTCTTGCACACAAAAGTGATATGACTATTGCTCCTTCTACTGCTGTTAAAAGGAGCGATAGTCATATCACAGGTAACCTGAAATATCTTATTTTTGAAAACCGAATATATATTGAAAACAAATTGAACAAAGGCTCACCGTTTGTGTGACAGATATCATATCAATCTGAATAATCTGTATGAAAATAGTACCAACAATTACTCGACAGTAACAGATAAAAGGATATTTCCCATTTCGTCTGCCACAAGCGGAAATCTCATTTCAACAATAAACTCTTCTTTCTCTATTTTTGCTTCAATCTCTCCATCCATCCGACTAACCAACTCCTTTGCAATAGATAGTCCCAATCCAGTAGATGTTTTACTTCTGGCAGCATCTGCTTTGTAAAATCTCTCAAACACATGATCTATATTAATCTGTTCCGGATATGTAACCTGATTGCTAATTCTAAGCACTGCCTGATTTTGATTACGCTCCAACTCAATACTAATCTTCTTTTCTCCATGATCCAGACCATTTTTTATTACATTTTGGATAACACGGCGAAGCCCTTGCCTGTTTCCATGTATATACAACTGTTCTTCCGTAATCTGAATATCAGGCTGAATTTCCATTCTTACCCAGTCATCATAGTATGAAAAAACAGTTTCTTTCATTATCCGGTTAATACAGCAAGGCGTCAATTCCAAATTATAAGATTCGTTTTTTAACTTTGTAAATGTAAAAAGTTCTTCCAGCATTTCATTCAGACTATGAATTCTTTCGTGGATAATGCCTAGATAACGTTTCTGATCCTCCGCATTTTCACATTCTTCCATAAGCTGGAAATATCCATCCAGAGATGTCAATGGGGTTCGAATATCATGAGAAAGATTTGTATAAGTATCCGCAATCAGAGTTTCTTTCTCTTGATACTGTTGCTTCTCTTTTCTCCGCAGTTCCAGAAGTTCATTCAACCTGTCTGAAAGCGTTCCTATTCCTCCCATATCAAATTCACGGTTAATCAACATGTTACTGTCATGTTTCATCAAAAACGCCAATTGGCGGCAGATGTCTTTCACCTGCCGCTGGTATTTCCACATAATAATAAATTGTAAAATAATAATTCCTGCTAATATCCCAATTACGATATACATCCGTTAAATATCCCTCTTTTGAAAAACAACGCTACTAACAGATATCATTATAACAATGAACACCATTGCTACACCGAATGCTGCCAAGCACTCATTTCCACTTGGATTCATAGGAAGCAGTGATAATTTTCCAGTTATCGTATACTTATAAATCTGGAAATTCTGAATTCCTATTTTTTGAATAGCACTGTTGACCACTCCATACACAATGGTCATTACATTCATAGTAAGACAGACAGCAATGACCATGCTGATTACATTATTTTTCAAAATAATTGCAATCGCCATACAAATCAGCACAAGTGCATAATGAAGAGCCAGCTCCGCCACAAAATAAGATAAAATCGCCTTTGTATTTCCCCATTCCAATTTCCCGAAAACAATACAGTTCGCCGCTGCCTGAAATAAGAATGCCCCGGTCATTGTCAGTACCGTAAAGACAGACAATGCAATTGACCTGGAAAAAATCAAAGATCCCCTATTTCCAACCTGACCTCCAATATTTTTAATATAGCCGCTGCTGATATCCGCTGTTGAAAACAGAACAGTAAAAATCACCAAAAGCAGTGCATACAATTTCCCTTGGGAATTGGCAAAAAAGATATCATATACCGTCACCTTTTCTCCCGGCTCCGTAGGCAGCGTTACCATCATTCCCACATTAATATTATCCACAGTAGGTTCAGTAACCTGCTCCTGTTTCATGGCATCCTTTTCAGTCAAAAGCTCATAATCTGTCTTGCATAAAAATGTTGTAATCAATAATATTGCTGCCAGTACGATCCAGATTACATACATACTTTTGGTTTTAAGTATCCGGTATAAATCCATTTTTATTATATTAAGCATGATCCGCACCTCCCGTCAGATTCAGAAAATAAGTTTCCAGTTCTTCACTGGTTATGGAAATCCCTTTTACCGGAATTCCTGACTTTGCAAGTTCCATATTCAAAACTGCACTTTCATTCAATCGTTCAAAAATATGAATATGTTCTTTATCTGTTACTTGAAAGTTGGTAAATCCCATAGAATCCAGCACAGGAATCGCCAGTTTCGGATGATCCAATGTCAACTCCATACGTTCACTGCATCTCCTCATTAATTCTTCTCTTGTAATTTCCTGTAATAAACTTCCATTATGAATAATTCCATAATCAGTAGCAATCTTCGATAATTCCTCAAGAATATGACTGGAAATGCATATTGTCATATTCTTCTCTTTCTGAAGTCTCTGAATCGTATCCCGGATCTCTGCAATACCCTGTGGATCCAATCCATTGATTGGCTCATCAAGAACTAATAAATCTGGTTCTCCAACCAAAGCAAGACCAATTCCCAAACGCTGTTTCATTCCAAGTGAAAAATGTTTTGTTTTTTTCTTTCCCACATCCTCCAGACCGATAATTCTCAATATTTCTTCAATATAACTTTTTTTCTTTATTCCAAACAGCTTGCATTTGATATTCAGATTTTCATATGCAGTCATATTTCCATAAAGTCCCGGTGCCTCAATCAGACATCCTATCCGTGATCGAACTTTTTGCAAATCCTTTCCCTTGTATCCGAACATCTCGATTTCTCCACAAGTTGGCTTGGAAAGTCCACTGATCATCTTCAGACAAGTTGTCTTCCCAGCTCCATTCCGACCGATAAAACCATAAATAGCACCTTTTTTTATATGCATATTGACACTGTCCACAGCTTTATGGTGTCCATATTGCTTAGTCAAATTTCTTGTTTCCAATAACATTTCGCTCAAGTTTTTCATCTCCTTTTTCTTATCTGCATTTATCATAAAGGAATAATCCTAATCAAACGCAAATAAATAGTAAAAAAAGAGTAAAGATTATAGATGAAGACGATAACCGATTCCCCAGACTGTTTCAATATATTCCTCAGATGTAACTGTTTTTATCTTTTTACGAATATTGCTTATATGTACATCCAGAGTTTTTGTTTCACCCATATATGGTTCGTCCCACGCATATTCAAAAATGTCCTCTTTACTGAAAACCTGCTTCGGATTTCTGAGCAGTAATTCTAAAATCGCAAACTCCTGTCTTGTTATCTTAGGAAGTATTTTTCCACCAATGCTGACCTGAAAAGTAGCTTTGTTCAATACCATCTCTCTGAACGAAAGGTTAGATTCTTTTATTTCCTTTTCTTCTGTATGACGAAGCTGTACCTGAATTCTTGCCAGCACCTCTCTGATTTCAAAAGGTTTCGTTATATAATCATCAGCCCCACTAGTTAAAACCTTTATCTTTTCATCCAAGCTATCTTTCGCAGTCAAAACAATAACCGGAAGATTTCCCTTTTTCCGTATTTCCTCCAGCACTGCTTCTCCTGTAATTCCCGGCAACATCAGATCCAGCAACACCAGTGCATAGCTATGCTCCTGCATATTCAAAAGCAGCTTTGCCTCAGTTCCGGAAAACGCCTGCTCACAGGAATAGCCCGCTTTGGATAAAGCTTCCTGAAGCAGATTATTGATATTTGTATCATCTTCTACAATCAGTATTTTCTGCATGATAGTTCTCTCCTCTATTTTACACTGTGAAAACATTATTTTCTTGCATTATACGCTTTTCCTTTTTTTCCCGCAATTACTCCCCACAGATCCCCGGAATTCTCCAGTACATAACATACTTTTTGTTCCAGCTGAACTTATAATTTTCAGTATTGCTGTGCTTCCAAGATGCATATATCACTTTTTCCTTACCATTATGCTTTCATTTCTCCATCAGTGCTTTCGCAACCCTTATCCCGCCCACAAATAGAGCCAAACTAGAGCCATTCGATAAAACAAATGCCGGAAACCCGCATAAATACAGGCTTTCGGCATTCTAATCTGTTATTCAAACTCTTTCCAAAGGAAGTATCATCAAATCAAAAATGCTAATTTTATGCGGCATTCCACCGCATCTGTTTCATCTAATGTTACTCTTTTCATATCGTTTTCAAAAACTTTAGTAGCAAATTAGTTGCAATAATTCAATATTGCATCTACAAAATCCATGGCAGATATAATCTACTTTTACTACTAAAAACGAATAATCAAATGTGGCTTGCGGGTGCTTAACTGTACCTGCTACCACACCCACTATGAAAGGAGCTTTTCTATGAGCAATCAACACAAACATCCAACTATAAGCTTTAGAATCAGCGATGATGAACGTAAACAAATTGAAGCCCGTATCCTTGCCAGCGGCATGATGAAGAAAGATTACTTTGTCCGTTCCTGCATCTATAACCGCATCTGCGTTGTCGGCAAGAAAGAAACTATATATCCTCTTGTGCAGACTGTTAATGCACTATATCTGCAATTACTTGAAATGCAGAAAGCATTTACTGAATGCTGTGAACATCAAACTTTAAACAATCTTCCTACCAGCAATGAAATCGCAGAGTTGCAGACCAGCTATAATAATATGCTCTCTGCCATCATTAAGCTGCTTGATGGTGCTAAGTATCTGTGGGAAGGAGAACACCATGAAACAAAATAATTCTTGTTACCTGTTTGGTATGTATGAACCTGATACTAATTCCGTTATCATTAATGCTATCAATGATACATATTCCGGCACGCCTCTTACTATCAGTTGTGAAAAATGCAATTCATCTGTCTTGCTTTATACACCTGATGATATTGCATATCTATATCGGCTTGCACAGGAAAATCCTCTGCTGTATGCTGAATTGGCTTGCAAACCTAATGGATTACAGGAATATGTGGATGCTATGAATTGGTTTAACCCAAGTTAATAGCCAATCATGGTTTGTCCTATTATCAAAAACTGGTAATAGGACATTTTTAGTAATACACATGTATATTCTACTTTTTCTTTTTAACAAGTACAGGAATTCCTATTCCCAAAATATGTACCAAAATAATAATCCCCCACTTATAAATCTGAGCATTTTCAATTCCAGAAACCCATGTACTAACGCATAACAAAGGACTCATATAACCCAGCATAGTCGCACATTCTACTATTTTATCAGTTTTTTCAGGTACATACTCTCCCTTACTTTGCATTTCCATTAATACATCGTTTTCAATCTTTTTTCTTGCTTTTTTTACAAGCATATCAAGAATCTTCAACATAATAACGAAGGATAAAATACCTCCACCAGCATAAAACAATAATCTTATGTTATCATTTGGTATCAATTGTGTAAGGTCTTTTAACAATTCTAAGAAAACTGCTTGTTCGATAAGGCAAACTACAACATAAATACTTGAATATTTTGTATTCTTTAATGCATTTATTTCCTCTTTAAACTTATCTGTGAATTTCTCCTTATGCTTCTTAACAATTCCCTTATTTTTAACATATTCATTGATACTTGACTCATCAATAATATTTTTCACTTTCTTACAAATAGGTAAATTTAAAAATTCTTCTTTACTCTTATCTGCTCGCCTGAATTTGTCATTCCACTTTTTAGAAATTTCAGATAATTCTATCACTTTCTCGATGGAATAATCTTTAAAATAAGTTATTTCTTCCCCCGTATAATACTTTTCTGTATAGCATTTAAACGCATCTGCAATTTTTATGGTGCATTCTTCTGGTGACTCTATAAAATTAAATGAAGAAACTATTTTATACACATAATCCTGCAGATAATTATAATCTGGTGGAAAATCGTCTGCTACCACTTCTCCATCATCATCTGTTATTGCACAAGGTTTCGGATTAATGCCATTTTCTTTCAACTTGTAGTTATAATATGCCATAATACAACTTGTATCTGCATTCTCTTTACTATATTTACATACATCTCTATAAGCACTTAATAATTCAAGCAACTTATTTCTTTCCTTTTTCTAAGATATTTAACCGCATAAGAAGAATTGATTTCAAAAAGTGCTTCATAATCATTACGCGTATAATATTTTTCATTCAATAATTTAACGATTGGAAATATCACCATCATCAATACACTTTCTCGATTTGCTTTGTCATAATATCTTTTCGATATTAACAACGATGCAATCGCAGAAATGAAAATAGCCATTGAATTTTGATATAGCCAATTACCAATTTGTACCAACATCTCTTTTTCCTTGCTGTATCGTATTTCCGCCACCTGTTCTGTACTATATTCAACACTTAATTACCATCAACACACGCACATCTATCAGGCAGTCCTAATAATAGAATAACTTTTTTCGTCGCTTTTTTCGTCGCTTTTTCAACGAAAAAAGCGACGAATTATTTTAATCTATACAACTTGCCTTTTGTTTTCCCATTATCAATGAGTTTATCAAGTGCAATTAATTCCTTTAACAATTCTTTTGTCCTAGTATCCTTTAGTCCAAGATTTTCAGCTATTTCAGCTGTTTTGTGCCATTCTCCATCATTTAATAATTTTAAGATTTTTTCATATTGTTCTATCTTTTTCTTTGATGATTTTTTCGTCGCTTTCTCATAGCTATCTGGCAGCAAAACTTCATCATCCGCTTCCAAAAATGCCAGGTGGATTGGAATTCTTATTCTCATAGCTCGTCTATCTTCATCCGTAAAGAACTCCGCTCTTGGTGAGCCATTCTTCTCAAGTTCTTCCTGTATTGTTGGTATGCCAGAAGAATGTCCCTCTGATAAATCCAGTTCTTTTAAAAACTCTCCAAGTCGTCTATTTCTATAATATCTCGAAACAAATCTCTTTCCCTCAGCTATCGTTTTTTCTGAAATAGATCTGTCTATCCCTGGAAAATTCATAATATTTATGCAATCCGGCTCTATCTCTATAGTTACTGGTTCAAAGGACATATAATCTCTGTGATAAAAAGCATTTACCACAGCCTCCTCTATTGCCTGATATGGATAATTGAATATCCTTAATGCCTCCATCTGATTTGGTACTTTAATAACCTTTTCTCGAATAATCAAATTACGAAATCTTTCCATTGTTGCCTGAATCATCTGAGGCACCGAACCTGTAATATTAGGGAAATCTTCACTAATACTTGGATTTTCAATGCTTCCTTTAGGAAAAGAGGTCATCTGCACATAAGTATATCCAAAGAATTTTTCTGGATGCTCACAGAACATCATAATTGCCACATTCTGAATATATCTGAGTTCTGGCGGACCAACCAATAGCTGCATATCATTAAGTATTTCCTCAACACCACGTTCCCTTACCTGTTTAGCAAGCTTACTACCAGTTTTTCTCAAATGATCTTCTAACAGCACCGGTGAAATATCCTCAAATGTTGCCTTATGGTTTGCTCTGCAATCAAACGGAGTTTGATCTGACATATTAATCAGTTCTCGCTCCTGTTCACTATTTGCCTTAACAGAACTTGTCTGATAACGAATATAATAATTGTACTTCTTTTCTTTCTTACTTGTTACATGCTCTGGTGATTTATAAGGTCGCTGCTGTCCTGTTCTGACAACAATTACAAAAATCCATTCTCCATCCACTTCTGCTGGTATCCCCTGTGGAAAGTAGGGTGGAGAAATCAAATTATTGTACCCCAACATATCTTTCTGTATTGAATCCAACATATATTCAGGTAAGCCCTTTACCGGACGCTTGGCAACACCATTTTCTTCCTCAACACCTACAACAATATAACCGCCGCCATCATTATTATAATCATTTGCAAATGCACAGACACTATGATAGATATCATCAGGATTCCACCCTGTCTTAAACTCTATTCGGTCTGATTCTAATTTTCTTTTGTTTAATAAATCCTCTACATCCATTTCAAGTTCCATAGCGTCATCTCCATTCCTACATAGCTATATTCTAAACATAATTATCATTTCTAATTTTCTTAATATCTTATTTAATTCACTCAATCAATATTTCTAAAGATTCTGATTTAACAATGTTTTCAAATTCAATACTTCTTCCTCAGTAAGTGTAACACCTTTTCCCATCTTTTCATGGTTCGGAGCCCAGTCCCGTAAATCATACTTAGCAATTCCACCATTCCATGATATCTTGTTCAATTCTTTTCTTCAACTTTTAGAGTTTCCTGATAGTACACCAATTTCCTGCTTTATTACAAATTTGATATCTTTATTTCTCCACTATTAATCAGCATAATATTCTGCCATAAATTGCATGCCATTTCCTTCATTATTCTGAATATACTGTAATAGTTTCTTATCAAACCTTTCATTCATATATTCAACAATTATTGGACATACCCAATATTGACTTTCCTCCTGTGGCTTCATCCCCATTTCTAAAGCATCAAGATAATCTGACGAATGAAATTTAATACTATCTATAACTGACAACAAACTCAAAAATATATCCGTAATATTTTGAAGTGTCTCTATAAGTTCTTTATCTTTATCTTCCTTTTTGTTCTGATATACATAATTATCCATTACAAATCTAATGCCATTCGCATGGACATAATTATTTAACTTTCTGTCCTCTCTCAACCACTTATCTACAAGAAAATTATCAAAAATATATTCGACCTTTTCATTATTACTTACCAAATATGATTTGTATTTTGATGTATCAAAAAATTGTTTTCTATCTTCTTTGTTTTCTGAGCTTTCCAATACATTATAAATCCATTTTTCCATAGCTAGTTCTGCGTCGGTTTTTCTTTTACCTGAAACCAATATAGACACATCTAACTCTATCATTTTCATCATAGATTCTGGGTTTATAGTGAATTTTTCTGCTTCTTCGTCCGTTAAACCATGTTTGTTCTGTATAACATTCAATACAAATAAATACTGCATTAAATCATCTCTACACTTCCGTAATAAAGTATACGCATCCGAGTAGGCATCTCTATTACAACAAAAATCAATAGTCTCTAGGGTTTTACATATTGACATCATTGTCTCTCCTGATAACATATATGGTCCTTTTTTTCCATAAGATACATCTACAGACGAAAATGTTGAATCTGCTAAACAAAAGAATATATACCATATATTTTCAATATCTTGGGAATTAAACTTATAATTAGTGTCTTCTATATCATCCATACGTTCTCCTTCGCATCCATTCAAACAGTTTATTTATATTTTCCAAACACCTTCATCCTTACCATTTCTTTCATAACTTCCTCTATCTGCTTTGCCTTATCATGGGATTCAATCAAGAATCCCATTTCAATATTTCCTTGCATTCCGTGATATGAAAGATTAGCTGACGACACCAGTGATTTCTTTACATCTGATACAATAAGTTTCGCATGCAATGCTGCCATCTTGTCATCTTCTTGCTTTTGATATTCATATATCTGTAAGAATCTCGAACGATATGACATCAGCCTGTCAAGTGCTTCTTTCTGCTTTTCTATATCATTTACATATATACGAACATATACTCCTTGCTGGCTTTTTTTAATAATAACATCGAGCATTTCGGCAAAATAATCTGAGATTGAATAACCAGTTATAGTAAGACTCTTTTCCGTATTCTCTATCATATTACGCATTGTATCTTTGGTTCTTAATGTTTTCACACGGAATGAATCTGGTGCAGTAAGAACAAGTTCTGCGTGTTCAATTTTCTTTGACGAATACATCTTCATACAAAGGCTGATTATATCTGTTATCTCTTGTTCAGAACAATTAGTAAAATGATTTCTAAGTTCTTCAATCACAAGACGAAACTGTGCATTCTCTCTATTAACAGAATAATTTTCAAGTGCATCTACAATCAGACCTGCGATATATTCGATTTTTACACTTGTATTCCACATAAATCTCTCACCAATTCTCTGAAATATCCCATTTCCTCATGATCCGGTACCGGTACAACTAATGCTCTATCAAGTAGGCGGTTACCATTTTCACATGCAGTTTCTGATATCATAGTACAAGAATGACAGGCAGCCCCATTTAATCTCTCACTCGTCGGATTCTTCATAAAGCATTCTGGGTCTGTTGTACATGTTAAACCATTCTCCAGTGCCCCTTTTAAAAGCGGCAAAAACTTATTCATTCCGCCAAGTTCAACAAGTCCACCTAGTGAACCTTCCTTATCCGCCGCACCTGTGTAAATTAAAATTCCACACATATTTTCACTACTATAAATGCGTTCATGTAATGCAGATGATGAATATCCTGACTGCATAGACATTTCCTTAATCAACATATGTGAAAGTGTATGTAACAACACATACTCTGCATTTCTTGGTTTAAAATTCTCCCATCCTTTTTTCTGACAATATGCTGCATAACATTCCTCATATTTATCAGAACGAGATTTCACAGTCTCTATCTGCATCCACTGGTTTATTTTTTCCTTATTTAATTCAATGAATACACCTTCACCATTGATTTCGACTGCCGGAAGCCATTTTTCTCCCGAAGAGCACTTCAATTTTACGATATGTGACTGCTCATCCACTTCTGGTTCTGGTGCTTCCAATCTTGTAAAACCTGTCAAAACTCGTACTTCACGTAATCTATGTATTTTAGTAATCCTAGAAATATACTCTTTTAAACTTTCACTCAAAGCAACTTCTTCTGCTTTGAAATACTTAACATCATGTTGATACTCGACATCCTCATGATGCGTAATAGCTGCATACTCCATTTCTTTAAGTTCAGTAAACTCTTTGATATTTTGGCTTAATCTATCATAGGCAGCTTTAAAGTCTTCATAAGAATATTTATCTTCAAAATACTTCTGATAAGCAAATGAAAGACCTGCCTCTTCTCCCATAGCCTCTACCAATGTTTCAATAGTTGCTCTTTGTGCACCCATGATATCATTAATAGGATTTGTCCAAGGTGGAATTGATATTGCATTTCTTGTAACTGTAAAATACACATTAGATGCACCACGCTGGCTAGGTATTACACTCTTCTTACAAATTTTCGCCTTTGCTCCTGGTCTATGCGGATGGTTTCCTGAACAGCATAGACCAGCAAATTTTTCCTTCTGCATTGCTCCAGACATAACTCTCCTTGCACCGCAATTACACTCAACACGAAGTTCTGCAAGTGATGAAGTATTGCCCATTGATTTTAGGTACATATCTTCTTTACAACTTGTTTCTCCATGATGTACCCACCATCTCCAAGGGAAATCGTCCATATGCCCATCTTCACATACTGTTATAAATCTCGAAGGGTATGCTGGAAATCCACACTTAGGGCATTTCACTTCACCTTGATTCTTTTTGTACTGGTCCATATCAAAGTAATCTCTCATATCAAATAAGAATTTGCATGTTCCCTTTGAACACACATGGTAGTATGGAAATGACACAACTGGAATATCCTCTTTTCCACCTGTCTTTGGCATAAAGAATCGTCGAACATTCATATAACTAGCCAATCTTGCATCTCTAATTTCTTTACCAATATTGTTAGTATCCCAGTACTCTATATCTAAAACTGTCAATGAATCATTTACAGCATCCATTATCGAGCCTGGTCCATATGTAGTTATTAACTGATTCGGACGAATCTCGCCCAATTTTTTATAAAAATTCATCAGACACCCTCCCAATAAAAAACTGTTGATGATTGCTCAACATCACGCATAGAACTTAGTGTTGGTTTTTCTTTGTCTCCATAATATTCACCATAGTATGTAAGCAGCCTCTTCTTATCATCAGCTACTGCTGGAACAAAATAATATAGCTTTTCGTCTTTTGCAATGTTCTTCCAAGTATTGATAAACTCATCCATTTCTTTCTCTGTATCTACATAAGACGATGGTGCAGTTATCTTAACTCGCTCAAGAATTTTGTCTTTTATATCTTTGATTTGTTCATCAGTAATATCATTAATGTTTGATGCTCCACCATTATCAGCCATCTTCTCTACCTGTAATCTTAGTAAAGAAACTACCAATGCATGTAATACTCTGTCTCTAGCTCTAGCCGCAAATGGCGTTGCTGTAGTTCCTTCTACATATCTATACATCTGTGAGTGGAAACCAACAAAATTCTCATAATTAGACAAATCCCTTGGTCTGTAAGGATTATAAACAGTAAAAATAATTCCAGGATGCTGTCGACCCACACGGCTTGTTGCCTGAATATATTCAGAGTTCTGCTTTGGCTGACCTACAACTGACATAAGTCCTAAACGGTCAACATCCATACCTACTGCTATCATATTAGTTGCAATAACAACATCATAACAGCCTTGCTTCTCCTTGTTTTTATCATAAGAAATTGCTAACTTTTCAAGAACCTGCGCAATCTCCCATGAGGGTATGCGAGATGTAATTTCCTTCTTTCCCTCAAAACTGAGATACCTCTGTTCTGAGCTATTATATTTATTCTTTACAACACGAATACGGCTTGCTATATCGTCGTCAAGAAGGCGCACTGCACCACCCAATTCTCGAATACTATTAAAGTACCCAATCAATGTGTAATATGGATCAATATAATCCTCATATTCCGGATTCTTTGCTATATCTAGTGTTGTTTGCAAAATAATCGAATACAAACGAATAAGCGTTGTTTTTACAGATTGTCCGCTCGCACATATACCAGCATATTGACGAAATGGCTTTTTTCCATCACTAATCATTCTACTGATTTTTTCTTCTGAAGCATCAACTAAATTTTCAGTTGGAAGCGGTACTTCCTTAATAAAAAATGAATCTCTTGTATCAAAGCCACTTGGCGGAAATTGTGCAAATTCATTTCTACCATAAAGAAACTTAATCTGTTCCCCAGCATTTCTAATAGTTGCTGTTGAAACAATATACTTAGGTCGAATCTTCTTTCCATTCTTCTCAATACAGCACATCTCTTCTACAACAGTTTCATATCCACCATAAATCGTTCCAAGAGGACCAGTAATTAAATGAAGTTCATCCTGTATAATTAGCTCAGGAGGATAGAATGGTTTACATGCAACCGTTTCAGCCCTTTCCAATCCCGCTGCGACATCTGCATTATGTCTTCCTGCATGCTTTTCTCCAATAGCAATATGTCCACATCTACTACAATATCTATCTGTTCTGCCAAATAGCAAACCAACTCGTTCAGACCATGGAAGTCTCGCAAATTTATCTACAGTAGAAATAATCACAGTAGGACACTTTGCATAAATTTCCTCATCAACAAGATAAACCGGTATGGTTCTTCCTGTTTTTAACGAAAACATACAATTCTTATCTGCACAATGAATTTTAACATACTTTCCCTTTTCATTGATGTCATATTCATCCCGTGTGATTTCCTTACCACAATAAGGGCATTTAATAATCTGCTTTGTAAGCTTCCTTATAAATTCTTTCTTATTAAATTGATCAGAATCACTGTATTCGCTAAATTTATTTGGGGTAACATTACCTCCAACCCAGAATCCAATTGAAATTCTTTCCTTACCATATAATTTTTCATTCTTCTCACGCAATTGTTCCATTGCAACAATAAGACGCATCAGTCTGTCTCTCTGCTGAGTTGTAAGTAAACGAAGCGTGTACCTTAAAAATACTGTTACTCCACCATCTTTCTCATAATCAGTTTCATCTGAAGCTGTCAGTCTCCTATATGCTATAGTAAAAGCAATCAGCCCTAAATATGCCTCTGTCTTACCACCACCTGTAGGGAAGTAAATAACATCGGCTGCATCAAATGTTGATTTGGCTTTTATATTTTCCGGCAAGGGCAACTTCTTTTCGCAAGATGCAATATCAAGAATAACTGAAACAATATAAACAATCTGAAACAGACGCCATCCTCCATAGCTTTTAGGAGAATTGGCAAATGCTTGATTCATGCAAACAAAAGCATCGCGGATAATAGAGTAATCGCGAATCAAATCTATTCCAAGCTTAAAACGTTCAATTTCAATTTCGAAATCATCTATTTCTGAGCGCATCTGGCGTTTTGCTTTTTCTGACAATACAACACTCTTTTCTTTCTGTGTTCTACGCCAATCCGTAAGGGCTTTAAGCATTCCTCGATGAATTGTATCTAAGGTTTCCACTGGAGAATTAATAAGATCTATAAAATGAGCCGGAATATCATTATTTGTTTTAAGGCGATATTGTTTGAAGGCCGGCACATTAGTCGTAACAATGTAATCCATCGTTTCTCTTAATTCAAGAAAGTCTATATTACAGTTAAATCCTAATGCAGCCTGTTCTTTGCTATATTTGTAATCATCCTGAAAATGGCTTAACTCAATAGGAATATACTTCGTTCCTTCGAGCTGAACCTTCTATCTTGCATTGAATATTGTTGAGATTTTCACATGGTCCTTATGCCGTTTTTTTAGAAGTTCTCCCTCAACTTGCTCAGCTTTGTTAATCAGTTTAAGTCCAATAGATAGAATTCTGTTTTTTACCTTAAACTCGCCGGTAACGGCCATATTCCAGTTGACAGTGTTAACTACTTCTTTCTTTTCTCGTTGAAGAAATGCATTCCATTTTTCTTCAGTCACCAAATCCCCTAGGGTAATTCTAGATTTGACATCGTACTTATAGTAATGTGGGTCAGTAAGGACTTTTTGTGCAATGATATCCTGAATCTGCCTAAACAATTCCTGATTGATTGGATCCAAATCATCGACGATACCCATCTGATTCTCAGGGTCAACCAGATCAGCAACTTTGAATACAAGCGCAGAGCACTCCTGTTCAATAGAAACACGTTTATAGATTTGAAGAAGAGGAATGTCGTAACTATTTGACTTCTTTCCTTCCACACTTGCAATCTTTTCTTTTACTTCGGTGTCACTCCAAAATTGACCAATAGTTGTGTATGCTCGGTCAAAAAGCTTATTATACTGTCGTATCGTTGCCTGACATTGCTCCGTGTATGAAGGATAGACGCGATAAAACCAATTGCCGCATGGCTGTACTGTCAATACCGCATTAGGAATGTCCTCCACCGGAATATTGAAATTGACGCCTATTCCGTTGATAATCACACGTGAAGTAATATAACTAGCCATATTCGTAGATGCTGGTGCTAGTTGTCCAACAATGAATAGGTCTTCCGGCACTTTGCCTTCAATTCTAGGTATTTCTTCTCCTGTGAGTTTTCCTATGTATTGCCATAATTGCTCATTCATCATAAGTTATTCCTCCAACATCAAGCAGACAGTACTATATTTTAATCCGATTTTATTGAACATCGTCTCAATCAAGAAGCTGTAAATATCCAAGCTAATATGTTCTTTATTTGACACCAATATATTCAATAAGGATGCAAACTCCTCCTGATTTAGAGATGGCATTGCTAATTCAAAAACGTATTCTTTGGATTTTTCAAACAGATC
>OLPE01000843.1_pt1 | contig 22965 bp, 15 predicted proteins | sample 1671901 | NCBI WGS metagenome assembly OLPE01 (sample SAMEA3136624, study PRJEB25190) | human gut metagenome | biome: human gut; feature: human-associated habitat; material: faeces | place: Austria | collected 2013 | reverse complement strand
GTTACCGGTGGCGTCGTATGTGCCGCCGATGTGTGATTTAGATTACTATAGCATTATCGACGGCATAGTTACAAATAGAAATGACTGCGAATTGTACCAGTTTCACGCCTCCAAAGAATTAGACCGCTACATCGACCGTCTGATAGAAGAGGCAAATGAACGCGCCACTCGGGATTTCCCAGATAATATCATCAACAGCCAAAAATAACATTTAACGTTTGAATTGCATTATATCTGGTGAGAATAATCGCTCTTGTTATCCATCGAGATTATTTTGCCATGTTCAACAGTGAGGAATGCGGGGGCGAAAAACGCAATTGATTATGACGATCGGCAGAATGCCCCCATAATCTATGCTCTCTGCATCGATCGTTCCCTTGAACGGGGGATTCGCCAAGCACATCGTAAAGCGATCGGAAATCTGATTTTGTTTCGACACGCTATCCTTATAATCAATCTCCGGATTGCTGATAGAGTGCAGCATGAGGTTCATCGCTGAAATACGGAGCATGGTGTAGTCCGCGTCAAATCCCGTAAATGTGGGGCCTGCAAAATGCTGCCACTGCTCGGAGGTCATGGTATCCTCATAGTTGCGGCAGATGTACTCCGACGCAGAAACCAGGAAGCCAGCCGTTCCGCATGCCGGATCTATAAAGACGTAATCTTTGATACAAGCCCGGTCGCCGGAAAAGTGTATAAAAATAGCGAAAACCGCAGGAAACAAGGCGTTTCTTGCGGTTTTCGCTGTATTTGTCGGTGTTCAATTTGTCCCATCAGAGCACAGCTGAGGTTTGTCTGATGCTGATGTCTGGGCTCCTGCGCGGCAGGCTCAGGGAATAATTAAAAAGTATGCCAAAATTAAATGGTTCGGGCAAAATTAAAAAGTATCAGTCGACGACTTCAATCCAACCATTATTCAAGCATATGGTCAGGTTATACTTGACATCCTGACCGGCCTTATCCCCACTCTCGAAATTCAAGACCACATACTCTCCGTCGCATCCAACTACACGAGCGTATGCTTTCTTCGATTTGTGGAACACCCGTCTACCAATGAGCTCGCCATATGCGCTTGTATCACTCTGCAGTCCTTCTTCTTCCGGCTCCGGAGTAGAACATGGAGTCTCTTCCTTAACAGGCTGCACAGGTGCAACTCTATTCGACTCCGGCGCTTTTGCCACTTCCTTCGGCTTGGGCTTACTGGCAGTCTGCGGTTGGGCTTTGCGCTCCTCTGCAGCTTTTTTCTTCAGCTTCAGAAGCTCTATAATTTCAGCGATATGAGTAGGTGTGAACCAGAAATCATAGTCGTTGATAGCAACTGAAACGTGGTCATTCTCCTCAATCTCATTTTCTGACACATCAAGGATAGAATCTATGAGCCGGTCTGCCAGGTACTTATCATTTCGCAGCGTTCTAAACTTTGCGGCGCAATTCGGACAAAGGCAGACATTCAACGGGTCGAGCTCTACATCCGGCTTCTGTTCCAGCTGGCACATTTCCACATTGGAGAACGGCTTGTGGCACAGCTGGCAGGCATACCGATAAGACGAGTTTACGCGATACATATTCATCAGGTATGCGCGGACATCGTCTTGCGGTCGACTGACGCGGATACGCCTGACGACAGTCGCATATACGGTTGGGCTGGCATAGGACAGTATTTGAGCGGCATGCTTCTTCAGCGCTTCCCAGTTCTTAACGGAACCGGTCGGGAACTCAAATTCGTCCTCCTCAGATTGAGCAGAAGAACCTTCTTGCAGAGACAGACCACCAAATTCACGACTGAGCTGCTCCGGCGTAATGTGGAAGCGGCGCTCCAGCTCAATTTCAAAGTAGGACTGTTTCTTCTCGTCCGGCAGAGCATCGTAATCCTTTACGATGGCCTCATGCTGGTCAATTTTCCCTTTCTTAAAGCCCAGAATTTCGTACAGATTTGAATCGAGGCTGACTTTTCCGTATAGTGCCTTGTTCAAATCGTGTTTTGATATAGCCTTGTGCGAGACCAGCTCCCCGGATTCTGTATAGAGCCATTTTCCGTTCCAATCGGAAAGTCGCCAGTTAAATCCATCTTTGTTCAGCGTGTGGATAACTTCTGCAGGCTCATCATACTTGTCCGGCGTTCCTCCACCGATATAAACAGTACCGACGAGCCGAGCCATGTTCTCCTGCAACGTCTTGAAAATTACCTGTGATTTAATTAGGGCATCTTTGGATTTCGGGTGCTGAGAGATATAGAGAAGGGCCTCCTCCAATTTATCAATTCCAAGTTTCCAGCGGAAGGCCCCGGCTGTTCTCCACTCGGGCTGTCGCCCAGGATTGCCTGTATAGTATTCACCCCAGGTTTTTTCATCTCCGGTGATGATTTTGTCAGTGACGCCAAGCGCCCGCAGGTCATTAAAAGTGATTCCGGCTGATTGGTATGCGTCAAAATCGACAAAGTAGATATCTGGCGCAATACCTCTATAGTATTGCTCCAGCATTAGGCCGGTTTCAGATTGTGGGAACCGAATGACAGTTGAATGCGGACGAACCCAGTATGCTTTGCCCGCTGCCCGGCACTTTATGTAGAAAGATTTCCGAACAATATGTCTCAGGTCATCCTCGTAGTCAGAGTTCCTAAGATACTTGACAAGGGTGTGAATGTCTTGAACGTGCTCCTCAAACGGGCCTTCAAAACCGGCGTCGGCGTACCGCTTTTCAAGAGATTTTACAAAGTGCTCGTATTCGTCGGGGGCTTTCAGGTGCAGCACTTTCTCGAAGAAGGAACGACACTTCTCGTAGAGATAAGGATGGACAAATTCAACATCGGCCTGCATCGCCTTCTTCGACGGAAGGAATACATTGGGCAGATAAGAAGACTGCGATTTTCGGTATGGCGCAACCATACGGTTGGATGCCGTGCGGACAATCACAGCATCGAGTATATTTCTGTAATTCGATTCGGAGAAAATATTCGAGACAGTCTCATACAGCTTGTAAAGCCTAACGAGCCAGTCATTATCTCGGTTTTCCAAAAAGCTGTGATTATCGTTGAAGTAGCTTCTAAGGTCTTCCGGACGGATAACCTCGATTCCTAATAAGCTGGAAAAATAATAGAGAACATCTTTGTATGGGCCTGTCTCCGTCAACGAAACCGGAAGCCATTCATAATGTCTTTTGTCGTTGATAAGTTCCGAGATTAACTCGCTGGGCAATAGCTCTGCAATTTCTCTGCTTCTCGCAATAACTGCATTTGCAGCCTTAGTGTAGCCCTTCCCATCCTTAACCGGCAAAACGCGCTCCGACGAAAACAACTCCCGCATTTCTTCGTATAAAGGATAGAAAAGCGGATAGACATCAAAGTCATCCTCATCAAGAGGCAGAATCCGAATCAGGCTCAAGTCGAGGAGCCCCATATCGCGCAGCTCAAGGACACTCTGTCTGAGGAGCTTTGCCGTTTGTTCAGCCAGAGCCTCGTTTTCCTCTTCATCGGCAGGAACACTGCTCCGGTTTGGAGTAGTGCGGAACGGGCCTTGGACAATGAAGTCAAGTTTGCTTTCGGTCTCTGTCGGGAAGTAAACGGAGATATACGGATTCTTTGCTTTTTGGAAAGTGTTTTTTCCTTCTTTGTCTGTTGCGACAGTGAACGCAACGTCAATTGTACGGGTGGAAACCTTCGAATCAATCGGCATCGAAAATTTGATGAATGACAGAGACTCGTCCGTCTTATCATCCTCGGATTCAATTGCCGACACGCGGGTGCAGTGGTCATTTACCGGCTCAGCATCCAGTAAATATTCCCCTGATGCATCTTTGCCCGGAATCTTGATTTCGTACTCAATGAGTTCGAGGTGCCGCATGAAAAGGAGCGTGGTCACTCCGAGATTTTTGAGTCGCTTTGTAATAGCTTCATTCAGCGCAGCCAGATTTTTAAATCCCGAAAACTGAAATCCAACGCTATATGGGAACACGAAGAGGGTCGTATAGCCAGCCGGAACATCAACGGCAGGGACATCTACGGGCTTCGTGAAGTCCTTTATCTCAACAGCGAAGGGATGGCAATTCTCTGCCAGCTCCTTTTTGCGCGGCGAGCTATACAGCCTGACCGTTTCACATATGCCAAAGACTGATTTGAAGCCGACACCGAATTCGCCAATCTGGTTTAAATCATTAACCTTGTCCGACTGCCCTATGTCGCACAGGCCCTGCAGGTTCTCCGTAGTGAAGGATTTTCCATCGTGCATCACTTCAAGCCTATCAGAGTATTGGACAAACCGAATTCCGGTAGCTCCTGCGTCTTCCGCGTTCTGGAGCAGTTCGTAGACAAAGTGTGATTTATCGGTATAGAGCTGAATTATCCGTTCGAGCGACCGCCTGAGCATGCCGTCCCTATCTTGATTCTGGAGAATCTTATCAGCTATATTCAAAGCGCTCACCTCTTTACTTTACCGTGATAACCCCGTTTGCAATCAACGTAGTATGTATATCTGCCTTCGCAATCTTCGCTTCAATCTCTGAAACCTTCTGCTGATAACGCTGTGTAGCGTTTTCCAATTCAGAGCGATGCATAGTTGCAATTCGTTCATCCCCGGCCTCAGCAATTTTTCGTTCCAAGACCAATTTCCGGTTTCGGTAATTGTTCTTTAAGCTCTCTAATTTATAGCGAGCGACTTGCCTTGTAGACTCTGTATGCTGGGCTTTCTCAGCTTGCCACATCCGGACATGGTGTTCCTCCAAAGCATCCCATGCCTCCGGCTTTAGCTTTGAAGAATAGTCAACTGCGGCAGCTGTCAGGATGTATTCCGGGAGCTCTGCTGCAATTCTCGGTTCTTCACAGATTGCTACCAATTTGAAATTTGAACGAATCCCAACATAATCCCACGCATAAATAGACATCGGGTAATCACCGGCTGGAATCTCGTCAGAGTAGTATTCCAAGTGAATATAAACGAGCTTGTTGGTGGCAAAATAGGATGCGGCTTGTTTGACCAGCGGGTGCACCGGAGTAACGAAAAAGGCGGTTCGGTTTTTCTCGGCAGCTTCTGAATCAAAAGTAATCGGGTGGTTCGGATTGTTGCCCTTAAGATAAACCTCCCATTTCCTACGCAGGCTGTTCCGCAGACCAGTCAGATTTCTGAGGTCAGACAGGATTTCAGAACGCGCCACTGCACTGAGACGCAGCGTTTTCAGAGCACCATCGCCAAGGATATAATTGCTATCACCTAATCGGTGATTGAGATACATCTCGACAAGGTGCTGAATGCTTCTGGGTGACAGGAAGGGACTTTCTGCCTCCTGAATTTCCTTTGACATCGTATAGTTCGACAAATCGAACCCGAATAGCTCCTTCTCCTCGCTTTCCAGCTTGTTCAGCTCCTGGGCCTTGCGCACCTCATTATCGGCCATCTGCTCCAGCTTTGCTTTTCGCTCTGCATCCGTAAGACTGGTATCCAGTGCTATCAGCTCAATTTGCCTGCCGATTTCGCCGAGAATCTCCTCGCACTCACCAATGCTTCCTTCAAAGACACCGATGCGGGAGAGGCAGCGGTCATAAATATCAGCGTCTACCGTATCACTGGTGATAACGTTATAGATGTTGACAACTTCGCTCCCTTGGCCTCGGCGGTCGATACGACCGATGCGCTGCTCGATGCGCATGGGATTCCAGGGCAGGTCATAGTTTATCATCATGTCACAGAACTGATAGTCCAAGCCTTCAGAACCGACTTCTGTGAAAAGCATGATGTCAATGGCTTCCGGGTCGTCCTTCGGGAGTTCAAACCGTGCCCGGAAATCCAGCCGGTCATCATTTTTTACGCTACCATCGATTTGCTCGACACGAAATCCCGCCTCTCGCAGCTTTCTTTTGATATAATACAGCGTGTAGCGGAATGTGCTGAACAGGATGATTTTGTTGTTTTCAGATTTCTGTTTTTCACGGATAATCTGAAGCACCCCATCGAATTTCGGGTCGTCCTCCGGCAGGTTATCCGCCATTTCCAAAAGGTTCTTTGCGATAGAGCGGAATGTCTCCAAGTCCATCTCGCTGAACTCGCCATCATCGAAATCAAACTCCGGGTCGTCCGTCATCTGCTCAAATCTACGGTCAATGATACCCCGGATGTGCGGAGCAAGTCCAAAGATGCAGCTTGCGGCCTGACGGCGAATCGTTGACATCATAAATTTGACGCCACGGCCACCGTGCAATTTGGACAGCGCAGCGACTTCAAAAGTCAAGAGAGCATCATGGAGCTCCCGCTGTTGGTCAGTAAAATCGCTCTCCAGCGTATGTGTTTTCCGAATGCAGAAATCTTGGATATCCTTTCTGCGCGTTCGGTTGAGCATCATATTGAAACTGTGGAGAGACTCAATATCGGTAATGAGTTTTACCCGTTCCTCACGGGTGATGGTGTCCTGCCTGAGAACCTTCCGGATTTTCTCAAATACCGGATTGTTTGCGATTACATTTTCGCCCCATTGGGTCGTGAGAACACTATCCAGCGTTTCCAGTGCTTCTGCTTTCCAGTTTTCCTTCGCAGCTCGAACGATGTGGGCGCACTGAGAGATATACGGATTCGGACGCGACATCATCGTGAAGCTCTTCTTGTCTATTACGACATCCGGGCGCAGCAGATTAAGCAGCGTGTACAGGTCGTCGTCACTTGTCTGCAGCGGAGTCGCGGTCAGCATTACGACAGCGTCTGCGTGCTGACAGAAGTAGTGGACGCACTTATATGCAAATGCCTTGTCCTTCTCCATGCTGCCATTGCGCAGATGGTGGGCCTCATCAATGATGACCAAATCAAAATGCGGTGCTGGGTCTAATTGTTGGAGGCCGAAGCTCTTATGTCGCTTGGATTGGTTCCCTTGGTATGTCCTCGCATCCAGAATGGAATACGGGACGATGACCTTTCCATAGCGGGCAGGCCATTCACCGTCACGGTCGGTATCAGAGATAATCTGCCGAAAAGTATCGCCATCCAAGGGCGTGAATTCCTCGTCAAAGCGCTTCATCTCATTTTCCCACTTGCGGTCTGCGACGAGCGGCTTCGGGCAGATAATCATGATGTTTTCCAAATCGGAGCGGGCCTGCAGCTCCTTGATAATCAGACCGGCCTCGATGGTTTTACCGACACCGACGCTGTCTGCAATCAGAATCCTTGGTTCGTCTGCCTTTATCAGCTTCAATGCCGGTCGGAACTGATAGGGCACGAAATCGATACGGGCGGCATTAAGGGAATACAGATTTCCGGCTGACGGATTGTTAATCTGGTAGGCAGAGAGATAGCTTCGCAGGGTCTCAGAATCCACCCACTCATATTCAGGTGTACTGCTCACCAGCGCAATCTGACCCTCATAATAGGTCTTTAACGCACCTTCGACAAATACTTCGTACTTCTTTGTATCGCCAAGCTGCGTAACAGAAAACACCATACCCTTGGTGTCTGGGCTGCCGACGATGTAGACGAGGCTTCTCTCTGTGATATCGTCCTCCTGTACAACCTCCGGCTCCACTATGACATCTGCCTGCTTGGGCGCAGTAACGGTCGGGCGGAGCACTGGCTGCGGAGGTGTTTCATCCTTGAATGCATCGGGACGCTCCACCCTTGCTTTGAACTGTTCCAAATCAGGAATCAATCCGCTCCGGTTCATCTGGGCGAAAAACCGGATGAGGCATTCAATATCCGATACGATGGTATCCTTGCCGGGGAGCTCCGCGCTGACATGCGCCCAGTTGTTCCGGACGCCAATCATATCGCGGATGCACTCCCGCTCACTGGTCGGAAGATAGGCATAGCCACGCATAGTGTACCACGACTTGTTGGCAACACGAAGAAGCGCTGCAAGGTCTAATTCCTCCAGCTTGGAAAGGCCCTTTTTCTCAATGAGCTCTCTCTGGGGATAGCTCAGATTGGAGAGTACGCACTCCTCCCACCAGTCTTCACCGGATTTGGGCAGCATCACAGAAAGCCACGACGCCAGTGCTTGCGCGGCCTTGTGAAGATAATCGTTCATCCGGGATATGATGTTCTCGTCGTACATTCTGCTTCACCAGCCTTTAACCGAAAAATCCATCCTCATCAAAAATATGGTCAAGCTCGTCATTGGACATCGCGTGGGAAACGCGGTCGCGGACGGCGCTACGGGACATATCCAATCTCTTGATGCGCCCGTTCAGCAGCCGGATAAGCTGAAGCCTGCCGACGCCGGGATTCTGACGGGCGTACTCAGCAAAGCCCTTAGCCTTGCCCAGATTGTCCGTTCTGGTGCCATCATGCGGTTCCAAAATATCAATGACGAAGCCCATCTCATCCTTCCGGATAATCAGAAAATCGGGATACATCGACTTCTTTTCCGCGTTCTGCTCATAGGGGATGCACAGTGACCATGACTTCCTCGGCGGATTGCGGAGCCAGCAGATATAGTCCGATCGGCCACGTTCGGCCTGAAGGACAGCCTTTTCCCAATTGTTCAGGTTGATGACCGCCTTGCCGGTCGTGTTGTCCACAAACAGATGGTCGGTATAAGCCTCGCCGACATTACTGCGCTCGATGCTGATGGTCTCCGGCAGCCGGAAGTTATGCTTACTGATGATGTCGCCATCAGACACAATGCTATCATACCTTTTCCGGTACCGCTCGGTCAGGCCAGTAATACGGCGGCGATTCGCGTCATTGATATCGTGGAAACGACTGCGGGCATAGTTATGGAGCATATCCATGCAGTCTGCGTCGGCGGCAAAGATTATGACGTCGATTTTATATCCGGCAGGATTATCGTCATCTGCGTAACGGGTGCCGTAGCGGATGCCGACACCCTCGTTGCCCAGCTTAAGCTCCGCAAGATGGAACTGACGGTCGAGGTCGGTATCCGTGGTGGAGAACGAATCCATCTCCGCATGGTCATCCACGGACTCGCCGAACACATCAAACGTCTGCGTTTTCAGCTTGAACTGCAGCACCTGCGTGGCCAGCTCGTCATATCTGCCCTCGTCCTTTGTCTTCTTGATGAAGCTGCGAATCATCTCCACGATTTCATTCACAACATCATAGGAGGCAGATGGCTGAAGGCCGGACTGCGTCAGGAGCCGGGTGAGGCTGAACAGGGATTTCAGATAGTCGTTGATTCTGACCCTGCGCACATCGTAGGTCAGGAGTCCAGCGTCATTGATGGCCTTTACGATGGCCTCACGGTCAAGCTCCGGCTCTCCGGGACGTTCCTCCGGAGCGGGCTCCGGTTCTGTTCCTGTAGCAGCTCCGCTTGCAGGCGTTTCGTTGCTCATGCCACCCACCGGGCGTATGGTATCCGTGGTACCGGAAGCAGGTGCCGCTGGTGCGCCGAATGAGGTGCTACCACTTTGCGAGGGCGTCTGCTGCGTCGCCTCCTGCGCGGCAGGTTCATAGCCGGTCTCCGGGGAAGGATTGTCTCCCAAAGAAATCTGGCCGGGAACCTGCGGCTTCGGCCTCGCGGGACGCTGGGCGGGAGCCAGTCTGGTCGGACGGACAGTCCACGTTTCGATGGTGCTGTTCTCGAAGGAATCGCCGATAACATCGGTGGGAATCTCGCCACCCTCGGTGCTCTGAAGGGCCTTGACCACATCCTCAACGGTCTGGGCATCAAAGTACGGCAAATAGAGGTGCACATCGTTCAAAACATCGTCCACCTGAATATGCATCTGCATGGGTGTTCTGACCATTCTGCCGAGGAGCTGCGCGATATAGGTCGCGTCTGTGGCACGACGGAAAGACATCATGGTTTCAGCGCGAGGGCAGTCCCAGCCAGTGGAGAGATTCTCCTTGAAGAAAACCACCTTGACATTCTTCTCATCCGCGATGCGGGATGGCTCCAGATATCTGACTGCGACGCCATTGATTTGGATGGTGCTGGTCGTCTGGCCAAAGGTATGTACGACTTCTCCATCCTGGAAGTGAAATCCTGTCCGCTCCTCAATCTTCCGGAGGCAGTCATCCAAGTCAGTATCGGAAATGCCGCTGCCGGTCTGGTTCTGCACCTGAATCACGAAAACCGGATTCACATAGGCGTAGTGCTGCTCCTGACAATACTGAGACCAGTGCTCCCATTTCTGCTTCCAGTCATCAGCGGCAGCCTGCAACACGGCCATATCCTTGCTTCCGGAGGCATCCTCCGGATAGGCGATGATAATTCTGTCCTTCAGCAGACCGGATGCCCGAACATCGTCGGCGGACACGATGACCTTCTGGATGGTCGACTCTGTCCCGGACACCAGATTGTTGAAACGCTCCGGCGTAGCGGTCACGCCAAGCACGACGGGAACGGGAGCCAGACGGTCTTCCCGGCTGCCCTTGAGGAACTTCTGCATGATGGTGGTGGCCTGTGCAGCGGCGCGGCCCTGCATACCACGGTGGGCCTCGTCAATGATGAAGTACAAGCGGTCATACTTCTCGTCCATCGTGTTCTGCAGCGTTTCCCAGATGGTGAAGGTGCGCCCGTCGCCCTTCTTGGTCAGATTACTGCTCTTGCCCAGCTTCTGAGTGTTCAGAAAATAGATATGTCCATCGTCCAGCATTTCCTGGTCGAAGGATTCATCGGTGATGGTCACGCACTGGTCAAGCCGAATCTTGTCCGCCTTCATGTCAATCTTGCTGCGTGACTGTTCATTAAGCTCCGGAGAGTCCGAAAGCCACACAAAGATGGCGTCTGGCTGGTCGGGATACTCTTCATCGCCAAAATAGATGGATTCAATCAGAGACGCCAAGATGATGGTCTTACCCGCGCCGGTGGGAGCGGTGAAGGAGAGCACTTGCGGTGTATGGGTGCGCTGGTAGGAGCCGAGGGCCTCAGCGGTCTTTCTCCGCAGCTGGAACAGCGCCATCTTTTGGAAAGGAAATAATTCTACTTTCATCTTAGCGTCCTCCGTGGTTAATCCGGAAGTTATCCAGATAGTCTCTGTAAAGCTGATAGGTATTCTCGGCATGCAGTCCGGAAATCATATCCCGGTAGCCCGGTTCAGAATCAGTTACAATGTATACCGTTGTAATGGCATCCTCACTGTTCACTTGTTCGGCAAATGCCTCATACTGCGCTTCATCTGTCAAGACGGCGAAATGGTTCTGCTGAAGCACCAGCATAGCTGGTACATCCTTTTCTCCTTCAAGAGAGGGGCAGGGCCCGTAGGCACCAGCCTTCAGCCAGAGCACCGGAAGCAACTCCTTAAATTGACGACCCAGCGCCACAGCATTCTTATCCAAGAATCCCAGCTTAAAGAAAGCGGCATTTGCCTTGAAACCATCTGCCTTCTTCATCTGAGCGAGACTCGGATAAAGCTGCTTTACCGTTTTCTTATATACAGTAGTCTTAAGCGGTTTTCCTGTTGTCTTTGACACTATTGCACTTTCTTCATCAATTACATAGTCTTCAACTTCTACTCCATAATCCCCGGTTAAAGGCTTTCCTTTTACATCACACCCCATGATAGAGCAGACTGTTCGCGGCCAGGTAACATATTGCGCAACGCCTAAGCTCTCCCATTCAACATCTCCAGGATGGATGCCCTTTGCCCTGAGCTTCTTAGCCTCGTCATCTGAAACCTCGTTGTTCGTCACGATAATGCAACGACGATGTCCAGAGTCCTCAGCATTAAGAAGATTAACTGCGTGCAAAGTGGTTCCTGACCCAGCAAAAAAGTCAAGAATCAGTGCATCTGGCTTGCCCGCAACAAACATTGCAAGACAATCCTTGGTAGCATAAACTGATTTCGGATAAGAAAACCGTCCCTTTCCGAGTATATCTTTGATTAGCTTTGTCCCATATGCTTCTGCGTTATACTCGGTGCTCATCCACATCGTTTTTGGAGGTTCAGTTTCCCTTCGGAGCATTACTTCAATTCGTGAGCCGTTTTCAACAATGAACATACGGCTTTTCACATCTTCCACTGTTGCTCTCGCATATCTCCACTTCTTCTCGGTGTCGTGAACATCCAGAGGCCAGACAAGTTTGGTTCCATCATCCTGAACTTCAACCTGGGCACTTGGATGCAGTTCATCAGGGAGCACATCACCGAACCCGATAACATTATTCTCTGCGTCCAGAATTATGGGATAGAAGCAAGTTGCTCCTTCATATCTGTTAGAGGTGCTGCCCCATCGACGAAGATTGTAGGTATCTCCGCCGCTGTGCTGCTTCTTGAAAACAGCAGTCTCTTTAAAGTAGGTAATGATGGCATATTCGTTAGTAACAGAAAATGCTTTTCCCTGAGTTCCACCTGGATTCATCTGAATCGAAATTACTTGATTCAACGCGTCGGGGAATATTTCGTTTATTAAAATCTGAAGATGAGAATACTCGTTGTCATCTATCGTTGTAATCATTGCGCCATCGGGTGCAAGGAGCCTTCTTGCAATTCTTAAGCGCTTCTCCATCATGGAAAGCCACTTGCTGTGACGGTAGGTATCGTTGCCATCCACGTAGTCGTTATTGTATTTCCAGTCACGAGCCCCTGTGTTATAGGGTGGGTCGATGTAGATACAATCCACCTTTCCGGCATAGAGGTACTCCAGCAGCTGGAGCGCATGGTAGTTGTCCGCTTCAATCAGCGTGTGCCACAGGTCGCTGTCCGGCGCATTGCAGACGGTGTCCAGCGGCTGCAGATAGGGATAGATGGGCTCACCAAATTGGGCCACGCAAACCAGCGCATCCACGGGAAGCACGACGTGTTCCTCGGATGCCTTGTGGAAGCAGGTAGCCTGTCCATCCTCGATTCTCTCTATATAGTAGATGTCCGTAACCTGTCCGTCCTTCTTGGCCACGACGGAACCACGCTTTACCGGAATATCGTAAAGCGGCGTGGCCTCCGGCAGATGCTCTTCAAATACCAGACCGAATTTCTTCTGGCGATTTGCCCGCTTCATCTCTGCGCGAATCCGCTCACGCAGGGACTCGTCCGGAATCTGGCTAATCAAATCGTCTAAAGCAGCCATGCGTTTTTGCCTCCTGTGTCTTTCTCTGGAGATTACTCTTCAGTAATTGTCTTCTCTTTGATGTGATAGCTGATGTTTCGCTCCTGGCAGAATTGAACCACCTCGGCAGCACATTTATTATAAAAATGTTTGTGTGCAGTGTATGCGCTCACTTCTTTGCTATAGTTCGTGCGTCCAAATATAATCCGGTCAACAAAACCGACGGACTCAAGCAGGTCATGAAGGTTCTGCTCTATGAGATTTGGTGTTGGATAAGGCTCAATACTTACCCATGTCCTGCACCCGGCCTCATGTAATGCCCGTAATGCAGCGAGGCGCTCTTCACACGAGGCTGCTCCGGGCTCCATTTTACGACGATAATCCTCATCAAGCGTTATTAGTGTGATACCATGTTCGTTTCTCAATGAGCATTCTTTCAGCTCTATCGGAAGGATACCTTTCGTCAATGTAGTACAGATAATGCCTGCCTCATTTAGTTTCCTAATCGCGGCAATGCTCATGTTCCTTATCTCGTCATATCCATACATGAAAGGGTCGGTCGTGAAACAGAGCTGTACCGATTTGATTTTGTCTTTCAGCTTTGGAATTTCTTTGTCCAAGAGCTCCAACGTGTTTGAAACGAGATATGGTTGTAACCATTCCTCATAACTTTTTACGTTACCGAACCGTTTTTTCTGTTGGAACGCATAACAAGGATACTTGCATCCGTGCGCACAGCCGAGCACATGATTCATGGTGTAATCGCCATACTCCACTCCCGTCTCATAGAGCATGGTTTTCCGCGTTATGAATCCTTTTACGTGCTTCATTATGTGCGCCTCCTAACAATTACGGTCTGGCCAGCTTTCTCTTCCCAGAACGTTCTTTTCTTTCCTGCAGCTGTTAACGCTGGGTCTCTTACGATATCAATCGTTCCAGCATTTTCGAGTTTTGTGAGAATCTCGTATATCATTTTGAATGGGCAGATAACTCCGTATTCATTACAAAAATCAGCAAGAAAAACTGTGATATGTGTCTCCCTTGTCATTTGATGGATATGGGCCAGAACCATCTGTTCTATCTCTTCTTGCGTCAAAATATCATTTTCCACTGTGGATGTTACGGTGCTCATCATATTAAAGAGAGACAATTGACCGTTTTGCTGGATGTTGACAAATAGCTCATCTTTTCGACGCTGCATGTTTTCAGCCATAAGAAAACAGCCGTCTTCATGGTCGCAAACATGTATCATTCGGTACTTGGGCCTCTGACTAGGTTTCAGTCTGATGGGCATATCCAACACATATTTGTACTTCTGCTTCAGGTGCTGTTTGTATTCTGCTGATAACCTACGTTCTGCCTGATACCCGTCGATGCGACCCGCTTGAAAATCCCTGACAATATCCATCCAATAGTTTCCACCGGCGATTCGCGTCAACAAATTCTCTGACTGAGGAGATGCTGTTACCATTGTTGGCTCATATTCAACCAAGTCATCAAGGCCCATCAAGGCATCATCCTGAGAAATATCTACCTTCATCACACGGCAGGCATCTCGGAAGAAACCAAAGGAATTGAAATTGATGAGCATCTCGAAGGAACGAAATCCGTATGTGCCAATCTCATCAAAGAGCTGCGAATCAAGTGCTTGTATTCCGTATGGGTCAATGTAAAGGAAGACATTGTATCCGCGTTTATCCTTTAATAAGCCACGGATATTATCCTCGAATTTCCCGTCAACTACCTGTGGTGTCCCATACTGATAAGGATGCAGCATCAGGTTCTGTTCCAAGTCTGCAGCGTGATTCAGCTCAATAAAGCAAGGCACTATTGCATTGTTCTTTCTGGATATTCTGCTCATGCCTAACCGCTCGTTTATGATTTGCATTGCTATCAGTGGGGAGCCATCATTTCCATCGTCAAACTTGCCTTTGCCAGCAAAGCAATCAATATAGAAAATTGGCTTCCCTGAAACAAGGAGCTTTTGGAAATACTGGGGCAAGTAGCATCTAAGAAGCGTATCCTTAATTTCAGACCACTCGTTTTTCTTCTTGAAAAAATCACGTTGATTTTTCGCCATACAAACCTCTCTTTTAGGATTCTGGAGCTTCCTCCGGTAGCAGCTCCATGATGTCTCCGATGTCGCAGTTGAGAACCTTGCAGATTTTCATAAGGACTTCCATGCTGACCGTTTCGCCCTTGGACAGCTTTGTCACGGACGACCAACTAATACCTGCGGCAGACTGCAAATCTTTCTTTTTCATATCTTTGTCGATAAGCAGTTTCCATAGTTTTTTATAACTTACTTCCATAATGGTCACCCCATAATAATAAACCTGTGTCTGTGCAACGAGCTTTGGTTTCGCCGAAATCTTATAAGTGTGCTTCCATGATACCACGTTCCTGTCGAAAAAACAAGATAATTCTCCGCAAACGCACGAATATTCTGCGACTGCTGTTGAAAGTTTTCCATTCAGATGCTATAATAAATACGCTTTTTGACAAACAGGAACACAGGAAATAAATATATGGGAGGGAGCATTCTGGCACACGGCGAAAAGACATTTGAATCGTATTTGCAGGACACTCAGTACAACGCGATTTTTGCAGCGTTAAAATCCTACATCTATAAGAATCGGCAAAGGCTCAACCTGTCCACGCGAATCGTTCCAGACCCGGATTACCCTGAACTCGATGATATCCATGTCATGGGTGCTACATTTAAGGAGGGCGAAGGTGACTGCATCTGCTTCCGGGCAGCTGTGCAGACGGACGTCATCCTTAGAGGAAAGGGCCACCATGATTATGAGGAGGACATGGTCACACCCTGGTTTACCGTGGCCTTCTCCGGTATCCTACATAACGGGCTTTCAAATGTAAGAATCCTTGGCGTGGACGATTATTCCAGAGAGAGATTTGACAAGGAAGACGCACTGACCAAGTATCTGGTGCCGTATTCGGCTACAGCATGATCCTTCTCTTATAGTGAGTAATTAAGATAGATAGTGATTAAGTATAACACAAAATCCCTGATTCTTCTAAGTCTTTCGCGTAATTATATCTTTATCCGACAGACTATTTTCGCGAATATCTGCTTGAGCCCTGTCTCTCAAATATATTTAGCTGTTGCTTGCATCGCAAAGATATTCAGTTTGCACAATCGCGTTTTTGATCTTCTGCTGCTGAACACAAAAACAGCTCCTTTTATGTAGGGCAGTGTATGCTCGTAACGCTCGTCTGAGAGATAAATGAGCGGCTGCACGAAACATTTTCCCCATACACCACCTACACCCGGCAGAGCTACAAATTGCGGATGACACCCGTCTCGAAGCATCGAGGATTGGTGCGTCTTGAATTCTTTCATGATAGCTCCAAAAGCTAAGGCGCATTGTCCGAATAAAAATCGCCTACGTGATAACAGCAAGTTGCAACAGTTATAATACCGCTTCTCTTCAAAAAAGAAGGCGCCGCGGTTTATCGCATATTCATCAGCACGCTTTTCTGCTTGGCAATCTCGATTACTTCCTGGTCGCGCAGGCTATTCAGGTAAGTCTGCGTGATTCCGATATTTTCATGTCCCAGCAAGCGACTGATCGTATAGAGATCCGTACCCATTTTCACCTGCTGCTGCGCGAAAAAATGTCGGCATGTATGCGGCGATACGCGAACGCCCTCTATCCCCTCTCCGCGCTTGCGAAGAACATACTCTACAGCACCGTCCGTCAACTGCCTGCCATGGAACGACAGAAAATAAAATGCGTCATGCGGACGAAGCATAAAGTACTTCTCTTTACCGCTCTCATATCTGAGCATCGCTTTTTTCAGGACAGGCGTAATCGGCACCACGCGCTGCTTATGGTTCTTGCCGTTGATGATGATAAAATCGTTGTGAATGTCTTCCTCACGGATGCAGCACAGCTCCCAGCAGCGAATTCCGGTCTCAAAGAGCAATGTCAGAATCGCATAGTCACGCAGCGAGAGATAATCATGCCCACGGCAGCTTTGCAGCATGCTCCGCACCTGCTCCGGAGAAAAGGCCGTGATGACCGGCTTCTCCTCCTTGCACCACTTGAACGTCTTGCGCGTATCAAAGCCGCCGTATCCTTCCTCATAACAATACTGAATGAACGACTTGATCGATTTGAGCACGCCATTGATATAGGTGCCCTTGCGCCCTGCCTCGCTCATGCAGCGTGAAAACTGCCGCACAACTGCTGGCGTGAGCGCCTCGACAATCTCGACGTGCAATTTCTCTGCGCAAAAACGCAAAAAGAGATTGAGGTTACAACGGTAACTCCGAATCGTCTTCGGGGTATACTTGCGAACCTCAATCTCAACCAGATACTCTTCGACAGCACTTTGCATCTTCATACCCATGTCCTCCTCATGTATGTCACAACAGAGGTGGCCATATATGTCGCAGCTGACGCCGTGTTTTCCCGCAGGAAACGACGTTTGAAGCTGCAAGGCGCCATGTTATCCGTCAAATATGCTGTTTTGTGTCCGGAAACGCATGCGTTTCACAGGCAGTTTACTCTTCCCAGTTGTGCCACACGTTCTGGACATCTTCGTTGTCCTCGAACATGTCGAGCATCTTCTGGAGATTCTTGATATCGCCCTCGTCGGTGAGCTTGATGGTGTTCTGCGGCACCATCTCCACCTGCGCGCTCAGCAGCTCATAACCGTCGTTCGTGAGCGCCTCGGCCACCGACGCCACATCATCGGGATCGGTATAGACCGTGTAAACACCCTCGTCGGGCGCAAAGTCCGCCGCGCCGGCTTCGAGCGCGTCCTCCATGACCTTGTCTTCGTCGAGCTCCTGATCCTCGTCATTGATGACGATGACGCCCTTCTTATCAAACGACCACGACACACAGCCGGTCGCGCCCATGTTTCCACCGTACTTATCAAAGTAATGGCGCACCTCGGAGGCGGTGCGGTTGCGGTTATCGGTCATTGTCTCAACGATGATGGCGACACCGGACGGGCCGTAGCCTTCATAAGTGATGGACTCGTAGTTATCCGTGTTGCCGGAGCCGAGCGCCTTGTCGATCGTACGCTTGATGTTGTCATTCGGCATATTGGCGGCTTTTGCCTTGGCAATGACAGCTGCGAGGCGGGAATTGTTATTGGGGTCGCCGCTGCCGCCCTCTTTGACGGCCACGATCATCTCGCGGGCGATCTTCGTGAACGCCTGCGCACGCTTGGCGTCCTGCGCGCCTTTGGTTTTCTGTATATTATGCCACTTGGAATGTCCGGACATAGTCACAACTCCTCTTGCTAAAATGCTTTGAATATTTTAGCACACTCCGGGCCGCGTGGCAAGAAAAATCCGCATATTTACGCGAAAACTACGCCTGCGTCTTGGGAATGAGGAGATATTGCGGCGGTTCAGCCATGGCGGCGTCGTCCGTGAGGCCGTTCGTCTCACGGATGAGCTGCTCGCTCGAGCAGTAGCGCTTGGCAAGCATCCACAGGTCCTCCCCGCCCCAGCGCACGATCGTCAGCGACGGCACGGAGGCATACGGGCAGGCGCGCTCCTGCGCCGCTGCACCGGTGACCTGCCGGAAGCCGGACTCCTGAAGCGCGGCCGTCCGCGCCGTCACCGTCACACGGATCAGAAAGCCATCCGCCGTGACCGTCACCGCTGGCTCCTCCGGCTGCACGCTCAGCAGTTCCAGCCGCGCGCCGTCCGCCGGCTCGAGCGGCAGGCGCAGGCGCTTTTCCATACAGGATACACGCTGCTCGGCATCCATCACGAGCAGGCGGACAAGCACGTCACAGCCATCCTCCGCCAGGCCGCAGACAACGGCCCGTCGGGACATGACCGTCAGCGAGTCAGCCTCACACGCAAGCGTGCCCTCCGCCGTCAGGCGCAGCGGCTCCACAGGCTGCACAGTGCCGGCCGGAACCGTCTCGCGCTCAAGTGCAAGCTCGGCCGTGTTGCAGTAGGCATCCGTCACGCAGTCAGCCTCCGTATCCGCAAGGCACACCGTCTGCGCAACGAGATGATACTCCGCCTCCAGTGCCGCCCCGTCGGCTGCGGCGCTCACATTCAGGTAGGCCGCTGTGAGATTGACGGTCGTGTGCAGCAGGCACGGCGACGTGTCCGCCGGGCAGTCGAGCATTTGCGAAAACTGCGTCTCGAAGGTCTCGACCGTTGGGCACAGCTGCCCCTGTTGGAGATAGGAGACGGCCGCACACACGCGCCCCTGCAGGATCACGCGGCTGCCGACGGCGCTGACATCATCGAGCAGCACCGTCTCCGTGTGGCAGAGCAGGCGGTCAGCCTCCGGCTGCCCGACCGTGAAGCGGTGCGTCTCCGAGACGGTGAACGTCTTTTCTTCCACGGACACCGGCACCTGCACGCGGAGCGTTTCCGTGCGCGTGAACACCGTGCCGCCGTCGCCCTCGATGCGGTCCGTGAGCGCGAGCTCCGTCTCCCGGTAGGCGCGCAGGCACAGGCTCAGCCGCGCCGTGACGCGCACCTTGCGCGAATTGACCGCGCGCGCATCCAGCGCAGTGAGCGTGCACCGCAGCCATGGCCGCACGTCCGGAGAAAGCGTCTCGCCGCTGATGCGCACCTTCACCGGCAGCTCCACCGGGAAGCTGCGCAGGGCGCCGCCCTCCTCCGCATAGACCACGTCGGCCACGATGCTGCCCTCGATCTGCGCGCTCTTGTCCGAAAAGTCCAGATTCCAGAGGCAGAACGTGCCCTCCGTGACCACAATCGCACCAATATCCCCCAGCGCATCGGGCACAACGGCGTCCGCGCTGCAGGTCTCCTCCTCCGTGCGGTCAAACACCCGCGCGTACATCATGCGTTTCTGCTTGCCCAGTTGTAGTTCCATAAAGATGTGCTCCTTGTCGTTTTTGTACATCCTTATGCCGGGCACGCGCCGGTTATGCCGCCATCAACAACGCAGCAGCCACACGCCCGCCGCAATGAGCGCACCGCCGAGTGCAAACCACCAGAAGCCGGCCGGCAGCACCAGCGCCAGAATGATGAACACACCGGCGACCACACACGCGATGCCGATCCAGAAGCAAATCCCCCGCCGTCGAAACATAAAGCACCGCCCTCCGCTTGTAGGTTCTCCCTACAGTGTATGCGGAGGGCGGTGCTTTGGTGCATCACTTTTTCTTTTCCCAGTCGCAGACCTGGGCCGAGATCGCGTACAGGCGCGCATAGCTCTCATGGCGCTCCGGAGCGATCCTGCCGGCCGCCACGGCGGCGAGGACGGCGCAGCCGGGCTCTTTCAGGTGCGCGCAGTCGCGAAAGCGGCACTGGCCGATGTACGGCCGGAACTCCCGGAACGCATACTGCAGATTCTCGCACGAGATGGGGTCGACCATGTCCACCTCGAACGAGGCAAAGCCCGGCGTATCGGCGACGAACGTATCCGCTCCGAGCGCATAGAGCTCGACATGGCGCGTCGTGTGCTTGCCGCGGCCGAGCCGCTCGCTGACGGCGCCGGTCGCAATGCCGAACGACGCATCGAGCGCATTGAGCAGGCTCGACTTGCCGACGCCGGAGTTGCCGGTAAATGCACTGGTCTTTCCGCGCAGCGCATCGCGCAGCTCGCCGACGCCGAGCCCGGTCGCCGCGCTCGTGCGCAGGACACGAAAGCCGATGGAGCGGTAAATGTCATAGAGATGATCCGCCGGGTCAAGGTCGCACTTATTGAGGCAGACGACCGGCTCGCAGTCCGCATTTTCCGCGATGGCGACCACACGGTCGATCAGAAACGGGTCCGTGACGGGGTTCACGTTCGCCGCGATCATGATGAGCTGGTCAATGTTTGCCACCGCAGGGCGAATGAACGCATTGCGCCGCGGCAGGATGGTGTCGATGCGGCCCTTGCCGTGCGCGTCGAAGCTGACCTCCACACGGTCGCCGACCAGCGGACTGCACCCATCGTACCGGAAGCGGCCGCGGGCCTTGCACTCCACGATCTGATCGCCGGCGGCCACATAGTAAAAGCCGCTGAGCGCCTTGATGATGACACCCTGCACCATAAGTGTTGTTGCTCCTTTATCTCTTTACGGTTTTGCCGGCCCGTCGGAGACCCAGATATAGACCTTGCTGTACTCCGTGAGCTGTGTGTTGGCCGGTGCGCTCTGCTTGAAGACCGTGCCCTGCTTGGCGTCGTTGGCCTCTTTATACGTGCCGCCGTAGCACAGGCCGCTGCTCTCGATGCGCGCGATGGCAGCCGACTCCGTCAGCTCCGACAGATCGGGCACCGTGACCGGGCGCAGCTCGGGGCCGCCGCTGACGATCAGCTTCACGCTCGACCCCGCGGCCGCCTTTTCGCCGGGCGCGGGCTCGCAACTGATGACATACTTCGCCGTCACATCCTTCGAGGCCTGAAACTCCGTCGTGACCGTAAAGCCGGACTTTTCGAGCGTGGCCGTCGCCTCCTCGTAGTCTTTATTGATCACATACGGCACATCGGTCATGACGACGCCTGTGCTGACGGTGAGCTGCACGTTGATGCCGTCCGAGACGCGCATGCGGCTCTTACCCGCCGCCGGATCCTGCTCGATAATCACGCCGTCCGGCACATCGGGGTCGACCGTGTACACGACCGTGAAGTGATAGTCGGCATACTGCTTGTCGTTGACGACCGCCTCGTAGGACTTACCGGTAAAGTCCGGCACATCCACGCGCTCGGCCGTGCGGAACAGATCCTCGAGCCAGAAATTCCACAGAAATACAAACAGCAAAATGGCAAAGACGCCAACCGAAAAGATGCCCGTGAAATAGCTCACGCGCTTGGCCCGCTTGCGCCGGCGCTGGTATGCCTCTTCCGTCAGGTCCTGACCGACGCCGAAAAAGGAGTCCTTTTTCTCCGCACTCTCGCGGCGCCGCTCGGAAAGCGGGCGCTGCTGGTTGAGGTGTTTTTTGCAGGCGTTGAGCGCTTTGAGCATCTCCCCCGCCGACTGATAGCGCTTGCGCAGATCCGGCTCCATGGCGCGGAGCGTGATGCGCTCGAGCTCCTCGGGAATGTCGCTGTTCCACTCCCGCGGCGGCTTGGCGCTACCGGCAATGTGCATGAGCGCGATCTCCTCCGGGGTGTCCGCGTCATACGGAAGATGGCCCGTGAGCATCTCATAGAGCACGACGCCGAGGGAATACAGGTCACTGCGCGCGTCGGCATTGAGGCCCTTGGCCTGCTCAGGTGCGATATAGTGCACGGAGCCGATGGCCTGACCGCTGCGCTCTTCATGGATATTCTCGAGCGCGGCGATGCCGAAGTCAGCGACCTTGACCATGTCATCGTTCGTGATCATGATGTTCTGCGGCTTGATGTCCCGGTGGACGATGCCGTGGGCGTGCGCGTGCTGCAGCGCCTTGCAGATCTGCGTGGCGTAGTGCAGCGCCTCCGTGGCGCTGAATACACCGTGCTCTGCCATGCGCTGCTTGAGCGTCTCGCCCTCGATGAGCTCCATGACAATATACTCCGTCTCGCCGCTGTGGCCGACATCGTAGACCGAGACGATATTCGGCTGCGAGAGCATGGCGACCGCGTGCGCCTCCGCCTGAAAGCGGTTTTTCAGCTCGGCATCCGCCGCCATCTCATCGCGCAGGATCTTGACGGCAACATAGCGGTGCAGCTTGTGGCACATGGCCTTGTAGACGACCGACATGCCGCCGCTGCCGATGATCTCCAGGATCTCGTAGCGGTCGTCGAGCATCTGGCCGATATAACGATTCATTGATTGTTCCATAGTGATCCCCCTGTTGCGCTTCAGCGGAAAAGAACGAGCGCGGTCACATTGTCGCGCGCGCCACGTGCCAGCGCCGCCGCGATCAGGCGGCTGCAGATCTGTTTTGCGTCCCGCGAGCTGCGGCAAAGATCGTGCATCTGGCCCTCCGAGAGCATGTTGGACAGTCCGTCCGTGCACAGCAGCAGCCGCGCACCCAGCGGAAACGGCAGCGTGCGGCAGTCCGGCTCGACCTGCGGGCCGACGCCGACGGCGCGCGTGATCACGTTCCGACGCGGGTGGCGGTGCGCCTGTTCCGGCAGCACCTGGCCGCTCGCGA